>Ga0318562_10000507_pt1 | contig 17317 bp, 16 predicted proteins | sample GRESIP066b5f18_FD_203688 | JGI IMG/M metagenome (GOLD analysis project Ga0318562, IMG submission 203688) | Tropical soil microbial communities from Luquillo Experimental Forest, Puerto Rico - GRE.SIPMG.066b5f18 | ecosystem: Environmental > Terrestrial > Soil > Tropical forest > Bulk soil... | reverse complement strand
GTACGCAGGCGTACAACCAGAAGCTCTCGGAGCGCCGCGCTGATGCCGTTCGCGATTACCTCGTGTCGAAGGGCGTCGCGAAGGACAAGATCGAAACGCTGGGCATGGGCAAGACGCAGCCGCTTCCGGGTGTCGTCTGCAACCAGAAGGCACTGAAGGAGCTGATTGCCTGCCTGGCGCCGAACCGTCGCGTCGAGGTCGAAGTGAAGGGCGAAGCGATCGTCCGCCGCTGACGGCTGCACTGCACCGAAAAGAGCCCCGCGTTCGCGCGGGGCTTTTTTTTGGTCGCATCGACGAATCCGGGTTACGCTGACAGCATGCTGAGCGCAGATCTTCGCATCGACGCGGGTTGGATCGTGCCGATCGAACCCGCAGGCGCACTGCGTGACCATGCGCTGATCGTCAGCGCAGGTCGGATCGCTGCAATCGTCCCGTTCGCCGACGCCGATCGGACATTCGCGGCGCGAGAGCGGGTCGCGCTGCGCGACCATGTGCTGATTCCCGGCCTCGTCAACGCGCACACCCACGCGGCGATGAGCCTCTTTCGCGGAATCGCCGATGACGTTCCGCTCAATGTCTGGCTCGAGCAGGAAATCTGGCCGCGCGAGGGCCGGTTTGTCACTCCCGAGTTCGTCTACGACGGCGCGCGCCTCGCCGCGGCGGAGATGCTGCTCGGCGGGATCACCTGCTGCAACGACATGTATTTCTTTCCCGATGCGACCGCGCGGGCGTTCGTCGAGGTCGGAATGCGGGCGATGCTGGGGCTGCCGATTCTCGACTTCCCGACCGCCTACGCCTCCGATGCGGACGGCTACTTACAGACGGGGCTCGCGATCCGCGACGCCTGGAAGCACGAGCCCGGCCTCGCCTTCTCGCTCGCTCCGCATGCTCCGTACACGGTGAGCGACGCAACATGGAAGAAGATCGTCGTCTTCGCGCGACAACTCGATCTTCCGATCCAGACGCATCTCGCAGAGACCGCGCAGGAGCACGCGCAAAGCGTCGAGCAACATGGGTTCGCGCCGCTCGCCCGCTTGCACGGGCTCGGAGCAACCGGGCCGGAGTTCATCGCCATCCATGGCGTGCATCTCGCGGCGCCCGACATCGAACTGCTCGCCACTCATGGAGGCCATGTCGTTCATTGTCCGGTCTCCAACATGAAGCTCGGTGCGGGAATTGCTCCGGTGGCCGCGCTGCTCGCACGCGGCGTCAATGTCGCGCTTGGCACCGACGGCGCCGCGTCCAACAATCGCCTCGACCTCCTTTCCGAGCTGCGCATCGCGGCGTTGCTTGCGAAGGTGGTCACCGGCGACCCCTCTGCGCTACCGGCGCCTCAGGCGCTCGAGGTCGCAACACTCGGCGGCGCACGCGCACTCGATCTGGACGAGGAGATCGGCTCGTTCGTCGCCGGAAAGCAGGCCGACATCGTTGCCGTCGACCTCTCGGCGCTCGACGCATCACCGTGTTACGACCCCATTTCGCATCTCGTTCACGCCGTGGGGCGCGATGCGGTCACCGATGTCTGGATCGCGGGGCGGCGAGTGGTTTTCGCCGGTACTCTCACCACGGCGGACGAAGCCGCGATCGCTGCGCGCGCGCGCCTGTGGCAGGAGCGCCTCGAGTGAGCGAGGCGGGTGAGCGTCAGCGAGCCAAGGCGCGAAGCGCGCGTCGCCGAGCGACCGAGGGAGGCCGACAACTCGACCGCGACGATACTGGCCCGGCGGTGGAGGCCGAGAAGTGAGCGAGGCGGGTCAGCGTCAGCGAGGGACCGAGCGCGGCCGACAACGAGTCGCGCCGTGCAACTGGAACCGTTGTGGAGGCCGCAAGTGAGCGTAGCGCCCTCCGAGAACGTCGATGCGGCCGAGCTCGCGAAATTCGCAGCGCTTGCGCATCAGTGGTGGGATCCCGAGAGTCCGATGTTCGGCCCGCTGCACAAGATGAATCCGTTGCGGCTCGATTGGATCGATCGGATGGCGGGAGGACTCTCAGGAAAGCGCGTCGTCGACGTCGGCTGCGGCGGTGGCATCCTGACCGAGGCGATGGCCGAACGCGGCGCCGATGCGCTCGGCATCGACCTCGGAGACAAGCCGCTCGGCGTTGCGCGGCTGCACAAGCTCGAATCCGGCGCGAACGTCGACTATCGCCGCGTCTCGGCGGAAACGCTCGCGATCGAATCCCCCGGCGCATTCGACGTTGTCGCCTGCATGGAGCTCCTCGAGCACGTACCGCAACCCGCGCGGATCGTCGCCGCATGCGCGAAGCTCGCGAAGCCCGGCGGCCTCATCGTCGCTTCGACGATCAACCGCAACCCGAAGGCTTATGCGCTCGCTGTCATCGCCGCCGAATACATGTTCCGGCTGCTGCCCGCGGGTATGCACGACTACGCGAAGTTCCTCACTCCGGCCGAGCTCGCGGCGTTCGGACGAACTGCGCGCCTCACCGTCGCCGATATCGCGGGAGTCGCGTACAACCCCTTCGCGCGATCGTTTCGTATCGTCGACGACACCTCGGTCAATTACATGATGGCGTTTCGCCGGCCGCGCGATGACTGACGAACACTCCGTGCCGCGCTTCGCGCGCGCGCTGCCGGTCGATGCCGTTCTCTTCGATCTCGACGGCACGCTTGCCGACACCGCGCCCGACCTTGCCGCGGCGCTCAATCGCGTGCGCCTCGACCGCGGCCTCGAGCCGGTTCCGGCGTCGCGTCTTCGGTCGTCGTCGTCGCATGGCGCTCGCGGACTGATCGGAGCGGGAATGGGCATCACACCGGATCATCCCGACTATCGCGCACTGCGCGACGCGTTTCTGGCGCATTACGAGTCCGCATTGTGCATCGACACCACCCTGTTTGCGGACGTCGGCGCGATCCTTGGCGAGATCGAATCGCGCAGTCTCAAGTGGGGAATCGTCACCAACAAGGCCGCACGCTATACGATGCCGCTGCTCGATCTCCTCGGCTTGGGTGGACGCGCCGGCGTGGTCGTCTGCGGTGACACGACACCGCATACGAAGCCGCATCCCGCGCCGCTGCTTGCCGCAGCCACAGGGCTCGGTGTCGCGCCGGTGCGCTGCGTCTATGTCGGGGACGCCGAACGCGACGTCGCCGCGGGGGTGGCCGCGGGAATGCGTACGATCGTCGCGCGCTACGGCTACATCGACGCGGGGGAGAATCCGGAGAGTTGGCCTGCCGACGGCGCAATCGACGTTCCGGGCGCGCTACTCGCGTGGCTACCCGCCGTCAACCCGGACACGCGCCGGCATTGAGGAAAAGCCACTCGGAGGGCCTGCCGTCGCGAATTCCCGCCACCCGAACCGGCTGGCTCGCAATCAGCGGCTTGACGAACGCGACCTGAACGTCGTCGATGCCGGTGAGCGCGATGCCGTTCGCCTGCGTCATTCGATCGCCCGTCTTCATCCCGAGCATCGTCGCGAACCCCGAGCTATCGCGAACCGCGAGACCTCCCGGAACCGGGGTAAGCACCGCCTGCCAGCTCTCGGGGCTCGACGCGACGCCGGCGAGTAGTTCGGCATTGAGGCGATAGATCGGTCCCTTGAAACCCGCCGGCGGCGCACAGGCAGCACGAGTCGCACTGCGCGGGGTCGCGGGCTGCGGTGCGGTCGCTTTGACGGATGCAGCACTCGCGCTGCGAAGCTCGATATCGCGGAGTTCGCCGTGATCGCGAATGCGCACGCCGCTCGGCCGAATTTCGACGAGCGTTACGCCGCTTGCGATGTCGGCGCCGGACTTAACGAGAATGGGACCCCGATCGGACAGTCGAAAGAGCGCATAGCCCTTGCCGCCTGCTTCCGCGAAGACGCCGAGCAGCCTAGTGTCCCCTTGCAGTGTCGCCGGCGCAGCCGTCTCGCCCGCTTGCGGTTCGACTGCGCGTCCGAAAAGCGGAGCGGCGACGATCGCGGGCGTCCAGCGCTCCGCGTCCGGAGGGGGGGGAACGCGCACGGGTGCCGGTCCGAGCCAGCGCCAGCCCCATAACGCGATCACGTAGCCGAGAATGAGGATTCCCGCCGCGGTCGCGAGCCAAGACGCGATCCGCCACCCCAGGGGTAGCGAAGCGGGGGCTTCCGCCGCTGCGAGGCCGCTGTTCAATTGCCGCATCGCGTCGCGTCGCGCGGGGCGTCGACGACGTCGGTCCCGTATACTCTGGCGCTCGCCCGCTCGAACATCACGTTGAATCCCCGCCTTTCGCGTTTGCAGCCCTATCCCTTCGAGCGCCTGCGTCAGGCGCTTGCCGGGGTCGCTGCGAATCCGGCGTTGACGCCGATCAACCTATCTATCGGCGAGCCGCGACACCCGACGCCGCAGCTCGTTCTCGACGCGCTCGCCGCCGGTGCCCCAGGACTCGCGAATTATCCCACGACGATCGGCGCACCCGCGCTCCGTGAAGCGATCGCCGCGTGGCTTACACGCCGGCACGGACTTCGCGCGCTCGACCCGAAGACTCAAGTGTTGCCGGTCCTCGGAAGTCGCGAAGCGCTGTTCAGCTTCGCGCAGACCGTTGTCGATGGGAGCCGGGCTGGCGCGACCGTGCTGATGCCGAATCCGTTCTATCAGATTTACGAAGGCGCGGCGCTTCTCGCTGGCGCCGAGCCCTATTGCATCAACGCACTCGCGGCGAACCGCTTCGCTCCGGGCTGGCGTGACGTACCCGATGCGGTATGGGCGCGCACGCAGCTCGTATACGTCTGCTCGCCCGACAATCCCACAGGGCGTATCACCACGCACGAAGAATGGGAGCAGTTGTTCGCGATGTCCGACCGCCACGGCTTCGTGATCGCCGCCGACGAGTGTTATTCGGAGATCTACTTCGACGAGTCGCGGCCACCCATCGGTGCGCTCGCGGTCGCGCACGCGCAGGGTCGCAAGGGATTTCCCCGGCTCGTTTCGATCGGCAGCCTTTCGAAGCGATCGAACGCGCCGGGGCTTCGCTCCGGATATGTCGCAGGCGACGCATCGCTGATCGAGGCGTTCCGCCAGTTCCGCACCTATCACGGCTCAGCGATGTCGCCTGCAGTGTCCACGGCGAGCACCGCTGCATGGCGCGACGAAGCCCACGTGATCGCCAACCGGGCCGAGTACGCAGCGAAGTTCGCCGCGTTGCAACCGAAGCTCGCGGCGATGCTCTCCTGTGCGATGCCTGATGCCGCGTTTTATCTGTGGGCAAGGACACCGATCGACGACGTGGAGTTCGCACGGCGCCTGGTTGCTCAGCAAGCGGTGACAGTGCTGCCGGGAAGCTTCCTCGGCCGCGACACCCACGGCACGAACCCTGGGCGAGGCTTCATCCGCATCGCGCTCGTCGCTTCCCGAGACGAGTGCACCGAGGCGATCGAGCGCGTCGTGCGATTTGCCGCCACGATCGCGGGTTCACGCTGACCCCGGCAGGCGGCGGCCTGTCGGTGCCGAGGACGCCTTGTCGCGAACCATCCCCTGTGGGGCGCCGGGCACTAGAATGCCCGGCATGCCGACAACTGAAATCCCGTCCTCTCCTCCTTCCGGTCTGCGAGCGATGCTCGCCGAAGGCTTTCGGTTTTCGTGGCAGGCTTTCGCGATGATCGTACTGGTGAACACGGGGTTCGCGGCAGTCTACTGGATCGAGGACCCGCGTCCGTTCTGGCACCCGCTCATTTCCGCTCAGTGCAACGGCCTTGCGATCGCCTACTGCGTCAACGCCGCAGCGCCCTGGGCAAGCAATTCGCCGTTGCGCCGGCTGGCGGTCGCGGTCGCGATCGGCGCGACGCTCGGCATCTTTCTCACGATCGCGCTCAAAGGCTATTCGACCGCCTACGTGGTTGAGCATCATCAGACGTTCCTGCTCACCTACATGAGCGCGTTCTTCAACGGCGTGTTCGTCAGCCTCTTCTGGGTGCTGAAACTCCGAGAAGCGCGCGCAGCCGAAGCGCTGCACAAGGCCGACGCCGAACGCCACCTGCTGTCGAAACACGCAGTCGAATCGGAATTGAAGCTCATGCAGGCACAGGTCGAGCCTCATTTCCTCTTCAACACGCTCGCCTCCGTCCAATTCCTGACCGAGACCGACCCCCCGCAGGCCTCGAAGATGCTGGGACATCTGCTCGCGTACCTGCGCGCGGCTCTTCCGCAGCTTCGGCACGCGAGCACGACGCTGGGCCAGGAGCTCGAGCTTGCCGAGGCGTACCTCAACATTCTGCGGATGCGGATGGGCGCGCGCCTCGAGTTCGCGATCGACGTGCCCGAAGCGCTGCGCACCCACCCGTTTCCACCGGTACTGCTGATTTCGGTGGTCGAGAACGCGGTCACGCACGGGCTGGAGCCTCAAGCCGCCGGTGGCCGCGTCACCATCGCCGCGAGACACGATGCAGACCGCGTCGAGGTTACGGTCACCGACACGGGATGCGGCCTCTCCGGAAACAACTCGCGACCCGGCCAGGGCGTGGGACTCGCGAACCTGCGCGAACGGTTGAGCGCGCTTTTCGGCACGCGAGCGCGCTTTGCGCTCGAGGAAGTGTTACCGCACGGCGCGAAAGCGACGATCGAGATACCGTTCGAGCCCGCGGTGTCGCTCACCGCTTCGCGCGTCGACGCGACCGCCTGACCCCATGCCGACCGCGCTCATCGCCGAAGACGAGCCGATGATGCTCGCGCTGCTCAAGGCGCGGCTCACGGCAGCGTGGCCCGAGCTCGAGATCGTCGCCGAAGCGGGCAATGGCGAAGAGGCGCTTGCGCTCGCGAGTGCGAAGCAACCGGACATCGCGTTTCTCGACATCCGGATGCCGCTCCGCTCAGGCATCGATGTCGCGCGCGAGCTCGCGCCCCGCTGCCATGTCGTGTTCGTCACCGCGTACGACGAGTACGCAGTCGCTGCCTTCGACGAAGGCGCGATCGACTATGTGCTCAAGCCGCCGATGCCCGACAAAATCGCCCGCGTCGTCGCGCGGCTCAAGAGTCGGCTCTCGCAGGCGCCGCTCGACCTGACGGCCCTCCTCGCGAAGCTCGCTGCCCGCACGGAGGGCACCGGGCCGCTCAAGTGGATCCGGGCTTCTCTTGGCCCCTCGATGCGAATGATCTCGGTCGACGACGTGCTCTACTTCCGCGCCGAGGATAAATACACCAAAGTCGTCACGCGCGACGGCGAAGCGCTCATCCGCAAGCCGATCAAAGAACTCTACGAATCGCTCGATCCGGAAGCCTTCTGGCAGATCCACCGCGGATCGATCGTAAGCCTCAAGGCAATCGAGCGCGTCGATCGCGACTGGCGCGGGGAGCCGGTGATCGTGCTCAAGGATCGCGACGAGAAACTGCCCGTAAGCCGCACGTTCGCGCACTTGTTCAAGGCGATGTGACCGGAAGGGGGGGTGACCCGCCGACCGGCACGGACGTCGTGATTGCGATGCGGTGCCGGCGCGGCGCTGGTCGGAAAGCGGCGAACTCGCCGTGCGTCGGCGAGGCCCGGCCCCGGGCAGGGTAAAATCACCGGCCTTGTCCGAGATTGCCGCCATGACCGACCTCGAATCCGCGGTTGAAGCCGCCTGGGAATCGCGCGCGACCCTCTCGCCGCAGAACGCCTCCGCATCGGTTCGCGAGGCCATCGCGCAGGTGATCGCGGACCTCGATCGCGGCCGGTTGCGCGTCGCCGAAAAGCGCGACGGCACCTGGACGACCCGCCAATGGATCAAGATGGCGGTGCTGCTGTCGTTCCGCCTCGCGGAGAACGCTCCGATGCGCGTTTCTGCGCACGCGGGCAGCACCGAGCCTTTCGCGTTCTACGACAAGGTGCCAACGAAGTTCGCGGGACTCACCGACGCCGAGCTCGCCGCCACGGGAGTTCGCGTGGTTCCGCCCGCAGTCGTCCGGCGTGGTGCATTCGTCGCGAAAAACACGGTGCTCATGCCCTCGTTCGTGAACATCGGCGCATACATCGACGAGGGAACGATGGTCGACACCTGGGCGACCGTCGGATCGTGCGCGCAGATCGGCAAGAACGTCCACCTATCGGGGGGCGTCGGTATTGGCGGAGTCCTCGAGCCGCTGCAGGCGAATCCGACGATCATCGAGGACAACTGCTTCATCGGCGCCCGCTCCGAGGTCGTCGAAGGTGTCGTCGTCGGAGAAAACTCGGTGCTCGGGATGGGGGTTTTCATAGGGCAGAGCACCAAGATCTATAACCGTGTACGTGACGAGGTCACCTACGGCCGCGTGCCGTCGGGCTCGGTCGTCGTCGCGGGCAGCCTGCCCTCGGGCGAGGGACGCTGCAATCTCTATTGCGCGGTGATCGTCAAGGAAGTCGACTCAAGGACTCGCGCCAAGACAAGCATCAACGAACTGCTGCGCGCGTGACGATGGCGGTTGCGTCGGCCGCAACCGGCCCCAGATCATCTCTTCGGGCGTGCGCGCCCTTCGTCAGCCTCGACCCGATCATCGTCACCGTCCACACACCGTGACCGTCTCGCTCAAATCGCCCGACGACATCGCGAAGATGCGAGTCGCCGGCCGCCTCGCGGCCGAGTTGCTCGACTATCTCGAGCCCCACGTCGTCGCAGGCATCACCACCGGCGAGCTCGACCGTATCGCTCACGACTACCAGGTCAACGTGCAGAAGGTCGTGCCCGCCACGCTGAACTACGCGCCGCCGGGACACCGCCCATACCCCGCGTCGATCTGCACATCGGTCAATCACGTCGTCTGCCACGGGATTCCGGGCGACAAGAAGCTGCGCCCGGGCGATATCGTCAACGTCGACGTCACCGTGATCAAGGACGGCTGGCATGGCGACACCAGCCGGATGTTCTACGTCGGCACGCCGCCGATTCAGGCGCGGCGCCTCGTCGAAGTCACGTTCGAAGCGATGTGGCGCGGCATCCGCGCCGTGAGGGAAGGTGCGTATCTCGGCGACATCGGTCACACGATCCAGAAGTTCGCCGAAGGCCACCATTTCTCGATCGTGCGCGAGTTCTGCGGGCACGGTATCGGACGGCAGTTCCACGAAGAGCCTCAGGTCGTCCACTACGGCCGTCCCGGCACCGGGCTCAAGCTGCAGGCAGGGATGATCTTCACGATCGAGCCGATGATCAACGCCGGCCGCGCGGCAATCCGTGCGCTCGCCGACGGTTGGACGATCGTCACCGCCGACCATTCGCTGTCCGCCCAATGGGAGCACACGGTGCTCGTAACGCCCGACGGCTACGAAGTGCTGACGATGTCTCCCGGGACGCCGCCGCCGCCGCCGCTCCCCTCCTAGCGCCCGCAATGAACCGGCTCGCCACGCCAGTGCCCGCGACGTCGTCGGGCGACGCGGCACAGCGCTGGCGCGCCGCGTTGAAGTCCGGCCGCGCGGCGCTCTGCTCCGCGTTCCAAGCGCGCCCCGATACGGCTCGGCTGCTGCGCGAGCACGCACGCCTCGTCGACAGCGTGATCAGCAGGGCGTGGGACGAATTGAGCGCTCCACAGGGCGCGGCGCTTGTCGCCGTCGGCGGCTATGGCCGCGGCCAGCTCTTCCCGCATTCGGACGTCGACGTGCTGATCCTTCTTCCGGAAGCTCTCGACGGCACCGGCACCGAGTTCGTCGAGCGCTTTCTCGGCATGCTGTGGGATATCGGCCTCGAAATAGGACACAGCGTACGCACGATCGCCGAATGCGAGGCCGAGATGGCGACCGACATCACGGTGAAGACGAGCCTCCTCGAGCACCGGTGGGTCGCGGGCTCGCGCTCGCTGCATCGTGCGTTCCGTCGCGCGTTCGCGACGGCCCTCGACGCGGCCTTCTTCTACGAGGCGAAGACGCTCGAGCAGCAGCAGCGCCATCTCAAATACCACGACGCAGCGTACAACCTCGAGCCGAACGTCAAGGAGAGTCCCGGCGGTCTGCGCGATTTGCAGACCGTCCTGTGGATCGCGCGTGCTGCAGGCCTCGGTCGGACGTGGCGCGAGCTCGCACAGAACGGCCTGATCACGAGCCAGGAGGCGCGCACGGTTTCCCGCCAGGAGGGATTCATCGGCGGCTTGCGAGTGCGGCTGCACTACCTCGCGGGGCGGCGCGAGGACCGGCTCGTCTTCGATCAGCAGAATGCGCTCGCGCGCGAGCTCGGCTTCGTCGACACGCCAACAAAAGTCGCGAGCGAGCAATTGATGCAGCGCTATTACCGCGCGGCGAAGCTCGTCCGGCAGGTGAACGTCATCGTGCTGCAGAACCTGCACGCGAGACTCTTCCCGGTCGCCGCGGAGCCCCTGCCCATCGACGAGGAGTTCCAGTCCGTCGACGAGCTCCTCGATATCCGCGACGAGGCGTTGTTCGAACGGCGGCCGTCGGCGATGCTCGACGCGTTCGTGACGATGGGGAGGCACCCAGAGCTCAAGGGGATGTCGGCGCGCACGCTGCGCGCGTTGTGGCGAAACCGCCACCGCGTCGACGCTCGTTTCCGTAGCGATCCGCAGAATCGCGCCAGGTTCATCGAGCTCTTCCGAGGGCCGCGCGGCATCACGCACGAGCTGCGCCGGATGAATCTCTACGGAATTCTCGGCAACCTTGTTCCGGCGTTCGGCCGCATCGTCGGCCAAATGCAGCACGATCTCTTCCACGTCTATACCGTGGACGAGCACATCCTGATGGTGATCCGCAACCTGCGGCGTTTCACCGAGCCTCAGCACGCGCACGAGTATCCGCTGTGCTCACGCCTAATCGGCGACTTCGAAAACCGCGAGGTACTCTATCTCGGCGCCCTCTTCCACGACATCGCCAAGGGCCGCGGCGGCGACCACTCGACGCTGGGCGCCGTCGACGCGCGCAGGTTCTGCCGTGCCCACGGCCTGTCGGCGAAGGAAGTCGAGCTCGTCGCCTGGCTCGTCGCCAACCATCTGACGATGTCCGCGACCGCCCAGAAGCAGGACATCTCCGATCCGGACGTCATCGCCGCGTTCGCCGCGCGCGTAGGCAACGAACGGCGACTGGTCGCGCTCTACCTCCTCACCGTCGCCGACATACGCGGAACGAGTCCGCGCGTATGGAACGCGTGGAAAGGGCAGCTCCTGGAGGATCTCTTCTACGCGACGCGATCGCGGCTCGCGGGCGCCGCGGGCGGCCCGACGCTCGCCGACAGCCTGCTCGCACGGCAGCGCGAAGCGCAGCGCCTGTTGCGCCTCTACGCGGTAGCCGACGGTGCGGAGCGGGCGCTGTGGGAGCAGCTCGACAACGTCTACTTCCAGCGCCAAACAGCCGACGAGATCGCCTGGCATGCGCGGCAGCTGCATTGGCGGGTGCGTGGGGCGGCACCGGTCGTACGAGCTCGAGTGTCGAGGCTCGAAGCGGGCCTGCAGGTCGCGGTATATCTGCCCGATCAGAAATACCTCTTCGCGCGGATCAGCGGCTTCTTTGGCCGGCGGGGGCTGTCGATTGTCGAGGCCAAGATCCATACGACGCGGCACGGTTACGCGCTCGACACGTTCACCGTCCACGATCCCTCCGACCCATCCGCACCGTACCGCGACGCCATCCAGCTCGTCGAATTCGAGCTCGCCAAAGTGCTGACCGAGCAGCCGCCGCTCGAACAGCCGATCATGGGCCGCGCGAGCCGCCATCTGAAGCACTTCCCGTTGACGCCCGAGGTGCAGATCTTTCCCGACGACAAGGGGACGCATCACATCATCGAGATCGTCGCGGGCGACCGTCCGGGTCTGCTCGCCACGGTGGCATACACGCTCGCGCAGGCGAACATCAACATCGTCAGCGCGAAGATCAATACGCTCGGCGAGCGCGCGGAGGACGTCTTCCTCGTCGACGGCGCGCGGCTACACGACGAATCGGCGCTGCTTCGCCTTGAGACGACGCTCTACGAGCAGCTGCGGATCAGTTAGGCGATCGCGCGCTTACTCTCGGCCTCCGCGCGCGGACTTCATATGAAGCTCGCGTCGTCGGCCTCCCTCGCTCGTTCGCGGACGAACCCCTCGGGCCTCGGCTCGACCTTCGGTCTCGCCCGCTCACTCACTCGGCATCCGGAGCACTGTCGGGAAAGAGGATGTCGGTGTAGCCGAAGCGCGAGAGGTCGCGCATCCGCATCGGATAAAGGATTCCGAGAAGATGATCGACCTCGTGCTGAACGACGCGCGCGTGAAAGCCGGTGACCTCGCGACGAATCGGCCGTCCGTGGGCGTCGAAGCCTTCGTAGCGCAGGTTGCGATAGCGCGGAACGATTCCGCGCAGCCCCGGCACCGACAAGCATCCTTCCCAATCTTCGTCGCGCTCGTCCGAAAGCGGCGTTAACACCGGATTGACGAGCTCGGTATACGGCACCGGTTCCGCGTCGGGGTAGCGTTCGTTACGCTCGACGCCGAAGATGACGACCTGTTGCGGAACGCCGATCTGCGGGGCGGCGAGTCCTGCGCCGCGGCGCGCTGCCATCGTTTCGCGCATATCGACGAGAAGCGCGTCGAGCTCGCGCGTTCCGAATTTCGTGACCGGCGCCGAGCGCTCGAGCAGCCGCGGGTCGCCCATGCGCAGAACATCGCGTATCACGATCGATCCTCCACGCACAACGGAACGATATGCTCGAGCAGCGTGCGGACCTTGTCCATCGCCGCGTGCAGAACCTTGTTGATGCCGTCCATCGAGATGTGCTCCGACGACTCGCCGCGTCCTGCGGCGTGGTTGACGACGACCGCGATTGCAGCGTACGGGAGTCCGAGTTCGCGGGCGAGCGCGGCCTCTGGCATTCCGGTCATTCCGACGAGCGTGGCGCCGTCGCGATCCATCCGATCGATTTCAGCAGCGGTCTCGAGGCGAGGCCCGGAGACGGCGCCGTAGACGCCACCGTCGACGAGTCGTATTCCGGCCGTTTGTGCCGCAGCGAGGCACTTCGCGCGGAGTTCGGGAGTGTACGGATGGGTGAAATCGATGTGGATGACGCGACGGTCACCTCCGTCGAAGAACGACGATTCACGGTCGTGCGTGTAGTCGATCACCTGGTGGGGAAGGACGAGGTCGCCCGGCGCGCTATCCCGGATACCTCCGACGGAGGCGACCGCCAATATCGCCGTCGCCCCTCGCTGCTTCAGCGCCCAGAGGTTCGCGCGGTAGTTGACACGGTGCGGCGGGATCGTGTGCCCGTGGCCATGGCGGGCGATGAAAACGACTTCACGGGAAGCGATCTGGCCGAAGATGAGTGCGGACGAGGGTTCGCCGTACGGCGTCCTGACGACCTCGCGATGTGCGATCGCAAGTGTCGAGAGCCGGGTAAGGCCGCTGCCTCCGATGATCGCGAGCATGGAACTTGCGTCAGAAGTCGGTCGTCAAGATAAGGCGGTGCGCCGGCGTATGCGTGTTGCGTAAAAATTGCCTGCGCGGCCCGAAACGCGGTCGACGGGCTACGAAGCTGGAACTCCCCGTCGAATCATGACATTATCATGCAATCGCGTGTCGCAGCCGACGGGCGAGCCACGACCAATTGTAGCCCAGGGGGGCGAGAGACATGTACCTCGAACGACTGTTCAAGATGATGGCGGACCGGAAGGCGTCCGACCTGTTCATTTCGTGTGGCGCACCGATCAACATGAAGGTCAACGGTGTTGTCGCGGCGCTGTCGGATCGGCCGATGGATCTCGACACCGTGCGCCGCGTCGCCTACGAGCTCATGTCCGACGAGCAGGCGAAGACCTTCGAGGCCGAGCACGAAATGAACCTCTCGTACCTCGATCCGCATGTCGGGAACTTCCGTATCAACATCTTTCGCCAGCGCGGAACGATTTCGCTGGTCATACGCTACGTGCGCAGCGACATCCCGCCCTTCGAGCAGCTGAGGTTGCCGCCTGTCCTGCTCGACCTCGTGATGGAAAAGCGCGGGCTCATTATGGTCGCCGGTGCGACCGGGTCGGGCAAGTCGACGACGCTCGCCGCGATGATCGACTACCGCAACACCCACCGCACCGGCCACATCCTGACGATCGAAGATCCGATCGAGTACCTCTTCCGGCACAAGAAGAGTGTAGTCAACCAGCGCGAGCTGAACGTCGACACCCTCGACTATCCGAGGGCCCTCGCTAACGCGCTGCGCGAAGCTCCGGATCTCATCATGATCGGCGAAGTCCGCGAGCGCGAGACGATGCAGCAGGCGTTGCTGCACACGCTGACCGGACACCTGTGCCTCACGACGATACACGCGAACAACAGCTATCACGCGCTCTCGAGGATCATCAACATGTTCCCGTACGACGCGCGCTCGGGGCTTTTATCCGACCTCTCGATCGGGTTGCGCGCGATCATTTCGCAGCGGCTCGTCCGCAACAATGAAGGCATGCTGCAACCCGCCGTCGAGATCCTGCTCAACACCTCGCTCATCTCCGAGCTCGTCAAGAACGGCGACATCACGCAGATCAAGGAAGCGATGGAGAAATCGCTCTATCCCGGGTCGCAGACGTTCGAGCAGGCGCTTTGCCGCCTCTACATGGACGGCGCGATCAGCTACGAGGAGGCGATGACCGCGTCCGACTCGTCGACAAACCTTGCCTGGCTCATCAACCAAAACGCACCGACCGCGCGCGTCGACGCGATGCCGCACGCTGAGGCCGAGCAGGAAAAGAAACCGCGACGCACACACAGCGATTTCACCGCGCTGCAGATCGAGCCCGACATGCTCGACCACCCGCATTGACGAGACTCTGAAGACCGCCGGTGTCACCCTTGCCCGCCGGTACGCTCGCGCTGACGCGGGCACTGATCGCGCGGCGCTCGCTCACGCCTGACGACGCAGGCTGCCAGGAACTCATCGCCGCGCGCCTCACACCGCTCGGGTTCCGCGCGGAGCCTCTGCAATCCAACGGAGTAACGAACCTGTGGCTGCGGCGCGGCACAGCGCGGCCGCTCGTGTGCTTCGCCGGGCACACCGACGTCGTGCCGACGGGGCCGCTCGCCGAGTGGGCATCCGACCCGTTTGCGCCTACCGAGCGCGACGGCTACCTGTACGGCCGCGGTGCCGCCGACATGAAGGGCTCGCTTGCGGCCTTCGTCATTGCGGTCGAGGGCTTCGTGGCCGAACACGCGAGCGCGACCGGCTCGATTGCTCTCCTCATCACCTCGGACGAGGAAGGGCCGTCCATCGATGGAACCGTTAAGGTCGTCGAAAGGCTGCAGGCTGCAGGCGAGAGGATCGACTATTGCGTCGTCGGGGAGCCGACGTCCGTCGATCGCCTGGGCGATATGATCAAGAACGGGCGACGCGGCTCGTTGTCGGGCACGCTCATCGTCAAGGGGACTCAGGGCCACGTCGCGTACCCGCAGCTCGCGAGGAATCCGATCCATGCGCTCGCCCCTGCGCTTACCGAGCTCGCGGCGACGCGGTGGGACGAGGGCAACGCGTACTTTCCGCCGACCACGTGGCAGTGCTCGAACGTCCACGCCGGCACCGGCGTCGCCAACGTGATCCCGGGGACCCTCGAGCTCATGTTCAATTTCAGGTTTTGTCCGGTGAGCACCCGCGAATCGCTGATGCAGCGCTTCGAGGCGATCGTGGCGCGGCACGGTCTCGAGTACGATTTGCGCTGGACCGGATACGGCAAGCCGTTCCTGACGCCGCGCGGAGCGCTCGTCGCCGCGGTGGCCGACGCCGTGCGTGAAGTCACGGGGATCGTTCCCGAGCTCTCGTGCACCGGAGGGACCTCGGACGGCCGCTTCATCGCGGACATCTGCGACGAGGTCGTCGAGCTCGGTCCCGTCAATGCGACGATTCACAAGCTCAACGAGCGCGTGCGCATCGACGACCTCGCGTTGCTCGCTGCGATCTATCGGGGGATCGTCGAGCGACTGCTGCTTCCGGGTTCGCCGCGGGGAAGCCGATGAACACACTCGTCAATGACCTCGAGACGCTGCGGGACTGGTTGCGCTACGCCGTATCTCGCTTCGGCGAAGCAGGGCTCGCGTTCGGCCACGGGACGACCAATGCTTACGACGAAGCGGTGTACCTGCTGCTGCACGCGCTCAGCCTTCCGCTCGACCGTCTCGATCCCTTCCTCGATGCGAAGCTCACGCATCCTGAGCGTCAGAAGATCCTCCAGCTCCTACAGCGCCGCATCGATCAACGGGTCCCTGCCGCCTATCTGACGCATGAGGCGTGGCTGGGTAGTTTTCGATTCTATGTCGACGAGCGTGTGCTCATTCCTCGCTCGTTCGTCGCCGAGCTTCTGCCTGACGGGCTCGCGCCTTATATAGGGTCGCCGGACTCGGTTGCGAACGCGCTGGATCTTTGCACAGGATCGGGCTGTCTTGCGGTGCTTCTGGCCCACGCGTACGCCGAAGCCGACATCGACGCCTCCGACATCTCGTCGGACGCGCTTACCGTGGCGCAACGCAACGTTTCCGATTACGGGCTCGCCGACCGGATCAACCTGATACGCTCGGACCTGTTCTCGAACCTCTCGGGAAAGACCTACGATCTGATCATCAGCAATCCGCCGTATGTGACGGCAACCGCGATGGCGAATCTGCCGGCCGAATACCGACACGAGCCGAGGCTCGCTCTCGCCGGCGGCGAGGATGGCCTCGACGCGGTGCGAACGATCCTCGCCGAAGCCCCGCGCTTCCTGAATCCGGGCGGGACGCTCGTAGTGGAGGTCGGGCACAATCGCGCCGCGACCGAACTCTCCTACCCTCGCGTGCCGTTCGTGTGGCTCGAGACGGCCGCGAGCGCCGACGGCGTATTTCTACTGAAACGGGAGAAGCTGGTCGCCGCGACCTGAAGGGCGAGGCGACCTGCGGAACGGCGATCAGTGCCCCGGGCGAATCTGGACCTGCGGGCTCATGCGTTCGAGCGCGGTCGCTGCGTCGTACGTGCCCGTGCGATCGATATCGGCCTGGTTGAAGGACTGTCCGGTCGCATTGACGCACTTATCGTGGCGCACAATCATGCTGCCGGTCTCGCGCAGGCAATTCCGCTCCCCGAGGATGGCCTTTGCCCTTCCGGCGTCGGAGGCCGCTTGGTTCGTCAACGCACTCTTGTCGGTCGCAGCCGCCGACGAGGTGGACGCAGCATCCTTGGCGTCCTTTGCGGTATCCGGTATCGCCGGAGCCGTGGATTGACCATAAGCCAGAGGCGCCGTCACAAGGAATGCAAAAAGCAGCTTTTTCATTGGACCCTCCTTTCGAGTCTGTTCAATGTGACCTCGAAAACCCCTTTCCGGTTCAAATGATGAACCCCATTATGGCATCCCGCAACCCGGTTCCAGACGGGCCAGGCCTTGTCACCACAGCCGGGAGCGCTCGCCGGCGATAGAATGCCGCTGCCGACCGTCCGATCGGGCGGCGGCGCTAAAGGAGGCACCCCTTGCCGACAGCGCGCACCGGTG
>Ga0318562_10000502_pt1 | contig 17332 bp, 21 predicted proteins | sample GRESIP066b5f18_FD_203688 | JGI IMG/M metagenome (GOLD analysis project Ga0318562, IMG submission 203688) | Tropical soil microbial communities from Luquillo Experimental Forest, Puerto Rico - GRE.SIPMG.066b5f18 | ecosystem: Environmental > Terrestrial > Soil > Tropical forest > Bulk soil... | reverse complement strand
AACAGTCCCGGCAGAAGTTCGGAGCGGATATTTGCAAGTGCTACGGGCATCGATCAGTTTCCCCTTAAAGGCCCCGAAAATTACTGGACGCCCAGCAGTGACTTGAACCGCTGGTTATTGAAGGCGACAATCACCCAGTTAAAGGCGGAGGTGCTGTCAGCACCGTTTCCGGCACCCGCACCGCTGCTACCGCTACCAAAGTTGCTGGCACCGGGAGCGCCAAGCAGCGCGACGACTTGGAATTGCGCGGTGGTCGCCGTGGTGAGCGTGGCTTGATCGAGCGTGTAACCGGAGAAGCCGCCGCCGACCGTCGAGCCCGTCCCGGTGTGGAACGAGATGTTGTACCCGATCGTGGTGCTGGAAATGTTCGTTGAGAAAGCCGCCGCCATCAGCAGCGCGCCAGGTGATTCCATCACGTAGGCCGTGACGTCGGCACCGGCTGCGCCCGGATAGTACGGAGAGAAGATGGGCGCTCCGCCCGTCGACGGGATCAGGAAGCAGCCCTGGAAAATGCCATCGACGTTTCCGGTCGTGCTCGTCTGCGCGCCGATATACTGGCTGCTGGCAATCTTGGTGACCGGATCGCCAAAATAGATCGACGTGGTATTCGCCGATGAAATCAGGCGCGTAGAAAGCTGATAATCCGCGATGTAGCCCGGAAGGTAGCCGACATGCTTGAAGCCGAAAGTCGCTGCGGTGTTGGACATGACGTCGGGTCCGCTCCGTTAAGGGGCTTCTCCTGTGACTGCATGTCTCTAGAGATGGGCCGGGTGATGCTCCGCCGCGCGCTTGGGGCGGGTAAGTGGTGGGGGCGTCCCGGCGATTTTCCTGCGCTCGGCCCGAGCGGCGAAAATCAATCAATAAACGCCTATACCCTAATTTTCACGCTATCGTCAAGGTGTGGGTGACGGTGAGGGCGTTGGAGACGGTGCGACGGTCGGAGTAGTCGGCAGCGACGACAATTGATTCAGAACATTCGCCACCGCTGCGCACATAGATTTATCCGATCCGCCTATCGTTATTTCACCGATGCAGCGCTCGAACGCAGCGTGCGTATCCTTCATTGTTGCGCCGAAAGTATCCGGCACCTTTATGGTGACTTCGCCGGCAAACGCTGGGCTTACCCCGGCAATGAGAGCCGCAATCATAAACTTCCTCATTGAGTCCTCGTGATACCAAACGCCATGCGTTGAAACGGATTTGGCTTTGATCCTTCCGGACAAATAGCGATTTGAGCCTCCAAACCATCAACCGATACCGACGCACCTCCCGTATCCAACCCAGGACTTAGACCAAGAAATTGAAAGGGCTTCCCGCATTCCGCACATTTCACCGTAATTTCTGCCATGAACTGCTTAGTATCCTCCAGCCGAACCACATTCACATTGGCGCTAAAATTGTGGTGTTCACACATTTATTCTGCTGCCTGTCTCTGATGCTCCGCCGCCATACGCTCCATGGCGAGCTGCCAAGTATCGCCTCGGTGATATTGCGTCATCCCTGCAAGTTGCTTCTGATAAATATTGTCGAGCCAATCTTCGCGTTTGACGCAGACAAGATTCGCCGCGAGCACTCGCTGGGCCGTCCATATATTTTTATAGTTTCGAAATGCGTTGCTCGGATTGAAGAACGGCCCCATGTGCCAGAACCCGACATAGCCGATCATCTCCAAAGCGTCGGCTATGTCGTCCCGCTCGTTCTCGCCGAAGTCCAGATAGATCACTGGCCGGCAACGAGCGATGCAGTCCATGGCGCCAAGGATAACCTCGGCCTCCATGCCTTCCACATCGATCTTGATCAGGCTCGGTGACGGAGCGTCGGCGCCCTTGGCCGCGAACGAATCAATGGTCGTTATCTCGGTCGGCGTGCCGGGCCCAGGATCACGGAGGGAATAGTTTCCGAAGTTCACCTCCTCGGTGTCGTCAGCCATGTGCGGAACGATAGCCGTCCCCTCTAGCTCACCGATCGCTTTGCAGTCCCAGATTACATTCCCGAGATTATTGAGACGAATATTCGCCTCTAGGATTTTCTCAAGACGCGGCTGCGCTTCGAACGCAAAGACTTTTCCGTGCTTGCCGACCATCTTGGAGAACGCCAGCGTATGCGTTCCAATGTTGGCTCCGACGTCGAAGACCGTCGCCTGATCCGGAACGAAACCCGCTAGGAACTCGATTTCGAACTCGGCCCACTCGCCGTATGCCTCAATCGATCGGCCGATAAACGTGTCATTTGGATTGTAAATCACGATGCCATGCTTGGCCTGAATGCCCTTGAGGATCGGGTTTTCCTTCAGGATCGGCGCCTCGGCAATCCTAGCGTTGGCCTCTTCCGCCTGCTTGACCTTCGCGGCCTCGGCCCACGTCGCGTATGTGTCGGACCACTCGAACGGACCTACGTGGACCATTTTATGATGCATCGCGGCCCACACCTTGCCGCCACACTCGCGCCAGCGTCGACCGAATGAGATGTCCTCCGACACCACACCGCGCGCAGGATCGCTGATTTTGTCGAAGAACCGCAGCATGCGGGTAATGCCGTTATCCCGGAACAAGTCGCTGTCGATCGTGTTCGGTCGCGTGTCGATCAGATGCGGCAGCTTCTCCACCATCGTTGCAACGGCATCCCGCCGGACCAAGAAGCACCCGCAGCCGATACCCTCGCACTCGATATACGGCCCCCGAAACTCCGGGTTAGGAATACCGGACACCGCCCATTCCCGGTTTGGCGTCTTTTTCGGATAAAGAGCGCCCACCATCGGCTCGCCAAACGCAACCATGTCGAGCACAACTTCGGGCATGAAGCCCATGTCATCATCAATGAATAAGCAGTGCGTGTATTGCTTCAGTCGATCGTGAAACAGGGTGATAAACCAGTTCCGCACCCATTCAATGTCCGGGTTGCTGATGCTTGTAATGCCCCACTGGATTCCCTTTTCCCGGAGGGCCGCAGCGAGCGCGTGAGTCGTGAGTAGTGTGGTCCCGGTCAGTTGGTTTTTATACGCCGGGACAATAGCGAGTATCGCAGTCATGCGGATTCGTCCTCATTGTGCTGCAGCGTTTTTTCTTATTCGGCATCATCATCAGCGGGCAGATAATCACCCGGCGCCACTTCAAAACTCTTATCAATCTGCATTGAAACAGCGCTACCCGTGCCGCGATACTTCTTGCCCGCAGCAAACCCTTTCGGAAGCTTCTCAGTGAGGCGCAGCGATTCGGCCTGATCCCGCAACTGTTGCTTGGCTTTCATCTCGCCTTCGCGCACGGCCTCAAGCGTCAATTCCTTGGGCCGCTCTTCAAGGCGCAGCCCTTCGACGAGGATGTCACCGGTATCGCCTGGACGGGTCCACCTGCCAGGATGACGGTTAGCCGGAACCGGCCGCCAGCCGTTCGCGTAATGCAGGTTTTGCATCCGCGTGACCTCCTGATTTAGGACTGTCACCGGATTCCACTGATAGGACCAACCAGTCGGGATTTCGTGCTCGGGCACATGATAGGGGTCGCCCATTTGCGTCCGGCGACGGGTTAGACGCTCGCCGTTGCGGCCTGTCACAACCATGGCGCCGCGTCGCGTATTCTCGATTGTCTCTCGCGTGGCATCGCGGGAGGCCCGGCGCCCGGGACGCCGATTTGCGGCAGGCTCGAACGATGCTTCTAAGTCATCGTCTTGCGGCTCGGGCTGGCGCACCTTCGGCGGTCGACCACGCTTTGCCGGGGCTTCCGCGCGAGCGCGCATCTTCTGCAACGTTGTACTGTTGTCAGCATCAGCCATGGATTACCCCCTAAGTCCCGTCGATATTGACGTTGTTGTAGCGGCCCTCGCGCAACAGGGCTAATTTTCTGCGTCCCATCTCTTGAATACCGATTGGTTCGCCTTTTTTGAAACGTCCCTTAGGATCATCCCAGTTCCAGACAATGGTGCCGTCAGTAGCTCGCTCGTATTCGCCGCGCGTCAAGCGCACCTCGTTCGATCCGCCGTTTACCCCGCCGCCCGTCGGCGTTACCGATGCAACTGGGGCCGTCGGCCGACGACGTAACGTCGCTCCACCGTTCGCGCGCGGTTCTGCTTTCGGCACTGGCTTTTCCCCCGTCAGGCCCAAGTATTTTTCCACATGATCAAAATATGCGTCTGTATCCGGAACAAGGCCCTCGCTAAGCGCGTCGTGGTGCCCCGCCGTCATTTTCGCAGATTTCTTTGGGTCACGAACAATGTCCATGTGGGACCGCAACCATGACTGCGTGCGCGGCGTCGTCGACTGCACCCACTGCTCGATCGGGTCATTCTGCGGTGCAGGCTGCGGCTGTTGAGTGTTGACCCGCTTGACCGGCTGCTCGGGAAGCTCGGCCTTGGCTTGCTGCAACATCGCAAGATCAGCCGCGGCGTTCGAGATCCGCAACTGCGCCGCGCTAAGTGCCTTCTTGTCCCCAGCCTCAAAAGCCGACTCGAATGCCTCGGTAGCCGCCTGCTGCTCGGCCTTCGCAGCTGCAATGCCGCTGTCGATCGTGCTCCGGGTACTCTGCGCCTCGGCCGTGCGCGCGCGGGTTGCCTCGGTCTCCGCCGCCTGCGTCCGCTGATTCGCTTGTGTCAGCAACGCTTCCGAATTGGTCGCCCACGCCTTGAGCTTTTCAGTCTCGGCTTGGCTTTCGGCGAGTTGTGCCCGGAGCGTCTCGACCGGATCATCGGGCAGTTGCCGGCGGACCTGAGCCTTCCCCGCCGTGCCGTCCGTTGAGCCTGAGGGGTCAACGATAACAACCTCTTCCCCGCCGCCCGTATTGTCTAAATCGCCGTCGTCGATCTTGACGATTAGTTCCTCGTCTCCGCCTTCTCCCGCCATGGTCCCCTCACCAATAATCGCGTGGATTTTCAATTTTTACACGGACGTCAACGTCCTCGAATAACCGCACGGAATTGCCCCGGAAAAACAGTTCCATGCCGTCGGAGGGACGGACGAGAACCCAGTCGCCGACTTCGATTTTAGCGCCGTGAAATTGCGCAATCTTGTCGTCTTTGAACGCGCCTGGACCCATTGCGACAACGAGCGCAATCTTGCCCTGAAAGCGGTCCTCTTGGATTGCGTCGTCGGGGAGGTAAATGCCGCCCTCGGTAACGTCGGGCTGGACATAAGTCATGCACAGAACTTGGCTGTGCAGCACCGTGTCGTTGAAATCGCCTAGCGCGTTAAAATGGCGGGTTGCGTCGGAGGCGGTTGAACTGGCTACTTCTCTGGCTTTTTGGATTGAGTTAGTTCTGGGCATGTCTCGCGGCCAAAATAAAAGCGCCGTGGCCCGGACGGGCTGGCGCGGTTTATGTCGATGGCCTGCGTGGCCTTGCTCATAATGGGTGCTTCCCTAGTCGCGCCAGCGTGGCCGACTCACTTCATTCTTGAAGTTCCGTAACGATTTCTTCACAAATGCGCAAGGCTTCTCTTAAGCCTGCAATCTGCCCTGTGATTGATTTGTACTGATAGAGATCGCATGAGCCCGACAATATCGTGTCGGAATATCCCTCGATCCGTTCCACGAGAACGGCCGCCAATCGCTTCGGCAGCCGTATATCGTCTTCCGCGTAGATTCTTACGGGCTCGACAGGCTCCTTACTTCGCGGCATTTACTTCCTTCATTGGCTTCCCAAGGCCGTAGTGCTTCGCCTTCTGGCGCCGACCGACCGCGCCTCCGCTACCGCTGACGCCGGTCATACCCTTGACGACCTTCTGGCTCGCTTCGACAGGACCGCCGCGAGCCCGGAACGACACAACGCCTCCTCCAGTCGCGAACGTCACCACTCGCTTGCGGTTCATGTTCTTGATGGTGTCTTCAAGCGCAGGCTCGTGCTGGACCTTGGTGCCGTTCTTCAAGCCCTCTTCCCAGCCAGGACCAGACTTGACGGAGCCACCGTGCTTGCGACCCTTGAGTTCCCGCTCGGTCGGCTCTTTGCCCATGTGGCCGTTGTCGTAGATTGGCCCTCCACGAGCACGACAGGCGCGGCCGCCCTTGGCGTACACCTCCTTGTTGCTCTCGATCGGCCCACCCCGAGCGCGCATCGGCATACCCGGCGGCATACCTGCGCCAGGACCGCCCGGAGGCGGCATCGGAGGAGAACCACCCACGCCAACGCCGGGAGGCGGTGCCAGCCCGGCTTGCGGTGCCATCGGAGGAAGAGGCGGCGCAGCAACAGGAGATGGATTGTGGCCGCCGACGATGACGTTGACGTGGGTAGAGCCCTTCTTGCCCTTGTGAACTTTGCCGCCTTTGGCGCGGTGCGGCCTATCGTGCCGGTGTTTTTTGCCCTTGCCATCGGCTTCTTTGCGGTCGTGCTCGCGAATCATCTTGCCGAAAAGCTTGCGGTCCTCGGCCTCGTCCCCGTGCACCCGGCCGCCGTCCGCGCGATGTTTGTGACCGTGCGCGATGTGGCCGACGCGCTCTCGCTCGACCTTGTGCTGACGGTGTTCGTGGTAAGGGTGCTTGTGCATGGCAAACCTCTAAAGCGGGGTTGCCCGGCACGGGCGTGGCAGCGCGATCGAAATTATCTACACCGTTTGCGAGTTAGCGTCTACATGCGCAATCGACTTGGTTGGAACTCCGAAAACGCAGGTAGCGGGAATCGAACCCGCGTACGTAGCTGCTGCAGCAACTATTGCCTCACCCATTCTGCCATACCTGCGCCCCGTATTAGAACTCAGTCAGGCACGACATACAACGCCGCTTTGTCTGATGGTGCACCCCAAGCGTTTCGAACTTGGCAAACCTCGTCCCGCCACAAACGGGACAGGCGTCAGGACTAGCCATCGGTACCGGTCTGACCATCAAAACCGGACGCGTGCTCGGGAAAAGGAAAGTTGTTCAGCTGCCCGACCCCCGGCGGGCTCAGTTGTGTCGTTCCAGGCGCATCCGTCCGAAGTTCTAGGTTCACCGCAGCGACGGCCGGTTGCGGAATCGGCGCTAAATTCGGATTAGGTTGCGGAGGCTGCGAAGCAACCACGCCAGCGTTGGAATCGGCGACGGAGTTTCCCAGAACACCCACCGAAAACCCGAGGTCCCCATCCATTTCCGCAACTTGCTCGGTTAGTCCTCGGACGTCGGACCGGTGCGCGTCGCACTTCGCGTTGAACGCCTCGTAATCGGTAGCGAGCCCGTCAATATTGTTCCGCGCGCTCATCGCGAGGCTGCCGATCCGCGAAAGCTTTAGTTTTCCCTCAGCCATTTCTCTCCTCAACATCCGGTAACGTCGCACTCTCCATGCGAGGTGATCGATAAAAAACCCGCTCGTGAGTAGCGTTGGCACATTACGTTGATTCGGCACCGCCTCCGGTGACATCCGGAGCCATAGGCGGCGGATTTAGCGCCTGATGCACATCTAACGCATGCTCGGCATGGTCCATCGAGGCGTCATGAACCGCCTGCGCCACGGCTAGGCCATGCGTGGCCGCTTTGTGGGCGGTATCTGCCGCCGCTTTTTTGTTGTCGGCCGCGTGCGCAATTGAGGTTTGAGCAAGCCGCAGAGTTTCAACTCGTTCCTCACCCGCAAGTTCGGCCTGTCGATCCTGCGCCTCGGTCGCAACTTTTGCGGCGTCGACCTGGACTTTGAGCATAGAGGCATCGGCTTTTTTGGCATCGTTCTGGGCCTTAATCATATCCGGTGACGGCTGCGGCTGTTGCGGTGCGGGCTTGATCTGCAACCCAGTCGGGTCCTCTTTCATCGCCCGCAGAACTCGCCGCAAGATTTCGTCCGGGTCCAGCCTACCGGCGAACATGGGAACTTCGCCCAACTGAATCAGCGCCGTCGCCTTCAAAATCCGATGCACATGCGACGGAATATTCGGATCAGACTTTGGTACTAGATTGTACGCATCTAACGCCTGGAAAAGCTTTTCCTCGTTCCAGAAGCCTTTCCGCTTCTTGTTCATGCGCCAGAACGATTCGGGCTCCTCCCGGAAGAGGTCCGCAATCAGGCCAAGCTCTTCACTCTGGGCTCCGTGCATGCCCTTGTGGGCCGCAAGCATGATCTGCGCCGCCTGTTCGATGTATGCCAACATCGTTCCAACGGGAATATCTTTGACGCCCTCCTTAACCGGAACCTCGATGGCGCCGCCGGCCGCTTTGCACTGCTCGGTGATCTTATCAATTAGACCCAAGAGGCCGGGAGTCAGGTCATGAAAAGGAAGTTGGCCGAGCACGTCCCCGATAGGCTTCCCGTTAGTCTGGATCGGCGTGAACTCAAAGATGGACGGCCGCAACGTCGACGTCTTTTGCCGTCCCCCCATCTCAGCAACGACGCCGCCAGGAAAATTCGCGGCCATGCCGGCATCAAGACACAGCCGCCATGCTGCCGTGAGCGCGGCCGACGAGTTGCCTAGGACGTTGAGTAGACCCGTCCCATAGAAGCCAGGCCCCGGAATGTACGGATATTTCACGTACATCTGCTTGCGGGTGCAATCCTCATCCTCGGGCTTCCAGTCCCGCCGCAGCGCGAGAATAGTCCGCGAATCCTTCTCAATCGTCACGAGGAACGGCAGCGCTATTTCCCGATCGCCGAACTCTTTCGGAGCGTATTGCGGCAGGTTCAATTCGCACTGCGTCTCATAAAGCGTAAACGGCATGTCCTCGGGCCGCGTATCGATATTGTTCGGTGACGTGCCTTGGATGTCGTCAATCTTTTGCTCAACGACATTTTTCTGCGGAGCCGACGCAGGCGCCATTTTTATATCGCGATAGTATTTCCGCATCTGCAACCGCTTCAAAACCGAGGGCCGCATGGTGATCTGGTGGGTCAACCGTTGGCACGACTTGAGGTCTTTAGTGGTGTCCGAAACAATGAAATCTTTGAGGTCAACGCTTTGCGACGAGGGCCGCCGCAACTGCGGATCAACAAAGACTTTCTTGATCCCGGCGCCCTTGAACGTCGTACTCCACAAAAGCATGTGCTGGGTGTCGGGATAGTATTCTGACGCGATTGTGGTCAGAAAGTAATTCATGTCCCGTTGGTAAGCCTCCGCGAGGTCGTCCATCGCGTCAGTTTCTTGGTCGCTTTCGTCCTCGATTTTGCACGGACCATCAGCCGGCAACAGTTCGGAACTCGAATTAGCCCAAGAACGCAAGGTCGCATCAAGCATGAGCGGATTAGTCACCACGCTCATGCCTCCCTCCGATGGAGACGCCGAATCACCCACGCCGGACTTGGGCGGCTCTAACTGCAAGCCGGTCAGTGTCAGCCCGTTTGCGTGATTCGTTAGCGTCTGAGCCCGCGAGTTGTCGTCCGCCTGTATCTGCTCAAGCAGTTCCTCGGCAATCTGGCCTAGCCGTTCGTCGCCAATATCGTCCGCAAGGTTTCTATAGAACTTCTTCGGATCGTCGGCTTTCTCGGGAACAGCGGCCGCGCCGAACTTCACCGACACGCCGCCGTCGGGCAGTTTTACCTCGATAGTGCCATCAGGTGACGTTGTGACCGTATCGTCCGGATCGTCGTCGACGATTACTCGGATGCTGCCATCGTCCTCTAGGTCCACGGTCCGCCCCCTCTAATGAGACGGCGAGACTTACCACAGAGGAACGAAAACGAGAAACCCCGCTAACGCCACGCTATCTCATTCCATTCCTTAGCCGCTTCCTCACGTGTTCTATAGTGCGGATATCCTTTGGCCGGATAGCCGCATCGAGGTACGCAGCCCACGAACCAAAAATCGGGCTGCTCCGCATGAGGTGGCGGACCATCATAGCCATAGCAGAACGCGGCTTCTGCCGCGCAAGCTGGGCATGTCTTGAGTTTCGGCCATGTCGGGTTCATCGCTGGTGTCTCCTGCTGCTGCAAACAGTATGCGGGAAATTACACCATATTGCAAGATGTGTCGACACTTGACGACTTTTGGTAATTGCAGTATTAGAAAAATGTTCATCAGAACGCGTAACTACCGAAACCGCCACGTCACCAGCGTGGCGGTTTTCCTTTTATGCTGACAAAGTCAGATGCCGCCACCCTGCACGTAACAATATACGTTGTAATTAACGATGACTTCTTGGTTGCCGTCCTGCATGGCTTCACGAGCCATAAACACGATATTGTGCCCAGTCGGATTGCCGGGATAGTAACCCAACTTGTTCGGCGGAATGAGCACCTTGAAGCCGATCGGAACGTGCGGACGTCCCAGCCTTTCGTCGTCTCGGTCGTCGTCAATGGTGCAGTATGTCTTCCCGTCGACGACGTGCAGTTCATCGCACCAGTAACCATCCGCCTCGCCGCAACATGACGCCGTTGGATTGTCTGCCATCTTGAGCGACTTGAACCACTCCCGAACTTCCGGCGGGTTATCTTCCCATTGTCCGGCGTCTTTGCCGTATGCTGGCGTAACTGCCAGCGTCACCCCCAGCAAAATCCACTTCAAAACTTTCACCTCTTTCTAAACGCCGCCGCCATCAGGCCGACACCAGCCGCCACGAACAAGCAACCAAAGCTTGGCAACACGCCATAGAAAAGGTCGCGCAGCGCAATAAACTGCTCGGGCCGTACCCAACCGAAGGAAGCATCGCTCGCCCGCTGTGACCCCATGTCCTTTGTCGTGATCTTCGGCAGTGCATCAAGCTTATTGCGGACCTCCGTGATTCGGCCATCCAAATAGCGACGCTCCTGATCATAGTGCCAGTTGTCAGGCAACCCTCTCAGCCGACCTTGGAAGTTGCTCAACTGGTCATTGAGTATTTGCTGCTGCTTCTCGACCGCCGCGCTCTCAGCCCGCACATTTCCCGTGTTCCGCGCGGAATAGCTGATCTGGTTGAAGGTCGAAAACGTCCACGTTCCCAAGAACACAAGCAATATAAAACCAAACTCCCACCGCAGTTTGTCAGCCCAGAGCATCCGCAGCGCCGCCGGCATCAAGATTTGCAACCCAGCGATGATCGGCCCGAACAAGCCTAACAACTGCCCGAACGTCGTCGAATATTCGTATTCCAGCACAGTTTCTATGACGCCGATCGCCACCCCACCAGCCAGAAAAAATAGACCAATCACAAAGCGCGAAAACGAAAAACGAGACTCTTTCGGCTTAGGCTGCTCCTGTTGCGGTAGCGGTGGAGGCAACACCACAAGCGGCTGTTGTGCGGGCCTCGCACGCCTAATCTTGATTTTTTCCTCGGGCGCCTGTGTGGCCAGATAGTCCATCACCTGATCCGTCAGATTGTATTTGGCCTGCACTTCCTTCGGCGGTGCGCCAACGCGGATTTCTGTCAACGCTTCGTGTGCATTCGCATCCAACAAAACAAACTGCGGCGGTTTCCTAGGACGTCCTCTTGGCATACCGCCTCGCCGGTTCCGGTTTGAAATACGGATTCGGGTCAAGTCCCTTCAGGCCGAGGTCCCAATATCCGGGCGCATCCAGTTCGAATGCCCGCGACGATGGCTCAATCCAACTGAGAATCCGCCCGTCTTCTAGGCCCAGCAAATCATTGGGATGCCTAAGCGCGTGTCCCTGCGGAGATATGCCTTGCCCCGAGGCTTTCGCTTCCTTGTTAAGGTTATAGCTTTTAACCTTCACTGTCTGATCACCTAACCGAGCCGACAGGTATTCCGCCGTTCTGTTGTCGTTTGCACGGAACGAGTTCAGCACTGCGGCACCCTGCAAAAAGTCCTCCAAGCCTTCCGCGCCGTATGTCTTTGGCAAGTGCGCTAACGTCTGCCAAAGCGTCCACAGGGTGAGCCCGCGCCCGGCTACCATGCCCATGGCGCGGGTCAGTGCATCTAGCCTTCCAAGATTGCCAGCCTCGTTGATGATCAAGAGGGGAACAATAGGGCCTGGCCCACTGCGCGTGAGCGCATCAAGTGCGCTGGCAACAATCAGACGCAACCAAACGGCATGCGTCGACAGTCTATTCTCGGGAAGGATGACATAAACCGTGATGATTTGATGTTTTAGCATCTCGAAATCAAACGGCTTGCCGTCGATCTTCGGGTGCTTGTCCATGTCGTCGAGGATCACCTCGTCATTTAAGAAACGAGTCTGACCGTGTACCGTCGCAATGACGCTGTTGACCTCTCTGTCATCCTCCGGGAAATGGCTAAGCAACTGCGCCATCGGCTTATAGGAATGCTGCGCAATGTCATCTATGACCTTCCTAAACATTTCCCCGCGCGCTCTAAGCATCGCGTTGATCCGGCGCATGGTGGACGGACCTTTGCCCTCGTGCTCCAACCACTTCGACCGCATGTCGCATGCTGCAAAAAGATCGCGTCCCCGTTCCGGAAAATGAACCTCGTTCGTTCTCTCTAAATTGACAACGCTTTCTGCGTGAGAGATTGCCTGCGAATAAAATTCCCGGTCCCTCACATTGAAACCGGGAATAGCAAATGGGTTGTATCCGTCACTGCGATGACTGAGCCCGAGTCTCCTCAATTCGCCGAACGGATCAAAAATAACGACGTGCCCGAATCTCTTGCGGTAGCGGGCCGTAATGGCCGCAAGCTCTCCCTTGGGATCGATCACGATAACCGAGCGTTTCAACCGGTGAAGATTTGGAACCAGCAAAGCTGTGTCTTTCCCGGACCTCGTCGGTCCGAGCGTCATAAGGTGACGTTTTCCCTTGTAATAAACCGGCTCTCTATCCTTAAGGCCGCAGTAGATATGCGTGGCCTCGCCATCAAGCAGTTTGGCTTGAACTAGGTCTTTGCGTGAACCCATCCGGGCCGAGCCGAGCGCTTCGGTATATCGGAGTGACGGATAAATCGTGCGCAACTGCTTGATGACGTGATTGATGCCCACTCCAACGATGGCAACGGCAATAACCGCCGCACATTCGATGATGAATAGCGGTGGCTGGGCATACAGTGTGAAGATAGCAAGAGACAGTCCGACGAGAGCCACGAGGCTCCCCACGAGAACCTGCAATGAGGCTTTTGCCAAGTCCTCAAGATAGTCTCGTGTATCTGCGACCCAACGAAGCATCAAACCACATTATTCGCTCTTGATTCGTTCCCGGCCCTTGCTTTTAGATTGCGTCTTCCCATTCCGCGCTCGGCATTGCGCCAAACTAGAAGCTTCGCAGTCAGTTTTGCAACCACACGACATTTGCAGTCTCTCCTTTTGTTTAGCGTTCGCGACTCTTGCGCTCACGCTCACTCATCACACAAACCTTTCAACAAGGTTCACGGCAAACATTCCAAAACCGATTATGCTGCCAGCAATGAGCACAAACGGAACAACACAGCCATAAGCGTTAGGCTCATGATATTCCCTGCCAGAACCGCTCCAGGTCCCGTCGTCGCGTCTGCTCATCACACCACCCAATTTACCCAGCGCAAGCATAGCGCGGAATTTTGGGCTAAATTGATGGATGGTCGCGCCCATTATGGCCTCTCTAACTGTTGCGACGCCCGATTTTGAGCCGATCCTTTGGAGGCGTAATGTCGATCGTCGTCCCGCCGTGCTGGCCCGTTGCACGGTAGTGTTCGGTTATCATCGCGATTATTTCGAGAGTTCTTTGGTGCTGCTCGCGCGCGAGATGATCCGCCCGGGCCTGCTGTGCTTCAAGCTTCGGCTGGAAGTAAAGGAAAGCCAGAGCGACCCCGGTCATGATCAGGGCAAACGTGATGATCGCCGTCCACGTCAAAATGACAGTGCTAGTGACGAGAAAAACGAAGAACGCTATAACCGCGATGATGCCGACTATTTGCATACCGCATTTTGTATAAGCTAAATTGAAAGGTGTCAATCTATGGGGACGCGCGGTCGACCCGCCCTCGGGCTCAAAATGGCCATGGTCAGACTTGCCCCGGACGTCCTAAAGCGCATCCGACGGATTGAAAAAAACGTCTCAAAATACGTTCGGAAAGCCGTCGACAATCAATTAGCCCGCGACGAGCGGAAGTCCCCCTCCCCGAGATCGGTACGGTAAGCTGCGCTTACCACCCTCCGATCCCGGAAGCCTGCTTCTCAACTAACCTTGAAATGCGCCCGGTCATGATGGAAACGACACAGCGTCACAACGGACCTAGAGAACCATTCCGGCCTGTCGGTCTCTTTCCCTAAATACCAATATACCTTGTGGTGAACGTCTAGGTGCTCGCCGCACTCAGTGCAGCCCTTGTGCTGGCAGTGATAGTTATCGCGCCTCAACGCCGCAGGCCGGACCTCACAGCGCCAGTGATACGATTTTAGATATACCTCATAATACCATCGGCGGTGTCGCTTCGGATAAGTGTGCATCCGAAACTTAAACCAGTATCTCATAATCCAGTTGGCATTCTTCCCAGGATGGCGAGGCTCCGTCGGGCGGAACCACATCGGCCACCAGTAGGCCGGGCTCCAGAGCGCAGGCTGCCGACGCCGTTTCACGTGGATTCCTCTTTTAGCGGAATCCTAGATGCCGCGTATTGCCTCTTGGTCATAATGCAGGCGCGAATGGGCGAGGACCACTGGTTGTGGACGAACGGACAGTCCGGGTGTGTAAGGTCCCACCTTTCCAGGACGGCGACTCGGTCGTCACCCATGGGCACCACACGGCGATAGATCAATGCATTCTCTGGATTCATTGTTCATTTCCTAGGAAACCGGCGCGGTTTCAGTAGACACGGGAAATTCGATGTTGTGTCGAGTCCTTCGGAAAGAGCTAGGCGTTGGACGGCGTCCAATTCCCCCCAGGTGGTAGTTATTCCATGTATATGGCAGAAGACTCGGTCCGTAGGTTTTGGCTGGTTGCGTGCATCAAACTTAATCCTCATTTGGGGCTCCCAAAAAGGTCAAGCGAAGACGGATAGCGAGGCCTAGAGTCTGCGGTGCATTTAGCTTATACAATAAAGCATGGCTAAACGGCTTTACGCAACCCACCCGGACCATAGGCGGACGATAAATTTCACGTTCCGGATGTCGAAGCACGAGCGGGCGCGATTAACGAAATTATGGAAATCGTCCGGTGCGCGAATATTCACCCGGTTTGTCCGAGCAAAACTTCTTACAAACGATGAATTTAAAGTTCCACCTTTCGAGACTGTACGGGACCTTCGCAACCAAGTTGTACAGGTCGGGATCCTCCTCCAAGAGACGGGATGCAGTCCCGAGACTCAGGATTCCGTCGTCCGCGCCATGGACGCGATCGCGAGCGCGTTTTGATTTTCGCGTCCAACCTCGGGACGGGAATTAGCGGAACCCTTCGCTATATGCTGACCGAGGGTAAAGATGCCGAGACCGGCAAGCGGCGCCAGCTCGAGCCAGGCGAGATAAGCCGAACTCGCCCGCTAGGTGGCCAGAACTTCGGCTTTGACCCGCGCACACCGCATCAAATCGACGTCGCGCGGCGCGTCATGGAACAAAACGGCCGCCCCGAGTTCCAAGGCGACAAGGACAATTATGCGACCAAAGATTCTCTGCACATTTCGCTATCGTGGGCGCGCGGCCAGACGCCGGACGAAGCAGAAAAGACCGAGGCAGCCCGCGAGTTCTTAAAGGCTCTCGGGATGGAAAATGCGCAGGCTCTATTCGTCGAGCACACCGACAAGTCCTATGCACACATCCACATCGTAGCGAGCCGGATCGATCCCGAAACAGGCATGGCTTACGACGACTATCAGCGGCTCTACAAAGGCTTGCACCGCGCCATCGAGTGGGAGCGCGAGAAAAACCAAGTTACGCCGCAACGGCAATGGTGTCATGACCTTGCCGACGCCACGCGGGGGGACGTCGACCACGAACGGCTGAAGGAACTGCTTTTCGCGAATGAGGCGACGGTTAAGCGCTCCAAGCTCAACCTTGCCATGGCCTTCGGTGGCCACTTCGGACCCTATCTAGATGCCAACCGCGAGGCGTTCGTTAAGCATCACGATTTGATCCGCCTCAAGCAGTACCAGGAAGGCAAAGTTCATGCGTACACAACATCCGAGATTTGGAAGGAAGAAGCACAGACTCTCGCGAATGCTCGAAAACTTAAAGAACTGGCTGGCTTCGGTATTGATCAGGAGACGCTAAACCGTCACGCCAAGGAACTCTCTCTTACTGACCAACAAAAAAAGGCTCTTTGGGACATAACCCGCGATAACGGTCTAGCGCTTCTTTCGGGACAGGCCGGAAGCGGAAAGAGCCACGAATTGAAGGCGTTCCGTAAGGCATCTCAATGGAATGGCGATCAAGTTATCGGGCTCGCTAAAACGAACAAGGTCGTCGAAAGCCTGCAAGCGGATGGTTTCGATTCCAGAACGATAGATTCCGAAATGATGAGGGTTTTAGGAAGCTACAAAAGGGGACAGCAATCACATTGGACCTCAAAAACTAGACTAGTAGTTGATGAGGCTGCGCAATTATCGACAGAGGAATTGAATAACCTTCTTTTCCACGCGCGTAAAAGTGGGGCAAAGGTCGTTTTATGCGGGGACGGCGAACAGTTAGGATCCGTCGACCAAGGCGGACTGTTTCCCATCATGGAGAACCGCTTCGGAAGCGCCAAACTCACAGAGATCATGCGGACCAAACACGAGGACCAAAAGCGCGCCTTCAACAAGATGCATGAAAAGAAGTGGGCCGAGGCGGTCAAGCTTTTCGAGCAATCGGGCTCTTTCCGTTGGAACCAGACCCGGCCCGAATCCCTCAAAGCGCTTGCCGAGGAATATGCCAAAGACTTCTTAGAGAGCCCCGAGGCCGAGCGCCTGATCGTCGCCAACAAAAACGACGACGTGAAGGAATTGAACGAGTTTGTCCGCAACCTCCGCCGGGAACAGAAGCTCAAAGAGACGGGAAAGACCGATCCTGAGACGGAAATCGAGACCGCCAAGGGAAAACGCCTCTTTTCCGTCGGGGACCGCATCGCACTAAACGAGTCCGCCGCCGACCCGAAAGAACGCCGCAAGGGTTTGATTAACGGTGCATTCGGCTATGTCCGAGGCATCGAGACGGGCGAGGACGGCAAGCACAAAATCACCGTCGAACTCGACCGCAAGAAGGACGAGCAGCGCAGAACCTTCAAGCTAACGATCGGCGACGACAGGAAAAAAGGCGAAATCTCGGGCATAGACCACGGCTACGCCTCGACCGTCTACAAGGCGCAGGGTCGGACCCTCAGAGACACCTACGTGATGCACGATCCGGCCTCGGCCCGGCCGACGAACTACGTCGCCATGAGCCGCCACAAGGAACGCGTAAAACTCTATGTCTCGAAAGAAGATACCGCCAGCGCCGAGGCTTTGACCGAGCAGCTAAAGCACGGCGACCGCAAGACGGCAGCCCATGCCTATCAGGTCCACGAGGAAGACCGACCGAAGCTAGAACACAAGCCCGAGCAAAATGTTTCACGTGAAACATTGGCCAAAGACCAGAAACAAGAGCAGCACGAGCAAAAGAGCGATGGCGAGCGCAAACATAATAGTAACC
>Ga0318562_10000501_pt1 | contig 17364 bp, 15 predicted proteins | sample GRESIP066b5f18_FD_203688 | JGI IMG/M metagenome (GOLD analysis project Ga0318562, IMG submission 203688) | Tropical soil microbial communities from Luquillo Experimental Forest, Puerto Rico - GRE.SIPMG.066b5f18 | ecosystem: Environmental > Terrestrial > Soil > Tropical forest > Bulk soil... | reverse complement strand
AATATATTATGTGAAAATAAAGTCGATTTTTATTTATCAGGTCATGATCATCATTTAGAAATTAACAAATTTGTATGTAAATCTAATAAGCATGTTGTCGTTTCTATAATTAGTGGTGCGGCTGGTATACCTGATAAAGAAATTCTAGGGACCATTTCAGAAAATGACCAAAACCTCTTATGGATTAACGGGTCCTACTACGAAAAACATAGAAAATTTGTTCAGCCCTATCCCCAAAATGGCTTTGTTTATTTAGAACTCATGAGTGATAGCATAGCTCATATTAATCTTATTCAACTTGGGCAAACCAATCTAAAGAACGGCTATTTTATTTATTTAAAATCTAAAAATATAATAAAGATCCCCTAGGTTTAATTATTAATTTTTATTCCAAGAATCTCCCCATCGAAGTTTTTTGGCTTCACGATAAAGATTTTTTTGAGAACGCGTAATAATTTCCTGCTTCTGTTCGGATTCACTGCATAAATCTAAAATAACATGGCCCGTGCGTTTTTGAGGTGGACGAAGCACGCGCGCATAGGGCTTATGCGCAGGGTGAGGGCTTACTATAAGATACGAATATTTTTCGTCTTCATAACCCATAGAGGCATTTTTAACGCGGCGGTGAAGTTCATGACGTGAAAGACGTACGCTAAAATGACACCAATTAGTCGCTACAAGAGGGCAGGGAGATTCGTGTGAGCACGGCCCTATAATATGTGCTCCTTCTTTTATAAGTATTTCGCGAAGGGCTCGTATATTGGCAAAGCCACGGGGCGTGCCGGGTTCTATAAAGACAAGAGCTTGCAAAGTCTTACGATAGAGCTCAAGCGCAAGGCTTTCTTGTCGTGAAGAAGCTAATTCTTGAAAAGAATAAGATGCTATGATTAAGTCAGCTGCTTTTATATCTAATATATTATTCAAATCATGCTCGAGCCAGGAAGCCTGATTAAGACGCGAATTATGAGAAGCAAGTTTTTTTCCAAGCGCTATCCATGCCGCGTCTTTTTCTATGAGGAGCAAATTGTTAAAATCAAAAAGCTCTAAAGCTGCCCAAGAAGCTGTTGCTGGTCCAGCGCCAACGTCGATTACCGATCGCGGTGCAAAGTTTGGTAATTGCTCTTTAAGAATACTAAGCACGCTGCTGACAGCTTCAAGCGTCGCAGGAAAGCGTGCTAGTAAATAGGCATAACGCTCAATAAGTGTCGGTGGTCTTTGTTTATAATCACCTTCACGATAACGATTAGACAACGAGATAGAAGCCTGCGCAAGCAGAGCCTGTTCTGAGCTCGACATGCTGTCTTTTATTATTTGGGCTATCATAGGAGCAATATTCATGCCGAACTTATAACAATATAAAAGCCCTTGGTGAATTGGGGAGGCTTTATTTAAAACGCACGAAATCACAGCTATTGGCATAGCTTGCCAGCGGATGAAAATGGAGCCATTCGCCTTTTACATGCGTTTCTAAAAATACATGCAAATGATGGCGCGCGAAGAAAATAGGTCCCTTAAAACCTAAGGCTTTTGCCATGTTATAAGCCACTCCTGAAATATTAGAACAAACGCCTTCACCCTGAAAAAGCGCGCTTTCAGGCGAACGCAGAGGGGCTTTTAGACTTTCATGACAAGCTTTTATGGGATATTTAATAGGAACTTTGAATTTGAGACTTTTCTCTGCTATGCATTTGGCCATTAAAAGAATTTCTAGATCTTCTAGTTTTTTAGATTCTATAATATCTTTACCTGCCTGCACTAAAATATTATATGCTTTAACGCGGTCGTTATTTTTATGGGAAGGCTTGGTGCGTATATTTACACTATCACTTTCATGGCGCGTATGATTATAGCTATCCGTTGGGCTGCAAATTCTTGGGCTAAAGCGCTCAAGACGAAGAGCGTGATATTTCAGTGGCTCTATGCATAAAGCATAGACTCTTTGAGCGCTTTGTTTCTCAAGCGGCTTAAGTGTTAGTTTTTGCAGTTGAGTTACAACGGAATCTGGCTCAGCGCTCAAACGTTTAAGTTGGCTCATGTGCCATTGTTCGGTCTCTTCAGCTGAAATCGCTTTTTCAAGTGCTGCGAAAGGTAAGTCGCCATTTTGTAAAAAGCGTGTTAATCGAAGTTCTAGGGCGTGTAATTGGAATCTTGAAGAAAGAAGTTCTATTGCTAAGTCTTCCAGCGATTGGCTGTCGAGAATCTTGAGTTTAGGATGAGCGGCAAGACGCTTTTTTACCGACTCAAGCTCTGTAGTGCTATAAGAGTCATAGGCGAAAGCGATCGGTATTTGGCAAAAGAAGTATATAATAATAGATGTGAAAATTAACTTCATATTATGCTCCCTGCAACAGATATCGTAGAGCACTCGTATTTGGCGGTCATTTATTGATAGATTAACTAAAGAGCCAAGAAAATTCCAAGGAGGAAAATATGGCAGAAGTTTTGGTTGTGGCCAGTAAAGTAAAGGCTTTTATCAAAGAGCAGTCAGGTTTTAGTACTTCAGCTTCTGTAATCGAAGCGTTAAGCCGCATTGTTGAGCGCGAATGCAAAAAAGCCATAGAAAATACTAAAAGCGACAAGCGCAAAACCGTTATGGATCGGGATGTTACGGGCTAAACGCAGCTGCTTGAGGGCACCGGGGGTGCCCTCTTAAGTTTTTATATGCTAGCTTCTTCTTTTGCGCTTTAGTCACCTTTTAGTTTTTGGTATACGAATGCCCAAGAAGTTTTATCTTGCTTTTATTTTTGTTTTTTGTTTTTTTCTCAGCACGAGTTGCTCTCACAAAGTAAATCGTCTGGTTAATCATGTACCCACGATCAAAGTACAGCATCATGGACATATCATAACAGTCGATCTCGAAAGCTATGTGGCTTCTGTATTGGCTGGTGAAGTATCGCCCACATGGCCAAAATCGGCTTTACAAGCTCAAGCTGTTGCTGCCAGAACTTTTGCCATTTTGCGTATGCGCGAGCGCAAGAATCAAGCCTTTCATGTTCAAAGCTCAGTTATGGATCAGGTTTATAAAAATCATAAAGTCCAAGCTTTTACTGACGCCGCACGGGCAACTTCGGGTCAAGTGCTCTTTTATGAGAACCGTTTAGCGGAAACCTCTTTTCATTCAACCTGCGGGGGAAAAACCACCGATTCGCATAGTATTTGGGGAAGGCCCTATCAGCATCTTAAAGGCGTAAAATGCGATTTTTGCAAGTCTTCGAATACTTATAGTTGGAACGAGCATATTCCTCTTCAAGAAATCGAAAATAAACTTAAGCAAAAAGTAACTGATATAAAAATTATCTCGCGTGGATCCGATGGTCGTGCTCAGACTATAGAAATACAAGGGGCTGACTCGCCTTTACGTATGAGTGGCCATGAACTGCGCATGGCAATTGGGCCAATGCGCATGAAATCAACACTCTTAAATACAATAGAAATCTTGAAAGATAAGCTTCATATTGCTGGCCATGGTTTTGGTCATGGGGTAGGCATGTGCCAATATGGTGCCTTGGGTATGGCAAAGAAGGGCAAGCGCTATGAAGATATTTTAGCTTTTTATTATCCCGGCACTTATCTTAAGTCTCTTTATTAAAAATTTTAAAAATCTTTGTATGCTTGAGCGCATAAAAAGTTACTGGTAATATTGCATTCGCTGCTCAATGACATAGAAAACAACTGATTAACCTATTAGTTAGAATTAATAAATATGCACGAGATTGACAGCCAGCTTAGTGATTATGATTTTACGCTCCCACCTGAGTTAATAGCTACGAGAGCTTTAGAAGAACGCTCTGCGTCTAAGCTTTTATGTCTAGGCAAAGACGATAAGCATCCTACTCATGATGTTTTTTCTAATCTAGAAAAATATTTAAAATCTGGAGATGTCCTTGTTGTAAATAATACCAAAGTGATGAAAGCGCGTATTTATGCTTATAAAGCCACTGGTGGACGTGTCGAAATTTTGCTTGTGCGCCCTCATGCTGAGGGTCGTTGGGCTGCCCTCATGAATGGCAGCGGGCCTTTTTTGCCAGGCATGAAACTTAGTTTAGGAGCAGTAGGTCATCCGGATTCTCTAGAAGTAATTGCCAGACTAAAAGAAGAACCTGGTCTTTATGAAATTTTTTCTGCGTGTGATTTAGCGAAGCATGCCCGCCAAGTGGGGGAAATGCCTTTGCCGCCTTATTTCGGTCGTAAAGCAGATGACAACGACGAGCAAAGATATCAAACTGTTTATGCTCTTGATCAAACCTGGGGAGCAGTCGCAGCTCCTACTGCAGGGCTGCATTTTACTCAAGAGCATCTCGAAAAGTTAGCGAGCCAGGGTATAATACTTGCTCAAACAACACTGCATGTTGGTCCAGGGACTTTTTTGCCTATTCGAGTAGATAATATAGCTGATCACAAGATGCACGTTGAGTATTTTTCTATGAACGAAGAGACGGCTCTCGTGCTTAATCAGGCTCGTCAACGAAAATCTCGCATAGTCGTCGTAGGCTCGACTGCTCTGAGAGTCGTTGAGCAAGTTATGCTATGGGCACATGAGAAAAATTCTCAAGATTTTTTTGCGTGTGAGGGCAAGACTTCTTTGTTTATTAGGCCTGGTTACAAGTTTTTGGCATGCGATGCTATGATAACGAATTTTCATATCCCACGCTCAACCCTCTTTGTTCTTATAGCAGCCGTCGTTGGGCGTGAGCGTGCTTTAGCTGCCTATGAAGAAGCTATTTCCCGTAAATATCGCTTTTTTTCTTATGGTGATGCCTGTTATTTCGAGATGACTAACAAATTTATATAAATATGAGATTACGATGAGCGATTTTTCTTTTAGCTTAGATCACCACGATGATCACGCGCGCGCATGTACTATTAAGACACCGCATGGTGAAATCACGACGCCTATTTTTATGCCAGTTGGTACCCAAGGCTCGGTAAAAGCTCTTGCGCCAGATGATTTAAATCATGCGAGAGCTCAGATAATTTTGGCCAATACTTATCATCTGATGCTGCGCCCTGGTAAGAATTTTTTAAAAGAATATGGCGGGCTTCATAAGTTTATGTCGTGGTCCAAGCCAATCTTAACCGACTCTGGTGGCTTTCAAGTATTTTCTTTAGGGCAGGGGGAGCCTCGCTCTAAAATACGCGCCCAAAACGCACCAACGAATTTAGTTAAAATCGACGAACATGGTGTTATTTTTAAAAGCTACATAGATGGCTCCATTCATCCAATGCCACCTGAAGAAAGCATGGCAATTCAAATGGCCATTGGTTCAGATATTATCATGGCTCTCGATATTTGTCCTATGGCGCGAGCTCCACGCGATGAAATCAGAAAAGCAATGCATATAACTTCTCAGTGGCTTGTTCGCTGTAAGCAGGCTATGACGAGTGAAAAATCGCGGCTTTTTGGGATAGTTCAAGGCGGCATTCATGAAGATTTGCGACGCGAACATGCTCAGCAAGTACTTGAGCATGACTTATTTGGTTATGCCATAGGTGGCCTCAGTGTTGGTGAGGACAAGCAAGAAATGTGGCAAACTGCCAACGCCACGGCTCAGTTTTTGCCAAGCAATAAGCCGCGTTATTTAATGGGAGTAGGTACGCCAGACGATATTTTAGATGGCATTAAAGCAGGCATAGATATGTTTGACTGCGTCATGCCTACACGTAATGCCCGTAACGGCTCTCTTTTTACTCACCACGGTAAAGTGTCTATTAAAGCAAGTCGATTTGCCCAGGATCATGGCGCTCTTGACGAATTCTGCGCGTGTTATACCTGCAAGAATTTTTCTAAAGCTTATTTGCGTCATTTGTTTATGACCAAAGAGATTTTGTATTACCGGCTGGCTTCCCTGCATAATATCAGCTACTACTTAAAACTCACTCAAGATGCGCGGCAAGCTATCAAAGACGGGTGTTTTGGCCAATTTTATGAATATCGCAAAATATGCCATCAGCATCTTACTTAAGCAGTGCCCATTGCTTCTTAGCCGATGAAATGATTGAATAGTATATTTGTAAGGAGGATTTTATGACTGAGTTTTTTGCCCAAGGTGCTGCAGGTGCTAATAGTATGCTGAGCACGCTGCTTATGTTTGGCGCTATGTTTGCTATTGTGTATTTTATTTTGATCCGTCCCCAGCAAAAACAGCAAAAAAAGCATCAAGCTTTATTGGCCGGAATTAAAAAAGGCGATGAGGTTATTTTGTCTTCTGGGATTATCGGCAAGATATATGCCGTTGAAGAGCGTATTGTGGTGCTAGAAATTGGCGAGAAAACCAAACTCAAAGTGTTAAAACAAGCCGTTACTGGTTTGGTAGGCCCCAATGAAGGCGAGACAGGTACGACTTCTAAAAAAGAAATAGGACCGGCGGCTTAAACCGGCATAGATTCAATTGGAGAAAGCATGCAACAGACATGGAAGCTGCGCTTATTAGTGGCTTTGGCCCTCTTTGGAGTGGCCGTATATTTTGTATATCCCTCTTTCGTATATTTTACCTTGAACGAAGAGCAACTCAAAGAAGTTAGGCAAAACAAAGACGCTTTTGCCAAATATGTGCCCTCGTGGATGCCCACTTCACATATCGTAGCAGGGCTCGATTTGCAGGGTGGCTCACACATGGTTCTTGGTGTAGATTTAGATAAAGCCATAACCGATAAAACTGCGCGTGCTTTGGATCGTTTGTTGACTTTTTCGAAAGAAGAAAAAATCGACATAGCTGCAGCCAAACAAACGGGAGATAGTCTTCAGCTGCAAGATCGGGTGGAATTGAGCTTGGCCTCGCCTGATCAGTTTGAATTATTTAAAGAAAAAGTGCTTAAAAAGGCCCCTGATTTTGTCGTGGTTTCATCTTCCAGAAAAGGCATCGTATTGGCTCTTGAACCCACGCTGGTGCAGTCGATAAGAAAAGATGCGGTTAATCAGACTATAAAAACTATTGTCAACCGTATTGATAAAATGGGGATTTCCGAACCGACTATTGCTAAGAGCGGCGATTCTCAAGTGCAAATACAAATGCCAGGTTATGATAATCCCGAGCAAGCAAAGATACTTTTAGGCCGTACCGCGCAGCTTTTATTTCAAATGTGCGCCAATGACACCAAATTTCTTAAAAACTTAAGCGATTTGCCTGAGGGCGTCGAACTTGTTCAAAGCGGTGGCGCAAACGCCGAAATTTTCTTGAGCTTCAAAGAAAGCAAGTTGCCTGCGGTTAAGAGCTACCTCATAGATAAAGTACCACCCGAGTATAATATCAAATACGGTAAACCCGGACTCGACGGAACCATGCGTACCTATACGCTTGATAGAAAAGTTATTCTCACTGGTGATGATTTAGTTGATGCTCGAGTATCTCAGGGCTCGAGTACGAATCCGCGACCAGGCGTTTCGCTCTCTTTTAATCCTGCTGGCGCAAAGATTTTTGCTGAAGTGACTGGTGCAAATATAGGAAAGCCTTTAGCCATAGTCTTGGAAGATACTGTTGACAGTGCCCCGGTGATTAATACCAAGATCCCCGACGGTCAAGCTTTTATCAGTATGGGCGGTGCACGAACCAATCAAGAAATGTTGCATGATGCGAATCAGCTCGCATTGGTGCTCAAAGCCGGTGCCCTTCCTGCGCCCGTTACTTTTCGTGAAGAAAGAACTGTTGGTCCTTCTTTAGGTAAAGATTCTATCGAACAGGGTAAAATTGCGTTCATGGTAGGTGTCTTAGCTATCGCGCTCTTTATGATTTTATATTATCGCGTGGTGGGATTCTTTTCTATTATTGCTATTGGCTTTAATATGACTTTTATTCTAGCTGTTATGTCTATTCTCGGCGCTACTATTACGATGCCAGGTGTTGCTGCTTTGCTTTTAACCATGGGTATGGCAGTGGATTCCAACGTTATTATTAACGAACGTATACGTGAGGAGTTGCGCTTAGGTAAAACGCCCCGTTCTGCAGTTAAAGCCGGTTATGATGCTGCTTTGAGAGCCATTGTTGATGCTAATACGACTCACTGTATTGCTGGCTTGGTGTTGTGGCAATTTGGTACTGGACCCATCCAGAACTTTGCGAGCATGTTGTTGATCGGTACGATATCTTCCGTGCTGTGTGCTATTTTTATAACCCGCATTTTCGTCGATATGATGACGGCAAGCGGCCAGAAGACTCTTTCAATTTAGGGCTGTACGAGGAATATGATGAAATTTGTAACAATTTTTGATCCAAAATCAGAGATAGACTTTGTTGGCCATTTTAAAATTATGGGCCTGGTATCGCTTGCGTTACCGGTCATTATGATTATTGGTTGGATGATTTGGGGTATGCCCTGGGGCCTTGATTTTCGTGGTGGTATGGACATGCAGGTTAAGTTTAGCAAGCCTGTTGGTGCCCATGAAATTCGCGAAGTATTAGCAAGCATTGATTTCGCTCAGAATCAAGTGCAGCAGTTTGGGGCTTCACAAAATAACGAAATGCTTATTCGTGTTGAACGAATGGCAGCTCTTCAGCCTAAAGACGTAGAGAATATTACGGCTTTAATCAACCAAGACTTCGGGCAAAAACAAGCACGAGTGTTTTTTGATGAAAAGTCAGGTAACCAATTACTTGTCTGGCTACAAGAGCCCGATCCGGAGCATGCTTTGGAGCCGCTTCTAAAGCGACAAGAGCATGAAGCTCAGCGTAAAAAACTGGCAGATATTCTCGAAGCTAAAAGTGGTATAGAACTCAGAAAAAGTGCGGCTTCAACCGAAAACGTAGCTGATATTTACGGTGCTGTAACAGCAGACGAAGCTCAAAATGGTCTGATAAGATATACTATTCATTTTGCTGGGATCTCGGGCAAAGTGCAAAAAGCCCTTGAAAAAGCTTTTGGTAGTGTTGAGATAAGAAAAGTCGATTTCGTCGACAGCCAAGTATCGTATCAGCTCAGAACCGAAGGTCTCCTTGCTGTTATTTATGCTCTTTTAGCTATCGTAATTTATATTGCTATTCGTTTTGATCTCTTCTTTGCCCCTGGTGCGATTATTACGTTGTTGATCGACGTATTAGGAGCCATGCTGGTTTTCGTGATTGGACGAGTGGATTTTGAAACCCCGTCAATTGCTGCTTTGCTTACTATTCTTGGTTATTCGATTAATAATACAATTGTTATCTATGATCGTATTCGAGAAAAAGTACCGCAAAATCCTAAAAAACCACTGTCTTTAGAAGAGTTGCGTGGCTATGTTAATAAGGCCATTAACGAGACCTTAAGTCGTACTATTAATACAACGCTGACTGTTCTTTTTGCAACTATTGCTCTTTGGATCTTCGCCACAGGTGTTATTCAGAGCTTTGCTATTGTACTCACAGTCGGTATTATTATCGGTGCGTTTACGTCGGTATATGTTGCGCCAGGAGTATATCTTCTTGCCAAGAAATACTTAAAACCCGTTGGCGATATTGACATGAGTGTTGGCAGCAGTGGTCCTACACGAGAAGAGCGCTCAAAAGGCGTAGTATGATTATTTTCTAGTTATTTTTCTTAACTAAAGGCCCCTGAGGGGGCTTTTTTTATTAAGGGAGTCTTCTTGATGATGAATAAAAATAGTCGCCTGGTTTTATCCACCGATCCTCTGCTGAATAAGCAATGCCCGCGATGTCGAAATTTGCTTGTAGCGTGTGAGTGTAATAAGCATGATATTGTTGAAATAGCGAAAATAAAAGCCGTTGTGCGCGTCGAAAAGCAAGGACGCTCCGGCAAGATTGTGACTATTATTGCGGGGCTGCCCAAGAACGAAATTTTTCTAAAAAACTTAACGACGACGCTTAAAAAAAAATGCGGTGCTGGAGGTACTTTTCGTATCGAGCAAAAAGAAGGGATTATTGAGATCCAAGGTGATAAGCGTTTAATTATTCGCCAATTACTTGAGCAAGAAAAGATAAATTGCAAGACTTAGACTTGGTGTTTAGGTACCCATCTTCCCAATCTTGAGAATTTGCACAAAAATCCCGTCGACAATATTGTTAACTAAATTAATTCTTAGGAGTTTTTGTGAAATTTTTTCACGCTATAAGTTATATTTTGCTTTTTAATCTTATTATTAAAACTCAGCTTTTAGCCATGGATCTGCCCTCTGAGCAGCAATTCATATTTAGTTGTGGAGCTGCCACAGCTGATGGAGAGCTCCTGCGTGAATATAATTTATGCAAAAGTTGCAGTAAACCGCGTTTGGAACTTCGAAAGAAGCCCAATGAAGATCGTTATATTCTTTGTGAACTCGAAGATAGTAACGGCCCTATTACGCTGGCAGCAATATTTGATGGACATAACGGAGGCAATGTCGCTCAAGATCTTAGCGATAATTTTTGTACTATTCTCCAAGAATGTGCCGAGGGCAAAACAATTTTAGATAAAAGTGTCGTGAATAGGGCTTTTGAACTGGCAGATGCTCGTGTGAAATGGATGCAGGAAGAGGGTTCAAGCGCGCTTGTTGTGATTATGCAGGGAAAGAATTTACTTATAGCTCACGCTGGTGATAGCCGTGCAGTTATTTGTGCATGTGAAGCGGGATATCTTTATATTAAGCAAACAAAAGATCATAGAATAACCGGTCTTTATGAAGATGAAAACACAACTCCTAAGACTCATTGCGTTGCAGGAAATACTTGCCTGGTGAAAAGCACCACGAATTTGTCGCTTTCACCCAGCAGTAGTGATTTATTAGCAAATGATAAAAAAGATAAGAAAACTATAAAATTCTACAAAGGTAGGAGCTTAAGCACCGAAGGAATTATTCTTCGCCGTCGTTCAAGTAAACGAAAAGAAGCATGTTCAGAAGACAAACGCACTTCTCAGCTAAAAGGCGCCAAGAATCTATCGCGCAGCATCGGTGATTATTGTACTCATGGTAAAAAAAATGCGGGTATTATATGTGCGCCCGAGTTTCTAGAAAGAACGATCGATAAAAACTATAAGTTCATAATTCTTGCATCTCGCGGCGTATGGGATGCTTTTAGTGCTGCACCAGATGCACCTGTCTTGGGGGTAAGGGAAGTATTAAGCTATGCGGGGCCACAAGAGGCTGCTGAAAAACTCATTGAAGTTGCCAAAAAAATACAGCCTTCTCATCTTCATGATGACATGACTGTGGTTATTATTAAAATTAATTAAAATACACATAATTTTTACGAATAGTCATATAGATCAAGTGCAAAAACAAGCTGCCGAAAAAAGATCTACTTTAATATGTACGATAAAATCTGAATATAGAATATGTAATATATTATATTGCTGGTTTGGTTTAAATATGCGGGACAACCCACTTTTGAAGGCAGTTCGGGGGGCACCATTTACAATGCTCAGCATAGGGAATAGAAATATGTCGACGGGAAAATACTTGAACTAATCGGTAATTCATTATGATAAATTTAAAAAAATCTTTCTTAATATTTATACCTGCTCTGTTTATAGCTGCATCTTTGGCAGCTATGGATCCTCCTCCAAAAGAACTTTCGCAAGATTTTGAAATACAAGAATATCAGGATAATAAACTAACTCTTGCGCGTTTATGCTTCGCAATGTTTGATTTAGCCAATGATTTCAATGTAGATCTTCCGGAACCTGGAACAAAGCTCGATTCTCTAGAACACCCTCTTGATCGTCATGCTTTTATTGTTCTTCATAAGGCATATGATAGGCATAAAGAAGATCCTTCATTAACAATTTTACCCTCACTCTTTGACTCTCAAGCACACGAGGGTTCAAAAAAAGATTTTATAGCTGACGATTTGAAACATAAGTTTGAGCAAAATGATGCATCGAGACTTATTGATCTTTTGTCTTTTCTCTTGGTTAGGAGGTCTTTTAAGGCACTTGACGAATATCAACAACTATCATGGTTTGAATTTCATTTAAAATGTTATTTATCCAAGAACTCCGTAGAGAGTACGAAATTTCAAGTGATAAGTGGCTATAAGTCAAAGCTCGCAAAGATATGCATGGCCATGTTTGATTTGGCTCCAGATTTTGCTGTTGAGATTTCAAAGCCCAAAGTAAAATTTTATCACATGGAATGCCCAATAGATCAGAGCGCCTGTTCTGCGCTTAATTCAAGCCTCGTCTCAGTTGGAATAGCTCGAGATTTTGGATGTAAATTTGTTCCCCCATACCCTCCTAAAGAGGAAAACCAAATGTGCAGCTATTTGAAAAGAAAGGTTGAACAGGACAATCAATTGCAATTATTTGGTGCTTTAGGCTTTCTTTTGACACATAAAAGCTTGTTGTCTGAGGACATGAAGCTTCAGCTCGAGCAATTTAAGAAAGATTTAAAAGATTTATAGGTTTATATTTATATTCCTCTTCATAAATGGGTTTGGCAAGCAATGAAACGGGCCAAACACTTAAGGGTTTTTATGGCAGGTAAGTACACGTCTTAAGCTGAGCGGATAGCGTAGCTCTTTAAACGCCGAAGCCGCTGGCGTACCTGAAGAAAGTCTTTAGGCAGCCTTGGTTCTAGATTTTGCTTTAAAACGGCAGAATGAGAGTCCGATAACCGTTTATGGGCAACGGGGAGCGGGCTGATCGACATTTACAAGTTGTTGTCATAGAATCCACGCTCTCGCATATATTTATTATCATCAATAATACTTAATTGATTATGTTGGTTTTTCTTTATTTTACAACAAACGACAGGCAGATTTTCATTATTGATGATTATTGCCGAGCTCACTTTAGGGTTTATTGCGTGTTGCATAAAATTTCTCTTCACTAGTTTTTCATTGCTCTTCGTTATGATTCCCTCTGCAATAACTCGTCCGTTAACTTTGGTCCTTTTTTCGACGCGTTCACACGCTAGTTCGACAGGAACGTCCATAAATATAATTTTGACCTTATAACCAGCATCTTTTAGGCCTAAAACTTTTGTGTCGCCATTAATTACCTTTTCGTAAAAATCGCTTATTCCCATACCTTCAAAGATCAGGTTCATTTTTTCCTGGATGACATCATCGAATAGTTCTTTCTTAACGTGATTTGCTTCAATATGAGCAATTTCCCATGAATCTCTCGCGCTTAAGACTTTGTTATCTCCCAATTTTTTAATTATTAAGCTTTTTTGATATTCAGGGATTTTTTCCACTATGAGGTCCAGACCTAGCACAACAGGTTTATACCCGGTTTTGGTCTCAATTTTGGCCTTATAATTCTTAATAAGAGTACTTTTTCCAGCCCCGGGTAATCCCATAAATAGGACGACATTAGGCTTCCTATCTGGAGAAACGGGTAATGAGTTTCCTATGATCTCTCTTTTTATCGCTTGATGGAGCTGTTTACGATCTTCTTTGTAGCTACGTCCAGATGGAAGACCGGGATTTGGTACGGAATTTTGTATATAGGTATTTGTATCTATCGCCAAAAAAGGAAGAGCGGATTCAATCCAGATTCGCTCGAACTCTGGGCTCGAAGACAGGATACCCTTATTGTTGATGCCATGCTTACTTTCAAATCCCAATTTATGTGCCAATATGCTTAAGCCATCCAAGACTTCGTCGGGGGAATTTGCTTGCGCCCGTACAGGAACATTTGAAAATATGAAAATGTGGTCGAAACACGCCGAACGCGTGTAGGTTCCATCGAGAAAGAAAGGAATAAAAGTGCTGTATGGTGAAAATTGTTGAAAGTTGCTAATTCCCACGTCATTAAATGACTGAGCAATGGCTAGTTCCGTCTTATTCATGTCGCCCATGAGAATTATTGTCTCATTATTTATAGATTTAGTTTGTTCTTTAACATACGAGGCTAATTGGGTGGCAGCAGGACCATTAGGAATCCAGGGCAAATGTGCTGTTAGACACCGATACAATGTCTTGCTTTCTTTATCCTCAAACAAAACATTCATAATAGTTCGCTTGGGGCGATCGGTGAATATGCCAGCTTTTATATCAATACTGCGACAATCAAAACGCTCGGTATTGTAAAGCATGACGGATTGATCGCTTTCATGTTCCGCGGCAGTGATGAGCGCAATGTGTTGAGGAAGGTTTTTCCGCAAATGAGAAACAAAAGCCTGACCGCACTCCTGTAAAGCGATGATATCGCGAAAATGCTCGTTCAATGCCAGCAGTCCATTGAGAATCAAATCTATAACGTGTTGCTCTCTTTGTGTGAGTCCATCACTTTCAATAATTGTATTTTCTATCGTAAGCGTTGAATTATTGAGACCTGAATGGTCGGCAATAGCGTATTTTATGTATTCGGTATTTAAAACGTTCCATGAAGCGATATTCAGGATCTTATTATTAAAAGTTATTATGCGTATCCCAATAGGCAAATGGTCTGAAGGCAAAGTCCATTGCTCGCGCAATAGGCCGACATCTATTCCCATGCCTTCAATCGACATTTTTCTATGATTGGGAATTTGTTCCATCGCTATGACTTGACTCAAAAAAACAAAATAAAATATTAAAAATAATATTCTTGATATAATCACTGAAAACCTCATACACATGACCTATGCGGCTTTAACGGATAATTCCTGTATTGCAAATAGAATTTAGCCAACGCATGAGAAAATGGGAATGGTAGTAAATAGCCTTGTGGCCAAATGATTAAACTGCTGACCTATTCAGAAAGAGGAAATATTTATGAAATTTTCAATGCGTTTTATTGTGACATTAATCCTATTAATTTTTACTAGTTCTCATCAGCTCTATGCAATGGAAAATAATAAAAGCCCCTCGGTACCGCCAGAAAATGGTGATTGCTATTTTGTTGATTATGACAATCATGAAAACCTAGTTGTCTCACAAGAAACGTTGACATGCATTTTAATCTGGCTTGAACTTAATGATTTATTTCAGTGTAATAAGGTTTGTAAAACTTTTAATAAACGTGCATATTTTTTATTAAATAATGCATCATACCCATATGAATTAAGTAATAATCATATGACGAAATTAGGAACCAAGGCATTCCTGAGATCTTGCGTTCTCCAAGCTACCCATGCTGCACGGCATGCTGTGGTTAATGCGAATTATTCTGTTCAGAGTCGCGGATTCGTACTTTTTGAAAGCATGGTACGCAAGGGACAAGCAGTTCCCGAAGCAATACAGGCTATTCAGGTAGGATTGAAGAGCCTAGATGCGGGTGTTATTATGGCTGTTTTCTATTGTTTAATGACAGTTGCCGATAAAGGTCATGCAATTGATGACGTTACCAATGCTTGTCAGAAAGTTATGACCACCAAGGAATACAAGTATGTTCAGGGTTATGCTTTGGAAGCTATCAAAAACCAAGCAAAGCGTGGAAATGCTCTTAATGAAGCGGCTCAAATTGCTGAACTGGGGATGGCTACTGAAGATATAGTTAGGCAAAATGATGCATTAGAAATTTTTGCAATATTAATTGAGCGAAGATCTGAGCTTGATAGTGGTGTAGATATTATTTCAATGGCTTTTAAAGCCGCTCAAAAATCCATTTCCGTAACTGAGGTTGAACAATATAGAAGTATTCGGCTGATAGGGCTTGAGAAGCGGGCAAAACAACTCTTAGCTTCTGTAAATGAAATTCTAGGAAAATAAAACCATTTTTAATGCGTCCTTAAACCTTGGCTTCTTTCTGGGATAGCACTTCCCTCGCCATAAATTGCCATTCTAATAATGGCCAGCTGTTTAGTAACAGCTAGCTTCCCAGTATGTAATATTATTGTTCTATTTTAATCCAAGAAAAAAACGTGTCTTTATCTTCTTGATGTTCTACATAATTTTCTTTGTAATTTTCTTTAGAAATATTATGTTCAAAATGATATTTATTATATGTGGATGGCAATCCTATGTAAGTCTTCGAGGAAGCTAAATATTGGTTTGAGTCCCCTTTAGAATTAACCTGAAGCGTGGAGGTAGAAACATCTAATTCTTCTTTAAGACCTCTCAAAGCAGCTTGTATAGGCTCTTCTCCAGCTTGCATTTTTTCCGCTATATATTTAAAGCCTCGCTCTCGAATCGTACCGCTCTTAAAAACTTGCTTAGTTTCAACGAGTTGAAATTTTTCGCCGATATCGTTAGTATAAAAACATTCAACAGTAACAACAGCGACAGTTCGTTGTAATTTCCCGTCTTTAATTTCTAAGAAACATTCACCCAACTGAATCTCTTCAAATAAAGCTTTGGGGGGTTTTATCCATTCACTTTGGCCAATGCCATGAGAGTCTAATAATTTAATTAGTTCCTCCAAGGAGCTTACTGACACGGGCAACGATGAGTTTTTCATGGCAAATATATGGCTACTCAGTATAAAGCCTAGGCATAAAATTATTTTAGCTATATTATTCTTCACTTAATCACCTTTTTATTTTGAGGTTTTGCAATCCAGATTCCAGCTACAGATTAAAACTTATCTTGAGATTTTTTAATTAATAGAGATGCAGGCGGCAAAAAAAATAAACCCATCCTATTTTTGATCCCTTTTGCCTAACAGTTTTTATATTGGGATTTTAAACTCAATAGAGCTCTTGCATAACCCAAGCAAATTAATCCGCGAAGCGGAAGAAATAATAGAGCCCGGGCCAAGCGCAAAGCGCTGTATAGACCGGCCCCTACATGTTGTGCCATTATGCATTATTGTAATAGGTGAATAGCCTCGAAAATTCGGGTTTTTTTTATTAATTTACTAATTTGATAAACGTGTGGGGGCCGGTCCCCGTGCTGGCCCAGGATCGTATTTGCCGTCACCATTGTTTTTTAATAACCAATAAATTTTTTGTGTAGGATGGGTTGGAGTAATTGTGTGTATTATGTTCGTAAACATATGTTTACTATGTGCCCGGTCTATATACGCAAAGCGCGCTGCCCCGGAAAACATAGAATAATAAACAAAAAGCGCCGAAGGCCCGACATAACATATTAGGGCCTCAATTTAACCATCCTCTCTATCATGTTATTTTTCAACACCAAAGAACGTTTGGGTCTAATTCATGACAGCATGGACAATCTTGTACACTTGCTCATAAAAATCAAAGGATTAGAATTCTGCCGGGGCCTTCGACGCTTTTTGTTTATTATTCTAGGTTTCCCGGGGCTGCGCGCGCTGCACTTGGCCCGGGCTCTACTATTTCTTCTGCTTCGCAGATTAAACACATCGAACGGTCACTTACCACAGAAGATAAAAAATAATCAAAATCTAGCCAGCATCGGAGCCCTTGCTGTTCGCTATCGGAATAGAAAAAAACGCTTTGGGCTTCGATTCAACTTAATAAGTAGATGGTAAATCTAGAATTTGCATAGGTTATGCAAGAGATCTAATGAAAAAACTTCACCCAAACCTTCACTTTTTTATCATCTTATTTGATCCGCGGTCTTTATATTAAGCCAAATGGAAAACTAAGATTTAACTATAACCCTAAAT
>Ga0318562_10000499_pt1 | contig 17413 bp, 17 predicted proteins | sample GRESIP066b5f18_FD_203688 | JGI IMG/M metagenome (GOLD analysis project Ga0318562, IMG submission 203688) | Tropical soil microbial communities from Luquillo Experimental Forest, Puerto Rico - GRE.SIPMG.066b5f18 | ecosystem: Environmental > Terrestrial > Soil > Tropical forest > Bulk soil... | reverse complement strand
TTTAATGACAGATCCAGGTGGTCTTAAAAATATATATTATATATATACCGAAAAATTTCTAGTTTACAAGCGGCATTGGCAATATTGGGGCTTTATAGTGTTGACCATATAGAAAAATATGCCTTGAACCGAGTTTTTTGAGCTTTTATCGATGCCGTTAATAACGAGCGTTCAACCATCAGAGCGTGGTGGCAAGGTTATCAAATCGCCAATCGTTATCATCAAGCATTAAGAAGCTTATTGCAATTTGCAATTGAGCGAAGATATGATAATGCTCAACGTTAAGAAATAAGAATATAGAATATTCATTTTTGAAGCTAAATTTCGGTCCTAACAATGGGATCCGCCTCACTATAAGCACGTTGGAATAATTATTGGCAATGAAAGTTTTTGCGTGCCGAAAAAGCATCATATGAGGTAAATTATGAACCCAGACGTGCCCGTACAAATAAAAATAGATTTAAGTTTAATGAGATCGCATCTTTATCAAATTAATTTATCGCTGAGTGATGCTGCGAAAAAGCAAAAATTCTTGCTTCCAACATGGGCACCTGGTTCATATCTCATCAGGGAATTCGCTCAGCATATAATAACTATAAGAGCTTTTGAAAATGGCCAAGAAATCGCGGTTTCGAAGATAAATAAAAATACTTTTGAAGTAAATAATATGTCTCAAAATATAGATCTTTTTTATGAAGTTTATGGCTTCGATTCATCGATTAGGGCGGCTTTTATTGACGAAACACAAGCATTTTTTAACGGTTCTTCGTTGTTTTTATGTCCCGAACACAAAAAAAACGCACGATTTAATATAACAATACAAAGACCGCAAGAGCAAAGCTGTTCAGTTTGGCGCGTTGCCACTTCTATGCCTCAGTTAGATATAGATGCCCAAGGTTTTGGATCTTATTCGTGCTTAAGCTATGAGGAGCTTATTGATTATCCTTTTCAGATAGGCGCAATGAAACAAATTTGTTTTGATGCGGCAGGTATTTCTCACGAGATGGTTTTGGTGGGTGATTTGAGGCCCTTTGATGAAAATAGACTCATAGCTGACTTAAAAGCCATTTGCGAAAGTCAAATTAAATTATTTGGTGGTAAAGCGCCTTTTAGTAATTATTTATTCATCGCACGATTCGAAGAGGGGGGGCATGGGGGACTTGAGCATCGCAATTCGAGTATGCTCCTGGCATCGCCCTATGCACTGCCATCACAAGATTTGTTAGAACCAGATACGCAGTATAAATCTTTCTTGAGCTTATGTTCCCATGAGTATTTTCATGCTTGGAATATAAAGCGCCTTATGCCTAAAAATTTCGTGACGCTTGATTTAAATACAGAATGCTACACAAGTATGTTATGGCTCTTTGAAGGTATTACGTCCTATTACGACGACCTGGTATTAAGAAAAGCTGGCGTTATTTCAGCTGAAAGTTACTTGGATATTTTGGCAAAAAATTATGCCCGTTTGCTGCGCAATAAAGGCCGCTTTGTTCAGTCTTTGGCGCAGTCAAGTTTCGATGCATGGATCAAATTTTATAGGCCCAACGAAAATACAAAAAATTCTGTTGTTAGTTATTATCTAAAAGGAGCTTTCATAGGACTGCTTATGGACCTGAAGATTAGCTTTCAAAATCACCATAAAAAATCTCTCGACGATCTCATGAGTGTAGCTTTTTATAATTACGGTTCAGAAAAAAAAGGCATAGACGAATCAGAATTTTTTGCTCTTTTTGAAGATTTTGGTATAAAAAATATTGCAGAATTTAAAGATAATTATATTTACGGAACTCAAGAATTACCACTTGCAGAATGGCTTCACCGCTTTGGTGTTGACATAGTAATTATAGCCGATGATCATACTATAGATGATAAAACAAAGCTTCCTGCTTATTGGGGACTAAAACTACGTTTTGATGACCATCATCGGGCAATAATTAACTATGTAGATAAAGACGGTCCAGCCATGCATGCAGGTCTGAGTCCCTTTGATGAAATAATCGCGGTTAATAATATTCGTTTAGACCCTACTAATATGGCTGATTTATTAGGTACATGTAGGCCGCATGAAAGTGCCGAATTGGTAGTAGCACGCAAAAAAGTTCTGCGTGTGTATAAAATATTCTTAGATAAGCTGCCCTTAACTAACTGCAAAATAACGCTCAAACGCGAGATAAGTGCAGCTCAACATGATGCACGAATTAGCTGGATAGGCCAATGAGTGTTATTATTAACTCCTTGTGCTTAATTTTTAAAAGCATTAGATAAAAAACTTAAAATTTTTTGAGGAGAAAATAATGCTGAGAAAAAATAGGTTCATAGGTGCGGCCTTGCTCGCTTTATTAATAAGTGGTTGTACGGTCGATAAAAAAATCTATGATATGATTGCCCGGATCGAAAAAAGACTCGACATAATTGAAAAAATTGTTCTACCTCCCAAAGAAGATGCTCAACAAAGTGCTTTTAATATTCCCGTCGCTAAGAGTCCGATACTTGGAAAGGCCGATGCCAAGAATAGCATTATTGTTTTTACTAACTATCAGTGCCAATTTTGTGCCCGTGCTGATGCAATGCTGCGTGAAGCACTCAAAGACAAGGATCTTAAAGAAGAAGTAAATCTCGTTTTCAAACACTTCCCCTTTGATCGTCACCACATGGCTCGTCCTGCCTCCAAGGCGGCCATGGCGGCTCAAGAACAAGGTAAATTTTGGGATATGACCGAAATAATTTTTGCCAATCAAAAAGATCTAAGCCCGGAAAATATCCAAGTTTGGGCTCAAAAAATTGGTCTTGATATGAATAAATTTAACGCTGATCTTAAAGCCAACGACGAAAAGTATGAATTACAAATCAAAGAAGACATGAAGCTTGGTGAAGAGGCTCAGCTACAAGGTACCCCATTGATTCTCATTGGTGGCTGGCCTTTTGACCCGGCTAAAATAGACGCCGCGAGTATTAAGGCTTTCATAAAAGCCAAAGGTCTTTAGCTCTTGTTTTAAAACTCTCTAGAGAATAACTAGTTGGCTCTATAGAGCCATTTTTTTTGGAGAGAAGAAGTATGAAAATTCTGCAGCTCGTAACCTTTGTTTTTCTAATTTTTTCGCTCGATCTAAAAGCCGCATATTTGCTTGACGAAGAGAGCAGCGAGCAACTGCAGATTAAAAACCAATGCGGTCATTGTTTAGGGCGTATGTTATGCATGTGTTATAACAAAGAGCACAAGGGATTATTTTGCTACAAGCAGCAGATAAGAGAAGACAAACAACGAGAAAGTGATTGTTTAGCTTTTAACGATATAGAAAGCCAGAGTTGCTGTTGTGCATTTACGCTGGTTGCCAATTGTTTTAGTCTCGTCGGTTTTGCTGCAGCAGCTGTTGGTGGTAGTGGCTGTGCCTTGAGTACATTAATATCATTAGCGAGCGTTGATGCTCTCGTTGTTGCAGGTGCCGCTTTTTTTGCTGTGCCTTATTCGTGTGGCCAATGGTTGAACAAAGAAGAATTTATAACAAGTTATGACAGGGGTGTTTTCTGTCATCCTCACGATAGTTATTCTTGCACATCCCTTGGACTAGGGCCTCAGGGAAAAAAAATAACGCAAAGCTGTGAAACTTGTTGCTTATGTGGTGCCAATGCTTGTTTCTCATGCTGCGCGCTTTCAGCAAAATTTTGTAAGAATTGGGGTCATAAGATCAAAAATAGTTGCCTGATTCCAGGCGAAGAAGGCTGTCGATCATGCTGTGACTATTGTTGGGAGCCTTGTTGTGGCCGTGGAAATTCTTAACTGACATATAATTAAGGCCTCTTTTTGAGTATAAAAAAAGAGGCCCTTCATGCTTGGTAAAAATATTTTAGTTAATCATGTGTCTGACTTCGACGACTTTTCCTAAAATCACAACTCTGGCGGCTTCTATTTCGAGAGGCTCAAAATGGTCGTTTTCAGGAATCAAACAAACTAAGTTGCCGCGTTTTTCATAGCGTTTTACTGTTGCTTCTTCACCGTCAATGAGGGCCACAACGATGTCGTTGTTGCGCACCGAAGCCTGCCGGTCAGCTATGACAATATCGTTATTTTGTATGTGTGCTTTAATCATACTTTCGCCTATGACCCTCAGCGCAAAGAGCTCATTGTTATTAACATGCTCACACACGATGTGGTCTTCAATATTTTCAGCGGCAAGAATTGGCAAACCGGCAGCAACTCTTCCCAAAATCGGTACTTGCAGATGAGAACAGAGCGTTTTTTTCGAATGTGAAACCAAACGCCACGTGCGTCCCGCGCGGGCCTGGTGTACGAGAAAGCCCTTTTTACGTAAAGCAAGCAAATGTTCATACGCCGTGGCCTTGTTTATACCGAGCTCTTTAGCCACGTCAGCTATAGAAGGGGGAACTTGATGCTCGGACCAATATGCTTCCAAAGTGGTCAAAACTCGCTTTTGTTTTTCGGTAAGCTCGCGTGCCATGGTTGCCTCCAGTTGTTACTACCTCAACAATACACGCTCGGATAAAAATCCGCCATATGATTGAGGTGCAATTAAAATTTTGCCTCTTTTTTCACTAGTTGGCACAAAAATTATCCATGCGAAAAATATTAACCACATCGCGCACAAACTGAGTCTGAGGAGCTCCGACAGGTACTACACCGATGAGGCTGTTGCTTAGTAAAAGCTGACCACGTATTTCTTTGGGTTTAATATAAATTTGCTTAAGTAAAACCCCGCGTTTTTGTGCATAGGTACATACTTCTTGGCGCATGCATCCGTCGAGGCCTCCTTGGAGAGAGGCGAGAGAATGGCCATCGTAGAGCATGATGCTGGTACGAGAGCCATCACAAAGATAGCCCTTGTGATCGAGCATGAGTGCTTCAAAAACCCCCCGATTATGTGCTTCTTGCTGTGCTAAAATATAGGGCAGTGAATTGCTTGTTTTAAGATTGGCCAATTGTGGATGGGGCTGAAATTGAGAAATATATACTTCTACGCCATCGTAAATATTCGAGTTTATAACTTCGGCATCTTCTATGCTCAAAGACCAGTAATTAGCAGCGATTATAATTCTTATTTTTTGATCGCATATTTTTGTTTTTAGCTCGTGCTTAAGTATCTTATTCAAGATATTTTTTTGAGGCATACAAAAATTAAAATAACTCGCATGACTGCTTAATCGTTGCCAATGACGCTCGAAATATAATACTTCTTGCTTATGAGAGCGCATGGTTGTGAAGACGCTTGTACCATGAAAATTACTATATTCTTGCTGACTTAAACTTGCTTCTTTGTTGTTAATTATGAGCATCAAGATAAGTACTCGCTAAAAAATTATTTAATAATAAAATACCATGTTCAGATAAATAGCTTTCGGGATGAAATTGCACGCTAAAGAGAGGCCGTGTTTTATGGCGAAGAGCCATTATGCAATCATCGAGGCTCCAGGCATCGACATAAAAATCAAGAGGTGCTTCTTTAAGAGCCAATGAATGATAGCGCGTGAAGTTAATATTTTGCGGTAGTTTATGAAATAATCCAAGACCAGTGTGTTTTATTATTTGGCTTTTACCGTGAATAGGCTCGGGTAATTTAATAATAGTACTGCCAAAATATTTTCCCAAGGCCTGATGCCCAAGGCAAATTCCCAAAAGAGGCCTCTTTGCTTCGAGGCACTTATTAATAATATTATCAAGCCGCGGCATGAGTGTTGGATTGCCTGGGCCGGGTCCTATTACTACATGGCTAAAATCTAAGATATTTTCAGGCAGCTCATGAGCGATATAAACACGTGCGCCAAGACTTTTAAAAGCGGCTATTATATTAAAACTAAAAGAGTCGTGATTTTCTATGAATAAAATATGTGATTTTTGATGATATTTTATCGCAGGTGTCTTAACCGCCGGCCCTGGCAGAAAATCACGAGAGCGCTTTGGCGTGATACGCTTTTGTAAAATATCGTTCAAGGCTTGAGATTTTCTTATGACTTCAAGCCATTCTTGCTCGGGGTCACTGTCTATAACAATACCAGCTCCCGTATTGATCCAGGCTTTGTCGTCAGCTTTTATAATACTTCTGATTAAGATATTAAAATCGGCGCCTAAAGCCCCTGAAATATATCCCAACGAGCCCGTATAAGGACCACGCGGAGTGACTTCGAGCTTGGCTATACTTTGCATGACCGATATTTTGGGCGCACCGGTTATAGTACCCCCAGGAAAAACAGCCTGAAATATATCTCGTAAAGGCGCTTGTGTTTGGGCGCTCAGCTTTGAGACCAAATGCATAACGTGACTATAAAACTCAACACTGCGATCTTCGTCGACACTCACACCAGAATTATCGGCTATGATATGTAAATCATTACGCATAAGATCAACGAGCATGGCATGCTCAGCACTTTCTTTGGGGCAGTTTTGCAGCTTTTCTAATTCTATATTATCAGACTTGAGGTCAAGCCCTCTTTTCTTGGTCCCCGCAATAGGGCGTGCACTTATAGTATTATTTTTAAGTCTAAATAATCTTTCAGGACTTCCTGATAAAAGCCACCAGTTTTGATCGTGTAATATACCCATGTAGGGGCTCAGATTATAAGTACGCATAGCGTTATATAAATCAAGCATGTTATTATTATTAACATCAAAATAAAACGGTAAACTTAGATTTACTTGATAGACATCCCCTTCACGTATTTGATTTTTTATACAGGATACTAATTTAATAAATTCTTCGCGCGAAAGTGCAGGATCTAACTTACTAGCAGCAACGGGGGAAGTTATTTTCTGGCTTTGAGAAATTTGATCATGATGAATAATCTTATTATTTTCTATGACCAATCCTCGCTCATAAAGGCGAAAAAATGCCTCAGGCAAAGGATGCTCTTGGTGATGAACAGGCTTATCCCAATACCGGGAAAATTCATAGGCAAAGAAGCCTATAAAAGCCGGGAAAAAATTTTCACTTGGGGGGAGGGCCATATGCTCAAAAATATCGAGCGCAGCGCCTATTTCGAGGCCGTTTTTATAAAGCCGATTATTTTTGACGACCAGCGTACAAACAGGGTCAATACCGCAGATTTCCCTTGTGCCAAATTGCAGCAAGCTCGGGCTTTGGTTGCTCGCTTGAGCACTTGCGAAGTATTCCAGAATATTTATTTGTTCGGCCATAGAAAACTCATAATTAAATCGCACAAAAAAACGAGCCCCAAAGAGCTCGCTCTAATATTTTCAAAGCTTACGAAAATTATTTTGTAAGCAATTTTACTACATGGCATGTTGCCTCTTTAGCGTCGCCAACTTTAGCCCATTTGCATGTTGCTGTGGCATCGGCCTTAGTAGCTTCTTTAGCTGCTTTATCGCATTCACCTTGCTCTTTGGCTTCTTCACAAGCATCTTTGGCTTCGCCTTTGGCTTCCCAAATATCTACACAGGTGCCTTTTTTAGCATCGTCCTGTGCTTTTTCCCATTTGCAAGTAAAAGGAGCAAGAAATCTATCTTGAACGCAGTCTTTTTCTTCTTTGGCTTCTTTGCATTCAGTAAGCTTACCGCAACCAGCTGCAAAAAGTGAAGACACGAGGGCAACGGCCAAAAGTGATACTAAACGTTTCATCGTTAACTCCTTAGTTAAAATCTATTATTACTACGAATTTCGTCGTCCATGATAAAGCTGGTAGTCAATCTGTCAATTACCCTGCATCAAGAAAAATAAGCCTCTCAAATCTGTTATTGCAAAGGGATAATTTGATGTCTAAGTAAGTACTTGATTAATAGGGAGAAATTAATATGTTTGATCCAAAGCATATTTTAGTGCCAGTAGCTCTAGATCCCGACGAGAAATTGCTAGAAGCTTCGCGCGCGGTGGAAGCTGCCTGTGACCTTGCCCAAAAGTTTGACGCGTCAGTGACTATTCTTTGTTTAGCTCCTTTGCTGCACTCGGGCGATGGGAGTGCTATCGACGTTACGGGACAGGTGTATCAAGTTTTAGCTGAGACTTTAAAAGCGCGTGCTGATCAAGGGCGGAAGAAATTAAAAGAATTGGAAAACCTGGTTAAAGATCGTGGTATAAAAACCAACGGACGTATGCTTGATAGCTTCGACGGTACGGCAGAAGTTATTATCGATTTTGCCGAAGATATAAAAGCCGACTTATTAATTATCTCTTCTGAAGGCCCTCATGGCTTAGCACAACGGATTTTTGGGACTTTGTGGGAAGAGATAGCTTTGAAGGCGAAGATTCCTGTGCTGGTAATTCATCCAAATAACCTAGGGATTTCTAACGATGAAGGGAATATCTAAATGGTCTTTTATTTTTCACTAGTGACTGTAGTGGCCACGTGGATCTTATTGATCATAGGTGGACTGGTGAATCCTATGGGGGCTTCCATGGCTTGTCCAGATTGGTATTTCTTTCCTACCTGTAATGGAGAGCTTTTGCCACCCATGGTAGGAGGGGTTCTTTATGAGCATGGTCATCGCTTAGTGGCTTCTTTGGTGGGCTTTTGTACTTTGATTTTAACTGGTCTTTGTTGGCGATCGAAGTTGGTTGATCGTACGACCAAAAGACTTTCACTATGCGCGCTCTTGTTGGTGGTGACCCAGGGCACGCTTGGAGGAATTACCGTGTTACTTAATCTTTCGGCTCTTGTTTCTACTATGCACTTGCTGTGTGCCATGGTATTTTTTGCTCTTTTGGTCTGCATATCTTTTCGTCTATCCCCTAATTATAAGCCCATGCCAATTTTTGAAAAATCGCAGTGGGGAATGCTCATTGCCATAATGCTGACGTTGACCCAACTGGTTTACGGCGGTGTTGTGCGTCATATGGGCGCAGGTATGGCTTGTGGGGAAGATCTTGTTGGTTGCGGCCCAAGCTTTTGGCCTACGTGGTTTTATGGCCAGCTTCATATGGGTCATCGTATTCTTGGTTATGGGATTTTCTTTGTTGTTTTATATGCCACTGCCAAATCACGAAAATATGCCATGGACCAACAAGATAACTTAGTTGCTCGTCTTGCGCTCTTGCCTGTGTTCATCACTTTTTGTCAAATAGGTCTCGGGCTTTTAACTATCTATACTGTTAGATCGGCTTCTGTCGTAGCTTTGCATACAGGCTTTGGTGCCTTGCTTTTGGCCTCACTTTTGAGTGTTTATTTATTACAGCTGCAACGCCCTATAAGCGCGCAGCTTGGTTTTAGCTCAAAGGCTTAGTGCAGAGGGAGACTTAGGCTCCCTTTTTTTTGCTCAGAAAATCCTCGAAATCAAGAAGACCCAAGAAAATCTCGAGTGCCGTCTTTTGCCATGTATTCAAATTATCGGGTCCGGGAAAATAGCTTTGGACACTGAGGCTTAATTTTTGCCATAACTCAAGAGAACGTCCTTCTGGGGCTTTGTAAAGCATTTTACGCATGAATATGAGTGCCGCAGGAGAGAAATGTCTCTCCCAGTCATGGGGAATAGTAGTCGCAAGAAATTCTGCAGCGATAATAAGCTCGCTCAATTCTGTTCTTAGTGCTACTTCGTCTTCGGGAATGACCGCGAGCATAGCCCAGGTTACGTCGATAAATGGTCGTGCAAGTGTAGGTTGTGCAAAGCAAAAAAAGATAGACACTATGAGTAAGTTTTTCATGAGATCACCTCGAGATAGCTTTAACTTCTAGGTAACCGAGTGATCTTTTTTGGCAATCTATTCTAAGTCCTGATCGTCCACTAACATATGACTTAAAGAAACGTTTTGAAGTGCCAGTATGATTAATAGAGTCGCTGTGGGTACGAAGTTTTTCACTAACATGTATTTCTATGACTTTATTATTTTTTACAGTTATTTCGAATTCGCCAAATTTTTCTTGATAAGAAGAAATAGAATTATCAGGTATAATAATACTTACGCTCCTATTACTTTGGTTTTTTGATATGTTTTCGTAGTAATCAAAATTGCAAATATACACTTCGCCAAAGCTTGTAGCGCCAAGCATAGTAGAAAAAATAAAAAAAATAAAAAAAATAATCCGATTTTTCATAAGATACTCACCAGTTTTAAGAATACTTCCTGGTTTCGGTTTTCTATGCAAGGCGTTGCTTTTAGCTTAGGCGCACATAGGAAAAATCGAGTGCCTGTCCATTTATACCCTTGTGGGGAGGAGCGATCCATCCGGCCATGAGGCCGGGTTTTGTGACGGGCTTCATGAGCGACTTGATAAATTGGCGTTCATGAGTTGTGGGAAGCCAGTTTTTTTGGCGCTCATGCCATTGCTGAGTATCGAGCAATAAGCCCTTAGGATCAAAATGCCAGTTGGCATATTCGCCAACACTGCGGTTAAATCGACGATGTGGAAGTTCAAAAGTAAAATTAATATGATGCTCAAGTACTTCTTTGTTCCATTTTTCAAGCGCTTTTTCGCAGTCTCGCGTATAGGCATCTCTGAGCACTTCGTTCATAGCTGAACGCAATGTAATATCTTTGGTCGTTAATTGGCCGTTGATCATGAGTTCCACAGCATAAGTTTGGCCGCAGGCTCTATGCTCTTTAAAGAGCTTTTCTTCGTAGGCACGACCCTTGAGGCCTGCAGCGAAATAATTGGCGGCGTTTGAACTAATTTCTGAGCCAAAAAGATCAAGAGAACTTGAATACCAATAATTAATATATTTTTGTAAAAGCGCGAGATTTATACCGCCAAAGCGTCCGATATCGTCAGTATCATGTTCGTTCATGAGTTCGCAGCTGCGCCTAATAACTCTTTGAACACCAGTTTGGCCGACAAAAAGATGATGAGCTTCTTCGGTGAGCATAAATTTGCAAGTCCGGGCGAGGGGGTCAAAACTGCTTTCGGCAAGCGCCAGGAGTTGAAATTTACCGTCGCGGTCTGTGAACGTAGTAAACATAAAAAAAGACAACCAATCTTCAATAGCTTCGTTGAAAGTATTTAAAATTCGGGGATTATCTGAGTTTCCGCTGCGTCGGGCAAGAAGCTCATCGGCTTCATCGCGACCATCGCGACCAAAATAGCTATGGAGCAAATAGACCATGGCCCAAAGATGGCGCCCTTCTTCTACGTTTACTTGAAAAAGATTTCTTAAATCATACAAAGAAGGGCAGCATAGACCCAAGAGGCGTTGTTGTTCAACAGACGCGGGCTCAGTATCGGCCTGGGTGACTATAAGTCTTCGCAAAGCGAATCTATGCTCCCCAGGAACTTCGCTCCAGGTTTTGCGGCCAATGTCATCGCCGAATTTAATTAAACGCTCTGGTTCAGGCGGAGCCAGAAAAATACCCCAACGGTATTCAGGCATGCGCACATGATCATAAAATGCCCAACCCTGAGCATCGACACCAATGGCCGTTCGTAAGTATATTTCGGCCTGAGAAAAACCTTCAGGACCCATGGCCCCCCACCAACGAATAAAATCAGGCTGCCAATGCTCAAGAGCTCTCTTAAGCCGAGGGTCACTGTCAAGATTAACGTTATTGGGAATTTTATTGTTGTTAATAGCATACATACTGAGACTCCGTGTAAGTAGTGTGCTCAAAAATATGTGTCTTTTTCAACGCAAAAAGTGCTAAATACCTGACCCTCCTTGGCAGTTCTATTCAATCTGGCATAATAGCCGTGAATAAAGTATTGCGTCTATATTATAGGATGCTCAATGGCGATAGCAATAATTGACGCTGAGAACCGCTCAAAATTTGAATACTGGCGGTGGCGGACTTTTTACTCAATTTTTTTTGGTTATGTATTTTATTATTTTACCCGAAAAAGTTTTACCTTTGCCATGCCCGCGCTGATAAGCGATATGGGTTTTGACAAGAGTGATTTAGGAATTTTAGTAACGGTTTTTAGTATTACCTATGGTGTGAGTAAATTTATTAGCGGTATAATCGGTGATAAATCCAACCCACGTTATTTTATGGGCATTGGCCTTATAGTAACTGGTATATTAAATATTTGTTTTGGTCTTTCTAGCTCTTTGTGGCTCTTTATTTTATTTTGGGGGCTTAACGGTTGGTTTCAAGGATTTGGCTGGCCGCCTTGTGCGCGTATGCTTGCCTATTGGTACTCGCCCAGAACCAGAGGCACCTGGTGGGGTATTTGGAGCACTTCACATAATATTGGTGGAGCGCTCATACCGGTAGTCGCAGCTTTTTGTATCGAATATTTTGATTGGCGTGTGGCCATGCATTTGCCGGGGATTATTTGTATAATAATGGGCTTTTGGCTCATGGAGCGTCTGAGAGATACACCGGTATCTTTAGGTTTGCCCAGCGCCGAAAGTATTGATGGTGTAGAAGAAGCCCCGAGCAAAAATGCGCTGAAGAAGCTTGGTACCAAAGAAATTTTATTTAAATATGTTTTGTTTAATAAATATATTTGGTTTTTATGTTTGGCAAATTTCTTTGTTTATGTTGTCAGGACAGGTTTTAACGACTGGGTCATGCTTTATTTATCCGAAGAGCGCGGGCTTAGTTTGTTTGAAGCAGGGGTTACTATTCCTTGGTTTGAAGCCGGCGGCATAATTGGCATGCTCTTGGCTGGTTGGTGTTCCGATAAAATCTTTAACGGCAATCGCGGGATAATATCTTTGGCCTTTATGTTTCTCGTAATTATTCCAACTGCTTTATTTTGGTTACATTCGAGTACTAATTATATAATCGACGCCGGCCTCATGTTTTTTATAGGATTTTTTATTTTTGGCCCACAAATGCTCATTGGTTGTGCTGCGGCTGAAAAATCTCATCAAGACGCAGCTGCTACAGCCTCTGGATTTGCTGGTACTTTTGGCTATCTAGGAGCAGCTTGTGCGGGCTATCCTTTTGGCCTGTTATTAGATAGCTATGGCTGGAGTGGCTTTTTCATAGCAATGATTGTCGCCGCGTTTTTGGGTGCTCTTTGTTTTATGCCTTTTATTTCAGTAGGTTATCGACGAGAGCCAGAGAAAAAGCCTGTAGTTGCCTAATTTATAAGCATTATTGGTATAAAATTATAGTTATTATTTGTACTATAATTTTATACCCCTGGTGCATCATGAACGCTCATAACACGCAGATTTTGTATTTTTTATTTTTATTATCACCTGCTTTGGCATCATCTACCAATATTCTGGTTTTTGGCGATTTTGGCACCGGTGATGAGAAGCAAAAGCTTGTTGCGCGCGATATGGCGAGTTATTGTAAGAGCGAAAAATGCGATTTTGCGCTTACCGTAGGTGATAATATATATCCGGCAGGTGCTTTAAATTATCAAATTTTGAGCGAAATATTTGTAAGTAATTATAAAAATCTTAATATGCCCATTTATATGTCTTTTGGTAATCATGATATCGGTAACGAGGGAATCTTAAGTATTTTCAAAGACATGTTTAAAAATCAAGAAAATATTAATAAGAGAACCGAGAGACTTATGATGAACCAGCTGAATTTTACCAATCATGCTGATAATCCCTTTGTAAATAGCAGCGCTAAGTCAAAACGACTCTGGATGTTTGAAGCGCCTTTTTATAGCAAAGAAGAAAAAGAGGGCGTGCATATATTTGCCATAGATACCAATACTTATCCTCACCAATTTGATTTTAGCTCGTCCACTTCTCGGAGTTTTGGCCAGGAAGCTTGGCTCAAAGAAAGTCTACACAAAGCCAAGTCTGCATGGAAAATAGTCTTTGGCCACATGCCACTTTATAGCCATGGGCGTCATGGTTGGCTGAATATTTTTGCACTAAATAATTTTAGAAATTCGATAATTAAGCTTCTGTGTGAAGAAAGAGTGGATTTTTATTTATCAGGGCATGATCATATTTTAGAAGTTGATAAGCACAGATGCGAAAATGGGCATATTATTACCGCAGTGATTTCTGGTGCCGCAGCTAAAAGCGAAAAAATCTATTGGGCTTCTTTTCCGTTGTTTTCAGACGATAAAAAACTTCTTTGGGCTAACGGCAAATTTTATAAGAACAGTAAATTAATATATAAAAACGATGATAAAATTCTAGGATTTGCTCATATTTTAATTAATGGCCCCAAAGCTCTGCTTAAATTAAGACTTTCCCAGGGTAGTTCTCGCGAGCGTCAAAATGCTTGTTTCGAAATAGTCAAATCAAAAGCTATTGCAGCTGTCTCTTGTGATTAACTCACGCTAATACAAAACTTGATTATGACTTTAAGGTGCGCGACACTAATTAAAGGACTAAACTCAAGGAGTTAATATGAATGCAACCAAAAACTGGTTGAAATTATTTTTCTTGTGCACGATATCTTTAACATCCTCGCTATCGATTTGGTCAAAAAACAACGCTGAAGTAGAAGATGACCGTCGGGATTGTGTAGAAACCAAACATCTCCAAGTATTAATTAATACGGCCGATCCCACTTATAGGTTTGTATTATTTAACGGCGTAAGTTTTGTTTATAATAATATTTTCGCGCCGCGCCCATTTGGTTCATATTATCATTTAAGTGGTCTTATCTATCCGGGCGATACGGTCGATATAAATCAACCAAATTACACGGTAAGTAAACGAGGTGTGCCTCTTACCGCCGCCAATAGTCTGGGAGATTTTTGGGCCTCAGGCGATATACTGTTCCCAGAGCTGACCCTACCCAACGTTCCAGCAACTCCCACAGATCTTGAACTTTTCGAATGCGACTTTCTCTTCAAACCACGCGGAAATTCCAACCCCAATAACGTCTTTACCTACGGCATTCTTACCTCAGGCGTTCTTGATACCGTTCCACCCCTTCAACCTCTTCTCACCAATGCAGCCGCAGTCCAAGGTGGAACAGGTTTAAATACTGATGCAAGTGGCGAGGTAAGAGCAAATGTATATTTCCAACCAGCAACGCTTTCATTGCTGGTCGATATATTCTTTGATTGTCCTGTCAAATACAATGCACGGGATGGACATTTTTGTGAAGAAAAATAAGCTCTAAGCCTTGGTTTTTATTCATAAACGGCGGATCTTCTTAAGAGAGCCGCCGTTTTATTATAGCTAATTAAATTAAGCAAAAAATGCCAGATATTATGCGTAGTAATTAATACGTAACTAAACTAAGTGCTCTTTTATTAGATTTGAGGTGTTTCATGGTTACGAGAATAATATTTATGATATTAGCAATAATTTCTTCCCTAGGTGCTTTGGCGCAAGATAAAAGTGTGCTGGCAAAAATAAGCGGTACTATTATTGAGCTCAAACAAGCTAGCCAATGTAATTTGAGCCAATGGAAAGGAAAAATTACTGATGCATGTCAGTGCTGTTTAATATATTATCATGAATCTAATAATATAACCGAATGCACTAAAAATAAACAATGCAACGAAAGTTCTTTGGCGGCCCTTAAGAGTCAGTACGGTGAAAAATTTCTTGAAACGCTTATTCAGAATAATCTTATTATAAAACCCATAAAAATCGATAATTCTTTACTTGCTGCTGACGGATCAGTAATAAAGCTTGCTCAATTATTAAGCCAGGCTTTTAAAGAAAATAAAATTATTAATAAAGCTTTTAGTAGTGAAAATTGCATGCAGGTAAAAAATTTAGGTAAGGGCGGTGGTTATAATACTTTGCAGTTATTTTTAGTTTCTTCTACGTGTTCAGGTAAAGAAGAAAATTATATTATAAAAGAGCCTCGCGATGGCGTTCATGAAGCTCAGCAATTATCGCTTGTTGCTGAATCTCCCAAGCTCAAAGATTTGGCAGTACCTAAAATAACTCCTGGTTTGCCTTCACTTGCTTTACCAGTGGGCTTTCTTTCTTATAGCAAAGATAAAAAAACACATGATCTGGTTATTATGCCTGCTGCTTTGGGGGCAGATTTGGCATCTTTAATTTTAAAATTCAAGAAAAACCAATCGAAAGAAAATCGTGATTTATTATCAAGCGCTTTTTTGAAACTCGGTGAAGAGCTTGGACAATGGCATAAGCAAAATATGAAAACAACGGGCACAAATAGATTAGGAAAGACCGTTGTTCATGGCGATTTTCATCCATTTAATTTATTCTATGACGCCAATAAAAATCATTTTACTTTTATAGACAACGAAAGCATCGCAACTTCTTTGAAAGAACCAGGTGACGTTTCTACCGATATAATTAAATTATTCTTTATGCCTTTTAGTATAAATACAGACTATGCGCAATTTAGAGACTTAATAGATGGCATTGATCTAAAAACCTGGTTTGATATCAGCCTCAAAAATTTTATTACCGGTTATAGAAAATCTTATGCAAAAAATGAGCAGAGTAAAGTATTACAAGAATTAAAAAATATATTTATTAAGCCCTTTTCTATCAAATGGGTGGATTTTTATGAAGAACAACTTGATAACTTAAGAAAGCAGCATTTTGTACCTGTTTTTGATGAACTAGCTCGACAAGAATAAAGCTTGTCTCATAGCGAGTTTTACCATCTAGGCTATTTACTCCGTGGTAGATTAATTTTAAAATGTACGTCGTGATTAAATTTTTTAGCTACGGACGAAAAAATGAACTTGAAAGTAAGCCTTCTTCTCATATTATTATCACTCAGCCAATCGAGTTTTGCTGTATTTGAGCCAGTAAAAACAGTAATTACCAACAATGGCGACTATATTCAACTCCTAAGATATGCACAACTAAATTATTTCCCTGAAGCCGTTTTATTTTTAGATCTTTATTTTAATAATACAGAAATAGATTTGCAAACTAATTACGCTGACTTCTTAAGAGATAAGACAAATAAAGATAATTTATTTTTTAAAATTGCTTATTTAATAGAAAATGATGATAATAGTCTTAATATAGACTGCAATCTGCATGAGGATTTTTTTAATAATATTAACCAACAAGTTTCCTATGCAGTCATGAAAAAAACACTATTTTTGATTGCTGAATCCCAATGTGGGATAGTTTATCCGCGATTTCTCGAGTTTCGATCATGGTGCGTTTTAAATCCACCTTTGAATACTATAGCAAATACTCAACCTAAAAAATGCTCATGTTTTTCCTGTTAAATTAATCCCTGAGCAAATCCCTGTCTTTTAATCACATTTTTTCGCCTGCTGCGAGACTCTCCCCCGACCCTCGTCGTGCCGCAACGATATCTTTACCCACAAATAATTCCCTGCTTCGTCTTCCCGCCGCCTTGACCTGTCTCTTAATCACAATTTTTCACCTGCCGCGAGACTCTCCCCCAACCCTCGTCGTGCCGCGGCTTGTCCGCGGCATCCAGGGAACAATATTTACGGGAAAGGCGCTTTAAATGGCCTAAAAAATTGAAAGATTTGTATGACAAAGTATGCTCCTGAGCAAGCCTCGCTTGGATGCCGCGGACAAGCCGCGGCACGACGAGGGTTGGAAGAGAGTCTCGCAGCAGGTGAAAAAATGTGATCAAGAGACCGAGCAAATCCTGAGGTATCGTCAGGAGTTTCCTCACCATCGTCGTCCCGCTGCTTGTCGGCGGGATCCAGGAGC
>Ga0318562_10000497_pt1 | contig 17446 bp, 13 predicted proteins | sample GRESIP066b5f18_FD_203688 | JGI IMG/M metagenome (GOLD analysis project Ga0318562, IMG submission 203688) | Tropical soil microbial communities from Luquillo Experimental Forest, Puerto Rico - GRE.SIPMG.066b5f18 | ecosystem: Environmental > Terrestrial > Soil > Tropical forest > Bulk soil... | reverse complement strand
GGCTGTGAGCTTCTCATCGTGACCGTCGACATCGAATCCGCGGTCCGCGAAGCCGAACGCACCGCGGGTGCGTTATGGGCCGAACGCCCGGTCAACTAACGGCGTCGTCGATCATCCGGTCCGCTGAGGCCTTCCAGCCGGCCCAGCCGAATACGGCGACGACGCAGACGAGTCCGATCAGGGGTGTCGTCCAACTGCCGGTCATATCGTGTAGCGCACCCGCGGCCAGCGGCCCCGCCGCCGCGACGAGATAGCCGACTGTCTGCGCCATCCCCGACAGCGCCGCCGATCCTCGAGTCGTTCGTGCGCGAAGGACGAACATCATCATCGCGAGGCTCAGACCCCCACCTTGCGCAAGCCCTAACGTTACTGTCCAGACGAGTAGACACGTGGTCGGTGCGATCAGCAATCCGATGAGCCCGATGAGGAACAGACCCGCGACGACGACGACAGGCACCCGCAGGCTCGGCATCCTGGTGGCGATGAGCGGCGTCGAAAACGAAGCGACGATGCCGCCGAGGCTCACCACAGAGGCGTACATGCCTGCTGCGGCCTCGCTGTAGCCGTGGTTTTGTAAAATGGTTGGTAGCCAGGCGATCAGCGTGTAGAACAACAGGGTTTGCATGCCCATGAAAGCCGCTACAGCCCACGCCAACTTGCTTCGCCACGGCCGGAGTGCGCGATGTTCGCTGGTTCGGCCGGAATCATCGGCCTGCGTCCGCACCATCCGAGGCACCCACAGTGCGATCGCGGGGATGGTCAGCAGTCCCCACAAGCCGAGCGTCGCCCGCCAGTCGAGGTGCAGCGAATGACTGACGGGGATCGTGAAAGCTGCCGCCAGACCGGCGCCGCCGTTCAACATCAGGGTGTACACGGCGGTCATCAGACCTATCCGGTCTGAGAAGTCCCGTTTGACCAACGCGGGGACCAACACGTTCATCACGGCGATGCCGATTCCGGCGACAACCGAGCCGACGAAGAGTGCCGTCACCGTTGGAATGACCCTGACGACGATGCCCAACGCCAACGTGATCAGCGCGGCGCCGATCGCACGATCGAGTCCAAGTGTCCGTGCGAAGGCTGGGGCGAGCGCAGCGAACACACCGAGACAGATCAACGGAAGAGTGGTCAACAGGCTCGTCGCACTTGCGCTGAGCCCCGTATCGTGACGGATCTGCTCGGTGACCGGTCCGACGGCAACTAGCGCAGGCCGCTGATTCAGCGACAGCAACGTGATGCCGACGACCAACAGCACCGCCTCGATCCGGCCGAGGATGTCGCGGCGCTCTTCAGTCGGCGTCTGCACCTGCGGACTCTGCGCTGGAATTCCCATGATTCGCTATTCCGAGTGAACGGTGGCCCCGCCGACGATTGTCCGCACGGGTCTGATCGCACCGAGATCGTCTGCGGCGAAGATGTTCTGGTCGAGTACCACAAGATCGGCGAGCATGCCTTCGCTGATGTGGCCGGCCCGGTCTTGACCGTTGGCGTAGGCGGACCCTGTGGTGTAGGCCTCGATCGCCGATTGCAAGGTGATACCTTCCTGCGCTTGCAGTGGAGTGTCGAAGACGCCGTCGCCGATCGCGTGTGGATCGGCGCGAGTTCCTGTGCGATGTACGGCGGTGTGGATCGCCCACAAGGGATTCGGGTCGGTCACCGGCCAGTCACTGCCCATGGCGAGGGTGGCTCCGTGACGCTGGATGGATGCGAACGGGAAATGCCACCGCTCGCGTTCCGGACCGAGTAGCGGGAGCTTGCGCTCGACGATCTCCCTGTCTCGACGGGCCCAGAGTGCCTGGATGTTGGCGATGACACCGAGCTCGCCGAATCGCGGAATGTCCCGCGGATCGACGACGTCCAGATGCGCGATCTGGTGGCGGCCATCGGATTGTGGATGCTGCGATATGGCGTATTCGAGTGAGTCGAGACATTCGCGTACCGCGCGGTCGCCGACGGCGTGCATGTGTATACCGAAACGCTCGCCCGCCAACATTGCGGTGACCTTGTTGAGTTCGTCGGGAGGAATGAACGAATCACCGATGAGATCGATGTCACCCGCGACGGCACGATACGGGGCCAACATTGCGGCGGTGCAGTTTTCACAGATGCCGTCCTGCATGACCTTGACCATGCGTGCGGTGAATCGCGAGTGACCGGTGCGGCTGCGACGTGCACACAGGTCATCGAGTTGGTCGGCGCCACGGTTGGCTTCCCACCACAGCGCCCCGACAACCCGCGCGGTCAGCTCGCCGGACTCGTCGGCGTCGACGTAGGTGGCGAAGTTGTCCTTCAAGCCAAAGAATTCCGCGCCCACGGCGGCGTCCTGCCAGCCTGTGACGCCAACGGAGTGGAGCCTGCGCTGCGCTTCGAGCAGTGCGCGCCGCATGAATTCCGGTGTCACTTCTCCGATGAGGTCATTGACGGCATCCCCGCCGCGGTCCATCAGCATTCCGGTCGGCTCGCCGTCGGCATCGCGGACGATGCGACCGCCGTCGGGATCGCTGGTTTGTGAGGTGATTCCGGCCATCTCGAGGGCACGGCTGTTCACCCAGGCGCCGTGATAGTCGTGACTGGTCAGAATCACGGGCCGAGAAGCGACGACCGAATCGATGTCATGGCGGGTGGGAAACCCGTCGGGGAAAGCGTCGCCGTACCAGCCTGCACCCGCAATGACCGTTTCATCGGGGTGTTTCGCGGCGTAGTCGGCGATGGCCGCGAGATACGACTTGCGATCGTGGGGGAGGCCCGACAGATCGCAGCGCAGCGCCGCCATACCTGCGGCGACCGGGTGAGCATGGGCGTCGATGAACCCGGGCAGCAAACTGGCACCGCCGAGATCAGTTATCTCCGTGGCCATTCCGACCAGATCGCGGTCGATTCCCCGGCCGACGGCGACGATACTGTCACCACGCACTGCCACGCTATCGGCGGGTTCGGCGCCCGCGGCCTGAAACACTGCCGCGTTGGTGAAGATGAGGTCGGCGAACACGATGGCACCCTTACGACAGATCCGCGCTGGTCCGCGCCGATTGATGATCCTTGAGCAGCATGGCACTGGCATGCTCGGCCACGGCCATGATGGTGCCCACCGGGTTCACCGACGGGATCGTCGGAAACACGGAGGCGTCGACGACTCGAAGCCCCTTGACGCCGCGTACCTTTAGCCGGGAATCGCACACCGCAAGCGGATCGTCATCCGCACCCATTCGGCATGTTCCTGACACGTGATAGACGGTCTGATGCGTTGCGCGCAGAGCCTCGGACAACTCCTCGTCGGATTGCGCACTTGGGCCCGGGAATACCTCCCGCACAATCCAATCGGCCATCGGCGCAGTCGCGGCGATGCGCCGTGCCAGCCGGATACCTGCGATCAGGACGGCTTCATCGTGGCCGTCGGGATCGGTGAAGTAGCGGTAGTCGATCGAGGGTCGGCTGTCCGGATCTGTCGAGGTGATCCAGACACGTCCGCGACTGCGCGGCTTGGCGACATTGGGTGCGATGGAAACGATGCGGTCCGGCATCTGGACGCCACGTGCGATGGCATGGTCGGCGACCGCTTCGACGGGGAAGTGCATGAGCACGTCGGGTCGCGAAGGACTGTCGGGGAAAAGGCGAACGGCCGCGCCTGCGTCCCATCCCGTCGCGCAGGTGTCGGGAACGTCGGCGCCCGCCTCCCAGACGATCAGTCCCTCGGCGTGATCCATCAGGTTTTCGCCGACGCCTGGTGAGGGCACCAGCGTCTGGATACCGGCAGCGTCGAGGACATCGGCCGGTCCGATCCCGGACAGCTGCAACAGCTTTGGCGAATCGATCGCGCCGCAGCACACGATGACCTCACGGCCGGCAAGGAATTCGTGCTCGACACCGTGATCATCGCGGGTGAGCACGCCGACGGCTGAGCTGTCCTCGATGAGGAGCCGTTGAGCGTGCTGACCGTGCTCGACGACGAGGTTGGGCCGGTTCCGGATGGCCTCGTGGAGATAGTGCACCGACGTCGCGGAGCGCAGGTGGCTCTCCGGCGTGTACCCGATCTCGAAGAAACCGGCTCCCACACCGGTGGCGGCGAAATCCGGATCGGAATTCCACGCCCTGCGAGCGGGCAGGTCCAATGCCCGCAGCGCGGAGTCGACGACATCGGCGACGTAGGGATTGCGGTCTTTGTCGGCCACCGGCTGAACCGGCGCCAGTATCCGGGCATAGGCGTCATGAATCGATTGGGTGTCCCAGCCGGAGACGCCAAGCGCAGCCCACTCGTCGAGATCAGCGGGCAACGGCCGCCACGTGATCATGGTGTTGGCCGTCGAGCAGCCACCGAGGATTCGCATCCGCGCCTGACGGATCCCCGAGTTGCCGCGTGTCTGGGGCACGCTGCGGTAGTCGAGGTCGTACTCGCTTTCGAGCATCTCCGCCCATCGGCGGATGTCGCGGGCACGCGGCTCGTGTTCGTCGGACGGGCCCGCTTCGATGACGGTCACCGTGACAGCGGGGTCTTCGGACAGCCGGGATGCGACGACACAACCCGCTGTCCCGCCGCCGACGACAACGTAGTCCGCTGTCATGCGGTCGTCGCGTCCCTCGACAGCCCGGTCGGTACCAGTTCGGAATCCGAAACCTTGGTCCGCATCCACACGTAGTAGAGGGGACAGATGACCGCGAGTCCGACGATCCACGAGATATCAACGCCACCAAGTGCTTTAGCTGCAAAGCCGGTGAAGATTGTCGTAGACAGGAACGGGATCTGCACCAGGATGCCGATGAAGTAGCAGGCGATGGCCACCCAGTTGAAGCGTCCATATCGGCCGCCGTCGCGTTCGAACAACGCCTCGATCTCGTAGACGCCGTGGCGCAGCAGGTAGTAGTCGACGAGGTTGACGGCGGTCCAGGGGATCAGCACGCACAGCAACAGCGCGAGGAAGTTCGCATAGTTGGCGAGGAAGTCCTCCGCGCTGACCAGCGCCGGGATGATCGCGATCACGAACAGCACCACCGCGGTGATCGCCCGGCTCATTGCCGCAGGCTTCCACCGGGGGAACAGGTTCTGGCCGACGGTGATGGTGGACAGGGCACCGCAGTAGAGGTTCATCGCGTTTGTGGCGGTGATCCCCAGCGCGAAGATCGCGAACACGCCGGTGCTCACGCCACGGGTCAATGTCGAAAGCCCCTCCAGGGTGTCGTCGTTCGGCAATGCGGCGCCAACGAGCACGCCGAGCAGCATCGGCAGCACCGAGCCGAGGACACATCCGCTGTATGTACCCCAGAATGCCGCGCGGCGGCCGGTGTCCTTGGGCATGTAGCGGGTGTAGTCCGAAACATACGGCGCGTAGGCGATCTGCCACAGCGCGGCCACCGAGAGGGTGGACATGAAACCGGCCCATGCGAATCCGTCGGTGTGCCAGGTGCCTGCGGGTGTCCCGTTGACGAAAACCATCCAGACGAAGGCGACGACAAGGGCGATCCCCGCCACGACCGACAGGAGCGCGGTCACCTGGTGGATGAGGCGGTAGCCGATGATCGTGGCGACCACGCTGATGATACCGATGATCAGGATCGACCAGTTCGTCGGAACCCCGGTGACTTTGGCGAACGCCTGCCCGCCGAGCACCGCGTTGGACGCGAAGAAGCCGAGATACATGAAGATCACCAGCACGACGACAAGGAGGCTGCCGTACGAGCCGAACTGCGCCCGGGTCTGCAGCATCTGCGGGACGCCCATCTGCGGCCCCTGAGCGGCATGCAGGGCCATCACCACCGCGCCGACGACATTCCCCAGAACAACTGCCAGCGCACCGGACCACAGGGGCTGCCCGAACACGGTGGTGGCCAGTGCGCCGGTGATGATCGTGAGCAGCATGATGTTGGACCCGAACCAGACCGTGAACAGATCGCGGGCGCGGCCGTGACGCTCGTCGACGGGGACGTGGTCGATGGTCCGCCGCTCGACGGATTCAGATACCGGTGTTGGTTGGTTCATCGGAACTCCTGCTTCCTTTGTTGAGTTTCGAGGTCTGCCGGTCGCTCAGAACGCGATCCAGGTGGTCTTCAGGCCGGTGTACTTGTCGAGGGCATGCAGCGACAGGTCACGACCGAATCCCGATTGCTTGAAGCCGCCGAACGGTGTCTGGGCGCTCAGGGCGTCGACGGTGTTGACCGACACCGTTCCCGCGCGTAGCGCGGCCGCGACGCGATGTGCCCTGGAGATGTCCCTGGTCCACACAGAGGCGGCAAGGCCGTAGACCGTATCGTTGGCCATGCCTATGCCCTCGGCCTCCTCGTCGAACGTCTGCACCGCAAGCACCGGCCCGAACACCTCCTGGGTTATCAGCTCGGCGCCGGGCACCAGATCGGTGACGATGGTCGGGGCGATGAAGCAGCCACGGCCGTCGACCGTTGCCCTGTTACCGCCCAACACGATTCGGCCCTGGGATCGGGCTCGTTCGATGAAGCCGAGCACGTGGAGCGTGTGCGCTTCGTCGACGATCGCACCCAGCGTAGAAGACGGGTCCAGCGGGTTGCCGGGTGTCATCGGGGTGGCGCGGTCCACAAGCCGCGTGAGGAACTCGTCGGCGATCGACGCCTGCAGCAGCAGCCGGGAGTTCGACGAGCACACCGCACCCTGGTTGTAGAACGCACCGAAGATCGCCTTGTCCACGGCGGCGTCCAGGTCGGCGTCGTCGAAGATCAGATTCGGACTCTTGCCGCCGCATTCCAGCCAGACCTGCTTCGCGTTGGAGTCCGCCGCATAACGCAGGAAGCGCTTGCCCGTTTCGGTGGATCCGGTGAAGGCGATGACGTCGACGTCGGAGTGGCGCCCAAGCGCCTCGCCCGCGGTCGGTCCAAGACCGGGAACCACGTTGAGCACGCCGTCCGGCAGTCCCGCCTCGACGGCGAGTTCAGCCAGCCTGATCGACGAGAGTGGCGCCTGTTCGGCGGGTTTGAGCACGACGCTGTTGCCTGCGGCCAGCGCAGGGGCGACCTTCCAGACAGCGAGGTCCAACGGGAAGTTCCATGGCGTGACTGCGCCGACGACGCCAAGCGGCTCGTGGGTCACCAAGGCGAGGTTGCCGGGTTCGGTGGGCGCGACCTCGCCGCCACGCTTGTCGATCGCTTCGCCGTAGAACGCGAACAGGTCGGCGGCCGACGGTACGTCGACGTTGTGCGCCTCTTCGACGAGCTTGCCCATATCGATCGAGTCCAGTAGGGCCAATTCCCAGCTGTGCTGTGTGATGAGTTCGGCGAGGCGTTGCAGCACCTTCTTGCGATGGCCTGCCGACGTCCGCGACCACGAACCGGCCTCGAACGCCGCGCGTGCAGAGGCTACCGCGGCATCGACGTCGGCGGCATCGGCGGACGATATCGGGGCGATCAGGTCACCGGTTGCGGGATTCACCGAGTCGAACGTCGCGCCGGAGCTCGCCGCCCTGAAGCTTCCATTGATGAAAATCTCTGTGCGAGGCTTGATTTCGGCGGCGAGCTGAGTCCAGTCGTCAAGTGTGGTCATCTGCATACCTCAGTGCGCGGTTAGATTCGAGCCGGCTCGGCCGGCGTGATCGGTAGATACATGACTGGTTCACTGGCGAGTTCGGTGACTTCCCGTAGATACGGCACTGGACCGGGCGTCTGCGGCTCGTCGAGTTCCTCGGCGTAGCGATGACCGGACCAGACCGCGGCGGCGATGGTGGCAGGCGCCCACGCGTCGCCGATGGCACGGACACTCGACAGGTCGGCATCCGCCCACTCGCCCTTGCGCGCCAACAGTTCCTGGTACAGGGGGTCGTGGGGGAGCCGCGCGGTCACCATGACGACGGAGTCCGCGGCCAAGTCGCCTTCGTCGCCGGTGTACACGCACGCGGTGCGCACGCCGTCCGCGGTGACGGCAGTGACGGCGGTATTGGTCCGCACGTCGATCCCGGCGCGAATCACGCGTTTGCGAATGCGCGCGACCTCGAGGGTGTTGGTGGTCCACTGCGACACATGAGCGGCGGGAGTGATTAGCGTGACGGCAAGCCCCTCGCCGGCGAGCAACTCGGCGATCACTCCGCCAAGGTAGTAGTGATCATCGTCGAACACGACGACGCGCTGACCACGCGGGCGGGAGCCGGTCATGATGTCGTCGGGGCTCAAAACCTCTGCGCCTTCGGCGATTTCCATGGGTTTGGTGTGCCATCGCCCAACGCCGTCGTGCCGCCAGCGGGCACCGGTCGCGACGACGACGTGGTTGAAGTCGTTCTCGATGATGTCGTCGGCCGTCATCTCGCTCTGCATGAAGACCTCGACGTTGTCGAGCTTGCGGATCTGTTGTTCGCGGTAGTCGACGACCCTGATCCAGGCGGAGAGGCTGGGCAGCTTCGATTCTCGGGCCACGCGACCCCCGAGCGTCCTACTGGCCTCGGCGAGGCTCACGGTGTAGCCGCGGTTGCCGAGGCACCGCGCGGCCTCCAGACCTGCGGGTCCTGCGCCGACCACGAGCACTGTCGAGTCGCTGGACTTGGCGCGGATCCTCTCGGGATGCCAGCCGCGGCGGAATTCCTCACCCATGGTGGGGTTTTGGGTGCAGCGGATGGGCGACATGGTGAAGTCCCCGGATACGCAGATGTTGCAGCCGATGCACTCACGGATGTCTTCGAGGTCACCGGTCTCGATCTTGCGGGGCAGGAAGGGGTCGGCGATGGACGGACGTGCCGCCCCGATCAGGTCGAGCACACCGGTCTTGACCTGATGCACCATCATGTCCGGTGACGTGAAACGGCCCACGCCAACCACGGGCTTGCTCGTCAGCGCCTTGAGCCCGCGAACATAGGGTTCCTGTTCGGCCTCAGGCCCGAAACGTGAAGTCACCGAATCGTCTTCCCAGCTGCCGAGCACGAAGTCCCACAGGTCCGGATGCTCGCCAAGCATGCCGATGACGTCCTCGATCTCGGCGCGGGTGATGCCGTCGTCGCCGAGAAGCTCGTCGACCGAGATGCGGCAGGCGACTGCGGCCTTGCCGTCGCAGATTTCGCGAGTGTCCTCCAGGATTTCGCGCAGCAGGCGGGCCCGGTTCTCGATGCTTCCGCCGTACTCATCAATGCGGTTGTTGTAGCGAGGCGACAAGAAGTGGTGCAGCCCGCCGATGGCGTGACCGGCATAGACGTAGACGATGTCGTAGGAGGCCTGCAGGGAGCGGCGGACCGCTTCGCGATGCCAGTAGCGCATATCCGCGATGTCCGCCTTGGTCATCTCGCGGGCCTGCACCGGGTCGTAGTTCCATGACACCACGGGCAGGTTTTGCGGCCCGAGCGGCGCTTCCCGGCTGATCAGATTCGGGCTGTTGAGGCCGTTGTGCGCCAGCTCGATGCCTGCCAGCGCACCCCCCTCGTGGATCTTCTCCGCGATGCGCGCCAGCGCCGGAATGTCTTGGTCATCCCATAGCCGAAGTTCGATGAACGGGCCGATGTCCGACGTCGGGTGGATCTCGACTTGTTCGGTGCACACCACCGCCCAGCCGCCCTCGGCCTTGACCCGCCGCATGTACGCCTCACCCGACGGGTCGCGGTATCCCATGCCGTTGCAATGCGGCACTTGGTAGAAGCGGTTGCGTGCGGTGACCGGGCCGATCTGCACGGGTTCGAAAAGGATGTCGTACCGGGGGTCGCGCATTCGTCGCTCCTGCGTTCGTGGCGGTCGTGGGGCTGAGAGGTGACATGGGTCACGACCGGCTACTTGTCATCGTCGTGTCATCTGTAACCGGGGTCAACTAGTGGTTTTAGCGGTTTTGCATCTGTTTTGACGATGCGCTTCGATAGGGTCGCGACGCGACCTGCATCTGTGATTCCGATGTAAAACGACGGAAAACAATGCTTTACAGCTACACCCGCTCGGCACCACCGTGGTGGCGATCACATCCACCCAACAGCAGAGGACCATCGTGGAAGCCCAACCAACACTCGCTGTGCCTGACGACCGGGAAACCGCTCAGGCTGATCGCGAGGTGAAGCACCTCAAGAAGACGCTCGGCCGTCTCGACATCGTGTTCCTGATCGTCGCCGCTGTCGTGTCCATCGAGACGCTGGGCCAGGTATCTGGATTCGGCGCGGAAACCTTCACCTGGGCGCTCGTGCTCGCCGTGTTCTTCCTACTGCCCTACGGGCTCATCTTCGCAGAGACCGGCGGTGCATTCACCGGAGAAGGTGGCGTATACGTCTGGTGCCGAAAGGCTTTCGGCCGGCCGGTCGCTGCCATCGCGTCACTGCTGACCTGGGTCACCCAACCAGTGTGGGTCGGCGGTTCGATGGCGTTCATCGCCTCGGAGACATGGAACACCTACGTCACACCATTCGAGAGCGGCTCGCTCACCGACTACATCTTCAAGCTCGTGTTCATCTGGCTGACCGTGCTGGCCGCGATCATCAGCCTGCGTCACGGCAAATGGATCCCGAATGCCGGCGCCATCCTCAAAATTGCGTTTCTGGCGATCTTCCTGGTGACCACCGCGATCTACGCGGCGCGTCACGGCGTCGCGGGGCTGTCGGTCAGCGACTTCAGCCCGACGGTGGCGGGAATGCTCGGCGTGACACCCCTGCTGCTGTTCTCCTACCTCGGGTTCGAGTCTGGCAACAGCGCGGCGGGCGAGATGAAGAACCCCGCCCGCGACGTGCCGATCTCGATCGCACGGGCCGCAGTCATCGCGGCGGGCGCCTACCTGCTTCCGATCTTCGCGATATTGATCGTGCTTCCTGCCGACGACATCACCGGAATCGGCGGACTGATGGAGGCGGTCGCCAAGGTATTCAGTGTGTACGGCGATGCCGCGCCTGCGATGCTCACGATCACCGGCGTGATCTTCGCGATCATCCTGATGACTCAGGGTTCAGCCTGGATGATCATCAGCGACCGCATGCAGGCGATGGCGGCGGCCGACGGTGCCTTCTTCGGCGGCTTCTTCGGCCGGTTCCATCCGCAACTGGGCACCCCGGTCCGGGTGAACCTGCTCTCCGGTGTAGTCGGGACGGTGTTCTGTCTGGTCGCCATGCAGGTGTCCGGATCGGCGGCGTCGATCTTCGGTGTGGTGCTCAGCATCTCCATCTCCACATTCCTGCTCAGTTACGTCATCGCCATCCCTGCCGCCGTCCGGCTGCGCACCCGGTTCCCTGAGGTTCCGCGGCCGTTCCGGGTACCCACCGGCAACACCGGTTTCCGGATCCTCGGCGGCCTGTGCTTCGCCTGGGTGGCGCTTGGTTCCTGGGTCGCGGTGTTCCCCGGCACGCTCGAACGGCTCTTCGGCATTGACTACGACTTCCAGAAGACCTGGGGCGTCAGTCAGCTGACGTTCGAGGTGTTCACCCTGGGCACCCTGGTGGTGCTGGGCATCCTCGGCGCCGTTGGCTACCTGCGCGCGCGGCCGGTCCGGGCTGAGCGACCGGATGCCGAACTGCTGGAGGACACCAGCGTGGCGGTTGCCGGAAAGCCGGTAACGCAGCTGTAATGCTGGTATGTCCCGATGCGGGAGGGAGTACGAGCATGCGCCGACGTCCCGACGTCACGCTCACCCAGCTGCGGTACTTCGTGAAGGCCGCGACGTATTCCTCGATGACCAAGGCCGCCGACGAGTTGCACATCGCACAGTCGGCGGTCTCGGCCGCTGTCAGCCAACTCGAGCAGCAGATCGGCACGCAGCTGTTCATCCGGCACCGAGCACGAGGCCTGGCCCTGACCGCCGCGGGCGAGGAGATGTTGCGCGACACCCTGGCCCTGCTGGCACATCTCGATGAGGTCCTCGACGGCGCGAGCGGCCGGGTCGATCAGGTGCGCGGAACGGTGAGGTTGGCGTGCTTCATCACGCTGACACCGTTCGTGCTGCCGCGGTTGCTGTCCGACCTCGGCGTGCGCCATCCCGATCTCGAGGTCGAGGTCATTGAGACCTCGGCCGACGAGGTGCGAACGGTGCTGCGCAACGGGACGGCCGAATTGGCGATCACGTACGATCTGGCGCTCGGGGCCGGCATCGAGACCGAATTTCTCGGCGATGCGGCGCCGTATGTCGTGCTACCGCCCGGACATCGGTTGGCCAACAGGAAATCCATCCGGTTGACCGACCTCGCCGATGAACCGATGGTGTTGCTCGACCTTCCTGACAGCCGTGACTACTTCGAGTCCATGCTTGCCAAAGCCGGTGTGACACCGAAAATTCGGCACCGAACGGCCAACTACGAAACGGTACGTGGGCTGGTCGCCCGCGGGCACGGGTTCTCCATCCTCAACCAGGTGCCTGCGCACCGCGAAACCTACGACGGAGGCACGGTGGCCGCGGTCGCGATCCGCGACGATCTCCCGGGTCTTCCGGTGGTGCTCGCCCGTCTGGCGTCGGTGCGCACGACTGCGAGGGCGCGTGCCGTCGCAGCTGCGGCGCATTCGATCTTCGCCGGTCACGACCGCTCGCGCTGAAGCATGGCCCCTCTGGGATCGTTTGGCCAGCAGAGGTTTTCCACACTGAGCACGCGGGCGAGGACCGCGTCGTCCACCAGCGCAGAACGTCTCACCAGTTCCGGTATCGACGTGCCCGTTGCGATCGCTTCAGCGACAAGTGCGGTGGCGGCCTCGTAGCCGACAAGTGGGTTCAGTGCGGTCGCGATACTCGTCGATCCGAGCACGGCATCGCGCATGCGGTCGGCATTGGCGGTGATTCCCTGAATACAGCGTTCGCCCAACACATTCACCGCGGCGGTGAGGTGATTGAGCGACGACAGCAGGGCGCGCGCGATGATCGGCTCGAAGGCGTTGAGCTGTAATTGGCCGGCTTCGGCTGCCACCGTGATGGTGAGGTCGTTGCCCATCACCTCGAAGGCGACCTGGTTGACGACCTCGGGAATGACGGGATTGACCTTGCCCGGCATGATGCTCGAGCCGGCCTGCACAGGTGGCAGATTGATCTCGCCGAAGCCTGCGCGTGGCCCCGACGACAGCAGCCGAAGGTCGTTGCATATCTTCGACAGCTTCACCGCGGTGCGTTTGGCGACACCGGAGAGCTGTACGAACGAGCCGACGTCGGAGGTCGCCTCGATGAGGTTTCCCGCAGTGGTGACCGGAAGACCGGTGATGTCACGGAGGCGATCGCACACGAGTGCCGCGTATTCGGGATGAGCGTTGAGCCCGGTGCCGATGGCGGTGCCGCCCAGATTGATCTCGGCGATCAACGCGCATGCTTCATCGAGTCGGTCGGCGTCCTCTGCGATGGTCACCGCGAAAGCGCCGAATTCCTGGCCAAGCGTCATCGGAACCGCATCCTGCAATTGGGTTCGTCCGAGCTTGAGCATGTCAGCGAATTCGTAGGACTTGTCGCTGCAGTACTCGACGAGTCCCCGTAGTGCCCTCGCCAGCGATCGGGAAGCCACTCCCAGAGCGACCTTCACGGCCGTGGGATACACGTCGTTGGTGCTCTGTCCTAGGTTGACGTGCTCAAGTGGGTGCACGACGTGGTAGTCGCCACGCTCGAAGCCGAGGATCTCCAATGCGCGGTTTGCGATGACCTCGTTGGCGTTCATGTTGGTCGACGTTCCCGCGCCGCCCTGGATCTGGTCGACGACGAACTGGTCGTGCAGTGAGCCGCCGCGAATCTCAATGCAGGCTGCGACGATCGCGTCAGCGATCGCCGGGTCGAGCATACCGAGTTGCCGATTGGCTTCTGCGGCCGCCTGTTTCACCGTCGCGAGGGCGACCACCAGGTCGCTGTGACGCGAGATCGGCACGCCGCTGATGGGAAAGTTCTCCAACGCACGCAAGGTGTGCACACCGTAGTAGACGTCGGACGGGACCTCGCGATCGCCGAGCAGATCGTGCTCGGTGCGGACACTACGAGACATGAGACGGGGTAAGCAGTCGCTGGCGGATAGGGGATTGAGATGCCGCATCGGTGACCGTTCCCGCCAGGGCGAGGGCGCCATGGGCGATAGCCGTCTGCGCCGCTGAAGTGATTGTCGCGGCGGCGAATTCGGGTTGATGGTTGACGGTGGGCAGCGAGTCGATGCCGATGTAAGGATGGATTGCGGGCAGCACCTGAGAGACGTTGCCCATGTCGGTGGATGCGCGGGCCATCATCGTGTCCGGCCCCGAGCTGAACTGCCGCCCGACCGCGGTCGCCCGTCGCTCGTAGCAGGCAAGGAGTTCGTCGTCGGTGCGGAACTCCGCATACGGTTTGGACTCCGGTGTGACGGTGAGTTCGGCGCCCGAAGCCAGTCCGCCCGCCTGGAAGCAGCGCATGACCCTCGGCTCGACATCGGTCAGTTCGGCGAGGGTCTCGGCGCGCACGTACCAGCGTCCCTCGGTGCGTTCGGCGATGGCGTTCGGCGCCTCCCCGCCGCGGGTCACCATCCCGTGCACCCGGACGGAGGACGGCAGCTGCTGGCGCAGCAATCCGATCGCGACCTCAGCGATCGTGAACGCATCGGCCGCATTGATACCCCGCTCCGGGTACGCGGCGGCGTGTGCCGACTTGCCCTTGTATGCGATGTGGCTGTGCGACACGGCAAATGGCCGTGCCCCGGCGACATCGACGGGTCCGGGATGGATCATCGCGGCGGCATGCTGCCCGGCGAATCCGTTGCGTTCGAGAAGCTCGATCTTGCCGCCGCCGCCTTCTTCTGCCGGAGTACCGATCACCGTCAGGGTCAGTCCGAGGTCGTCGACGACCGGCGCGAGGGCCAGGGCGGCGCCGACGGTGATCGCCGAGATCAGGTTGTGACCGCAGGCATGTCCGAGACCGGGTAGCGCGTCGTATTCGGCGCATAACGCAATGTGCAGGTCGCCGCTGCCGACATGCGCGGCGAACGCGGTATCGAGGCCGCAGTAGTGATCGGTGACCCGGAATCCGTTGTCCGAGAGTTCGCCTGCCACCCGTCGTGCGGAACGGTGTTCCTCCCAGCCGACTTCGGGATGTTCATACAGGTCGCGCGACAGGTCTATCAGTTGCTGGTGCGTCGCCGTGACACGCTCGGCTATCGCACTGTCGATGCTGGTCATTGGTCCCCGGGCACTCCATAGGACGGTGCACGTGTCGGGTCGATGCCGCGCACCCGGTAGTCGTCTTTCTGCGGCTTCCATATCCGCCACAGTTCGACCAGGTCGGCGATCGGGTCGTCGGCGAAGTCGACACGCAGGTCCGTCACCGGCCACGGAACGTCCTCGACCACAAGGAGTCCCGCGGAATGGACGGGGCCCGCTTCGCCGCCTGCGGCCAGCGCTGCCAGCAGGCCGTCGAGGAGTCGTTCTTCGAAGGCGGCCGAACCGCTGTCGGCGTATCCGGCCAGCAGCGCTGTTATCACCCCTTCGTCGGCGAGGAGATTGCCTGCGGCAACGGCTTGATCGCCCTGGGCGTGGGTATGTGTACCGAGGCTGTGCGGTCCCGAGTGCACCGCGGTGTTCCCGCTGGTGTCGACGACGGTCAGCTGTCGGTAAGCGGGAAACTCCTCATGTGCCAGTGCGGCTTTCAGGGCGGCCTCGGCGTCGGCACCGCCCGCCAGTGAATCGAGCACACGAGGCCCGAGCGACGGGTTGGTGACGTTCTGTGAGGCGACCACGCCGACGCCGGCCCGCGGATGTGCGCAGCGCGCCGCGACTGCCGGGCTGGACGAGCAGATCACGATGCCGAATGCGCCCGAGCCGGGATCCCGCGCGACGAGTGAGAACGTCATTCGGCTGCGGCCTTCGGCTCGCTGATGACCGCGGTCGCGTCGATCTCGACCAACCACTCGGGGCGCGCGAGCGCCTCAACGACCAAGCCGGTGGACACCGGGTAGACGCCCTTGAGCCGACGCCCCATGACCCGGTAGACCGTTTCTCGGTATCGAATGTCGGTGAGATAGACGGTGACCTTGACGATGTCACGTAGCGAGCTGCCTGCTTCGTCGAGCAGCATCGCGATATTGCTCATCGCCTTCTCGGCTTGCGCCGCAACATCGCCGATGCCCACCGACTCCCGGGTTTCGAGATCCTGGCCGATCTGGCCACGCAGGTAGACCACTCCGCCTGCGACGACCGCCTGACAGAGGTCGTTGTCGAGGTTCTGTTCCGGATAGGTGTCTTTGGTGTTGAAGGGCCGGATCCGCTTATGGGTCACTTGTGGCGTGGTCTCGGCACTCATCGGTTGCATGTTCCTTTCACCTCACGCCTTATAGGCGAGATAGCTGCGCTGAATCGCGATCTGGTCGGCGAGGTACTTGGCGTCGTGCCACACACCCCAGATGAAGCTCGATCCGCGGCGCGACAGCCATGGAAGGCCGAGAAAGTACACCCCTGGCTCCGACGAGACGCCGCGCTGGTGTTGTGGCCTGCCGTTCTCGTCGAACGCATCGACCTGAAGCCAGCCGTAGTCGTAGGCGAAGCCCACGGCCCAGATGATCGAGGTGATGCCGGCTTCGGCGAAGTCGAGTTCGCCGATGGGATTAGTCACGCAGTCGGGATCGGCACCGAAGACGCGGGCCCGCGGCTCCTCGGGCAGGTCGAGGTTGTTGCGGGCGATATAGGCGTCCGCTTCATCGAGCATGGACAGATAGTTCGCGTCGCCGTTCTCGATGTTGGTCTTCAGGTCGGGCGCGAACTGCATGATGCCGTTGTCGAAGGGACCCGCCATCCCCAGTAGCGTGATGCCGCTCGAGGCGAGGTCGCGGAAGTCGACGGTATTTCCGCCGTGTGCTCCGCTGACAGCGATGGTCACGTGCTCAGCGCCGCGAGGAGGAGCCGAAGCATCCCACTTGCCGAGGACGCCGAGCCACCAGCAGAAGTCGCGCCCTCGATAGCTTCGCGGCGGCCGGTCATGCGGCCCGACCGCCAGATAGACCTGGCGGCCCGACTGCTGGAGTTCATCGGCGATCTGCACACCTGACGAGCCTGCGCCGACAACGAGGACGGCTCCCTCTGGCAACTGTTGGGGATTGCGATACGAGCTGGAGTGAATCTGGTTGATGCCTGCGCTGTCTGGCACGACGGCGGGAATGATCGGCCGCTGAAACGCTCCGGTTGCGGCGACGACGAAGCGCGCCTCGATGGTTCCGTCCGATGTCTCCACGCGGAAACCCGGTCCGCCGCTGTTCCTCCGCACCGAGGTGACCTCGACGCCGGTCCGGATCGGCGCGTCGATCTTCTCCGCGTAAGTGACCAGGTAGTCGGCCACCTGATCCTTCGAAGCGAACCCGTCCGGGTCGATGCTGAATTCCTGGCCTGGAAATTTGTCGTGCCAGGCAGGGCCGTTTGCGACCAGTGAGTCCCACCGCCACGACCGCCACCGCTCGGCGATGCGGTCGCGCTCCAGAACGAGGTGCGGCACGCCGAGCAACCCGAGATGCTCGCTCATCGCGATTCCGGCCTGACCGCCGCCGACGACGAGAACCTCGATCTCTTGGCTCGACATCTCAACCTCCAGTGCTTCTGTCAGACTCCCACGTTGATTCCATGATTCAGCCGACAACCGCATCTGTAC
>Ga0318562_10000494_pt1 | contig 17498 bp, 17 predicted proteins | sample GRESIP066b5f18_FD_203688 | JGI IMG/M metagenome (GOLD analysis project Ga0318562, IMG submission 203688) | Tropical soil microbial communities from Luquillo Experimental Forest, Puerto Rico - GRE.SIPMG.066b5f18 | ecosystem: Environmental > Terrestrial > Soil > Tropical forest > Bulk soil... | reverse complement strand
GACAAAGTGATCGGTGGTATGACCCGCTCGGTGCCGATGAGACGACTCGCCAAGCCATCGGATGTGGCGGCCGCAGTCGCGTTCTTCGCTTCGGATGCCGCCGAGTACATCACCGGCCAGACATTGTCCGTCAGCGGCGGCCTCACCATGGCGTGAGCCAAGCCAATCCCCCAGCTGGAGAAGGAGATTCTTGTGTCCGAAACACCACTGCCTGTCACGTGGAAGCGTGACGGGGCCATCGTCGAGTTCGTGTTGAACGGGCCCCCGGCGAACGCCCTGGGCCCGCAGATCGTGAAAGGTCTGCATGCAGCAATGGACTCCGCCGAGGTCGCCGACGCCAAGGTGCTGGTCGTGCGGTCGTCGGTTCCGGGCTTTTTCGCGGCCGGGGCGGACATCAAACACATGTCGGCGATCGATGCGGCCTCATTCCGTGAATACGGCGACGGCTTACGCGGTGTGCTTGACCGTCTGGCCGCCCTGCCTTTGGTGTCCGTTGCCGCCATCGACGGGCTCGCCCTGGGTGGCGGTCTCGAGCTGGCAATGGCCTGCACCATGCGTGTCGCCTCGACGGAGGCTCGACTCGGACTTCCGGAAGTCAAGCTCGGTCTGATACCCGGCGCCGGCGGAACCCAGCGGCTGCCCCGTCTGGTCGGCCGCGGTCGGGCCTTGGACATCATGCTCACCGGGCGCCAGCTCGAGGCCGACGAGGCTTACTGGATCGGCCTGATCGATCGGTTGGGCGATCCGGGAGAAACTGCCGCTGCGGCAGCGTGGCACCTCGCCCATCAGCTGGCCACGGCGTCCACACCAGCTCAATTGGCGGTCGTGCGCACCGTCGGTGCCGCCTATGACCTGCCACTGGACGACGGCCTGCGCTACGAGGTCCAACAGGTACAAGAGCTCTTCGAGCGTGGCGAGGCGATGGAAGGCCTCCGTGCGTTCATCGACAAGCGAGCTCCCGAATTCGTCTGATCAGGTGAGGTTGTTCCATGATTGATCTCGGAAGGCATTACGAGACACTGCTTCTCGAGTCACCGGTCGACGGTGTGATCCAGGTGACGCTGAACAGGCCCGACCGGTTCAACGCGATGACAGTGACCATGTTCGACGAACTCGAATCGGTTGCTCGCGCGATTGGCGATGACCGAGACGTCCGGGTCGTCATCCTGACCGGCGCCGGAAAGGCGTTCTGCGCGGGCTACGACCTCGACGAGGCCGAAGAACTGCCGGAACTTGGCGCCCTGGGCATGCTGGATCGCCAAGAACGTGCGGCACGAGCGCTCAGCGCCGTCCGCGGGGTTCCAGTACCGGTGATCGCCGCCGTCAACGGGCCCGCCGCCGGCGGCGGCATGTCGCTGACTCTGATGGCCGACATCCGGCTGGGATCGCCCGCCGCGAAGTTCAACGCCGCGTTCGTGAGGATCGGGCTGTCCGCGGGTGACCTCGGTGCATCCTGGTTGCTGCCGCGGCTGATCGGTCCGTCTGCTGCCGCCGAGATCGGATTCACCGGCCGCATGGTCGAGGCCGGGGAGGCCGAACGACTTGGGCTGTTGAACCGGCTCACCGGACCTGACGACCTGCTCGAACAAGCCCTCGGCATGGCCAAGCAGATCTGCGGAAACTCTCCCGGCGGCGTCCGAATATCCAAACGAGCTCTCCAGGCCAACATGGAAATTGGGTCCTTCGCGGCGGCCTTGGAACTCGAGAACCGCGGGCAGGCACTGTTGACGCGCTGTGACGATATGACCGAGGCGCTCGACGCCTTCAAAGCCAAGCGCGCACCCAACTTTTCCGGGCGGTGACGATGAGCACCGCGACCACAGGCTGGAACCGGGTGTCGCGTCGCCCACTTTCCGACATCCTCGACGAGCTACATACGGCGCGCACGCTGGCCTTTGACGACCACGGCGACGGCATCGTCATCATGTCGGTGAACCGACCGGATCGCGCGAACTCGCAAACCATCGAGATGTTCGGCGAACTGGCCTGGGCCACCAGCACATTACGCAACGCTCCCCTACGGGCGCTCATCATCGCCGGCGCCGGCGGTAAAGCATTCTGCACCGGCTTCGACCTCGACGAGGTTGAAGTCATCTCTCGGCTGTCGGTTCCCGACTTCACCGACCTGGTCGAGACGGCGGCGGCCGCCTCAACCGGCCTGCGGGCACTCCCGTACCCCGTCATCGCTGCTGTCAGCGGCCCAGCGGCGGGCGGTGGCCTCTCGCTGGCGCTCGCCGCCGACATCCGTGTTGCCGACCAAACCGCGAGTTTCAGTGCAGGATTCGTCCGTGTCGGTTTGTCCATCGGAGAACTCGGCACGTCATGGAACCTCGTCCGACTGATCGGTTCCGGCCGCGCCGCCGAGATGGCGTACACCGGACGCACGGTGCGGGCCGAGGAAGCCGGTCGCATCGGCTTGGCCGACCGGCTCGTCGCCAACGGCACCGCGCTCGACGGTGCGCTGCAGATCGCGGAAACCATCGCGCATAACCCGGAGTACGGCGTCCGCTCCACGAAGAACGCACTCGTGCGCGGCATGGAAAACACGTCGTTGCTGTCGGCGGTGCAAATAGCCACCCGCGGGGAGGCGCTGACCGTGCACGTGGATGCACAGTGACTACCGCCAGCGAGCGGGACAGTCGACTGCGCCCCACCGACGATCTCCGGCACCGGCCGATCGCCGGCGAAAGGACACGCGACAGCCTGTTCTGGCAACTGACCATGCCCGAACACGAACTCGGCGTGCAGATTTACCTCTACCTCACCGGCAGCGGCAAGGCGGGATACAACGTCTGCGTATGGGGGCCCGATGCGAAACCACTGGCGTTGCATCTGCACAACGGGCAGGTGCCCACCGACGCTGACCTCGACGACTTCTCGTTCGGCGGACTCACCCTCTCGCAGCCCGAGCCGCTGAAGTCTTGCGTGATGACCTACGAGCGGGACGATATCCGAATCGATTTCGCCTTCAACGGTATTCACGATGCGTTCAGCTACCGCAGTAACCCTGACGGGCTACCGTCGTGGTTCGCCGAAAATCGGATCGAGCAGACCGGCAAGGTCCGCGGCGGTATCGACATCGCCGGACGCCGCATCGGGTGGGACCGAATGGGGCATCGCGATCATTCCTGGGGAGTGCGCAACTGGGGTGTGCCGCAGCACTGGAAGTGGTTCGTCGCCTATACGGAATCCGGTCGTGCGGTCAATGGCTGGATCTGGATCGCGAAGGGCGAGTGGGGTTTCGCCGGCTATGTCGTGCGCGACGGTGTGACCCACCCAGTACGCCACGTCGAACAGCACGCCGAATACGGCGCAGAGATGCGCCAGCGTCGGCTGAAGGCCACGCTACTCGATGTCTCCGGCGGTCGAACCGAGTTGGAGCTTGACGTCTTCGGGGTCATCGAGCTACCGACCCATGACAGACTGCAGACCGTCATTCGGGAGGGCGCGTGTCGTGCTGTCATCGACGGCGAGGATGGTGCGGGCCAGTTCGAAACCCATTGGCAGGGTTCCTATCTTGACTACCTGACGCAACTGGAGACCTGATGTGGGCGTGGTCCGAAGAACAGCTCGCCGCGCTAGGCCGCTTCCTGGCGGGCCGTGACCTGTGCTCTCCCAAGGTGATGGCCCACGCGATCGGTGACGGTCATTCGAACCTCACCTTCCTGGTCTCCGACGGGCATTCACGCGTCGTGGTGCGTCGACCCCCTCCACCGCCCTTGCCCCCAGGCGCCCATGACGTGCTGCGCGAAGCCACGCTCCTCTCGGCGTTGGCGCCGACCGACGTCCCCTCTCCCCGGGTGCTGGCCACCGCGGCGGAGGGGGAACTGCTCGACGTGCCGGTCGTCGTCATGGAGTTCGTCGACGGGATGGTCATCACCGAGAAGACGCCTGCGCCACACCGCGACGAGCGACTGCGGCGATGCATCGGCGAATCATTGATCGACACCCTGGCCGACTTGCACGCAGTGCCGTGGCGCGAGGTGGGCCTCGGCGATTTCGGGAAGCCAGATGGCTTCAACAGCCGACAATTACGGCGGATGCGGTCATTGATCGCTGTAGACGGCACACTGCCGAAGGACTTTGCGGCACTCTACGCCTGGCTGCATGCGCATGTGCCGCAGGAATCGGCGACATCGATCGTGCACAACGACTTTCGCATCGGCAACATGATCGTCGACATCGATAGCGGGCGCATCGCCGCGGTGCTCGATTGGGAGCTCGCGACCATCGGCGACCCGCTCGCGGATTTGGGCTACCTGCTCACGTCGTACCCGGTGCCGGGCGAGCCGCTGATTCCCACCGCCGCAATGGGGACCGCCGTGCTGGAGCCGGGCTATCCCAAGCGTTCGGAGCTGCTCGACCGTTATGCCGCCCGCACCGGCGCAGATGTGTCCGAAGTGAATTGGTATGCCGCACTGGCGATGTACAAGCTTGCGTCGCTTTATGAGTACAGCCGCAGGCGCTTCGAGGACGGAGTGGGCGACCCGTATTACGCCGACCCAGGGCTAGTGGCAGCGTTCCTGACGGCCGGGGAAGGGCTTACCGCGAACGTGCTGACCTGATCTCCCGCTACACCGAGCGCGCCGCCTTGGCGGCGGCAGACGCGGCCTTGCTGCGTTCCCGGGCCTCGGTCCAGTCTCCATCGCTCATCGCCGTCAGACCCGCGAAAGTGTTCGGCCCGGCCAACCGTTGGCCGCCGTCCATCGCGATGGTTTCGCCGGTCAGGTAGTCGCAGGCATCGGAGAACGTGAAGATGGTCAGATTGGCCAGCTCCTCGATGGTTCCGGAGCGACCGAGCGGTATCTGGTCCACCTGCGTGGCCCCGACAGAACTCTTGTCGGTCGGGTTGAGCATCTCCCATGCGTACTCCGTTGGGATCGGGCCGGGTGCAAATGCATTCACCCTGATGCCGTACCTGCCCCACTCAACGGCCAGCGACATCGTCATCGCGTGTACGGCGGCCTTGGCCATGGCCGACGGAACGACGAACGCCGACCCGCTCCAGACCCAGGTGGTGAGGTTTGACAGCACAGTGCCGGGCAGGCCTTCCGAAATCCACCGCTTGCCCACGGCGACCGTCGTGTTGAAGGAACCGGTCATCACGGTCGACGTCACCGCTTCGAACGCCCGTTGGCTCAGGCTCACCGTTGGGGCGATGAAGTTCGCTGCGGCGTTATTGAGCAGCCCGGTCAGCGGTCCATGCCGCTCCCAGATCTCGTTGATCGCCGCATCGACCGAGGTTGAATCCCGTACGTCGACGGTCTGGTAATGCGCCGCACCGGACCGTCCGTCGGCGACCTCATCAGCAGCTTCGGCCAGCACCGCTTGGCGCCGTCCCCACAAATGCACCTCGGCTCCGTGTTTTGCGAGACGGGCGGCCACCCCCCGGCCGAGGCCGGTTCCACCGCCTGTGATCAGGATCCGTTTGTCCGACAACAGGTCGGGCGCGAAGATGTCGCGCGTCGTTGCGCTCATGGCCGCTCCGCTCCTCACAAGCTAGTACCTTTCGGTCTAACCATACTAAATACTTGATATTTTTGCGATAGCGGTGCACCCTTGTGTTGTCCGTCACACGCGAGGAGAAGTGATGCTGGCACAGCGGCCGGCGTGTGCTGCCGACGAGATCGAGCATGCCCGCGAAATCGTGCGCGTGACGCGGCAAGTTCTCGGCGGCCGCGACATCTGCCCGGACTTCGGCGACGACGATTTCGTGGGCGCTGATGCAGCGTTGTCCTCGGCCCGCCTGGCTCTGGGCGAGCACCTCGAAAGTTCCCTTTTGGCTCCACACGACAGATGTCATGGCGAAATTGCTGCGTTGCTGCTGCGGTCCGAACTTGCCCAGGTGTCGCTCAAGGACGCCATGCTCACCCGCCACAACGAAATGGTGCAGGGCGCACAGGACGCACTCGGTTGCCTGCGCCGCATCGCAACGGTCGGCTCTCTCGCCGAGCACGCCCCTGTCGCAGCGCACAGAATGGGCTTCAGCCGGATCCTGTTCTCACGGATCCGCGACGGCACCTGGGTCGCATGCTCGGCATCGGTCGGCGAGGACAAAGAGTTCGCGCAGGCGATGGTTCAGGTAGGCAAGGCCAATCCACGGCGACTAAGCGGCCCGCTGTTGGAAAGCGAGATGGTGCGTCGCGGGATTCCGATCCTCGTGCGCGACCCTCAGTCCAATCCGCGCGTTCACCCTGAGCTCGCTGCGGTGACCAAATCTTCGGCCTACGTTGCCGCGCCGGTGTTGACGTGGGGAACACCGATCGGCCTGCTACATGCCGACCGCGGCACCGAATACCCTGGCGTCCACGAAGTCGATCGCGATGTGCTTGGGATCTTTGCCGAGGGTCTCGGTGTCGCGTTCGAACGAAACCTGATGATGGACCGGCTCCAAGCTATGCGCCGAGCGGCCGACGAACACCTGCGCGCGGCGACCGCGCTGGCCGATGACTTCACCCTCGAGGTGATAGAACGCGCGGGCCCCGCCTCGAGCCCAGTAGAGCAACTACTGCAAACACACGACGAACCCCACCACACGACAGCAGGCCGAGTCAGCCGACACTTCGGCGACCTAACGGCACGGGAAAGCGACGTGTTGCGCGCGATGGCCGGCGGCCAGACGAACGCACAGATTGCTCGCAGCCTGTTTGTTTCGGAGGGAACCGTTAAATCACATGTAAAGCACATCTTGCGAAAACTCAGTGCCGCCAACCGAACTGACGCAGTCGCCAAGTTCCACCGGCTGCGCGATTGACGAATGCCGAGATGCCAGGAATGGACGTACGAAATATTCGGCCAGAAGGTGTCGAGCGGTGTGACGTCAACGAATTGGAGACGCTACTACACCAGCCCTAGGCCATCGTCTGGGTGGACATTCCCACTGTCGACGTGTCGGCAATCTCGTCTGTTGCTGGTCGGGGCCAAGCGCAAAGGTTGGCGGTAGCCGCACTGGATTCGTATTCCAGGCAGCGTCATCACCCGGGTCGGAGCAGGGAAATACCCCTCGGTGGGGACGCAATTCTGGCGACTTGTCCATACCGTTACTGCGTGCCACCGGTTGACCACGAGCTGAATCTCACCATGCAGGCGATCCTGACCAACGTCAGCTGGGGTCTAACCGCCGTGCTCCTGGTGATTGCAATCTGGTTGGGATTGCGCGAGCGCACGCCGTTCTATGCCCTCATGGTGTTCGCAGCCGCCGTCGGCGCCTTCGCGGAACCGCTCTATGACGTGGCGATGATGCTCTACTTTTACTCGACACCAGGCATGTGGACGCACTTTACGGCCTTCGACATTCCGCAGCCGATCTGGACGCACAGCGGCTATGTGGTGCTGTATGCCGCCCCGGCGATCTATATCGCCCACCAGATCGCCCGGGAAGCGATGACCCGTCGCAAGTTGTTTCTCGTGGCCGGTATCACGCTGCTGGAATCGGCCGTCTTCGAAATGATTGGAATCAACGGCGGGCTCTACAGTTACTGGGGACCACATGCTTTCCGAATTCTTCAGTACCCGTTGGTAATTGGCGTGCTCGAAGCGGCTCAGGTGATCTGCTTCGCGGTGGCGGCCGCCCAGCTGCGTTCCCGCTGCACCGGTGAATGGCAGCTGCTGGGTCTGTTCGTCCTGTTTCCGTTCACGTTCTTCGGGATCAATTTCGGCGCGGGTTGGCCGACGATCATTGCGCTGCACCTCGAGCGTACTTCGACGCCGCTGATAGCGTCGGCAACGGTCGTGAGCATCGCCCTCGCGGTGGTACTGGTGCGGAGCGCAGCGTCGTTCGTGCCGCCGGGATCTGAGGCTGTTGCCGATGCGCGGACCAGCATCCCCGCACTGGGCCACTCTGCGTAATCGACCCCTAGGAATGAGCCAATGTCAGCATCCACGTCCACCAATATTCGCCACGCCTTCTACATTCTTGCCGGCGCCGTAGCGCTGGCGTTGACCTGGCCGCACGCGTTCCAGTGGATGGCCGCTGGTGGGAACATCCTCAACCCGGTCCAGTTTTTCGGCGATGCGATCGCGGCGGGCGGCACCGCCGCATTCCTCAGCATCGACATGGCTATCGCCTGGCTCGTGTTCATGGTGTGGGTAGTGACCGACAGCAAGCGGATCGGACTGGGATACAAATGGGGTTGGCTCTTCGTGGCGTTGTCATACATCGGCGTATCGATGGCATTCCCTGCGTATCTCGTGACCCGCGAGCGTTACCTCGACAAGCGCGCTCGAACCGACGCACTGAGCGTCCAACAGGCCTAACGGGTATTAGACGCTGGAAGTCTCGGATAGCCCAGTCACGAAGTCTCGAACGTTCGCAAAGATTGTCAGATCCGCCGACCCGAATTGGTCCGCTGCGACGGCATCCTCGGCAAGGCGAACCATCTGTGGTCCTTCATCGATGAGCAATCGGCTAAGCCCAAGCGCAGCACACGTTCTCAGAGCTGGCCGCAGCACAGCATGCGCTTCGTCAGGTCTGTCGGCTACACCGAGGCAAAGGGCGTATTGCAGCGTGGCCTGAAGGTGCGCGCGCGGACGCTGGCCGGGAGCTATCCGTTCAAGACGATCACCTGCCCGACGGCACGCGGTGTCCACCGCTGCCGGCGTTCCGTCGATCAGCAGCAGTCGAATTTGTGCGTCCTCCATGAGTTCGGCTGCCACATCACCGATTCCACCCGGCTGCTCGGAACCCGCGCTTGTGATTCGGCCAGCGCTCGCCTCGTCGATCGATTCTCCCGACATGGCGGCAAGCCGGACATATTCGTAGAGCAGCCTCGCCTCGAGTCGTGGGAGTTCAAACGTTCTCGCGATCTGCAGCCCTTCGGCAATCCGGCTCCGGGCGGCCGCGGTATCACCACGGCCTGCCTTGAGACGCGCTCCGGTGCCGAATGCCGCGAGCATAAAGTCGACGATTCCGCCCTCGGCGCCGAGCTCGTAGGCGTCGTCGAGCAATGCCTCTGCTTCTTCGATGTGGCCGCCCTCGTATAGAAGCTCTCCGAGCAACGCGCCGGCGAGCTTTGCGACGTAAGTTGGGCGCCCGGTCGGCAACAGTGCGATCCGCCTAGCGTGCCGCAGGTGCGCTTCGGCGCCCGAAACGTCGAGCTGTTCGTTCGCTGCGATGGCCGCGAAACAATAGCCGTAACTCACACTGAGCGCGCCGGAGACCCGCTGATGATATCGGCGTCCCCACCGCTGCCACCGAAGCGCATCATCGAAGTCCAGCTTTCGGAGCGCAGAAAATGAGGCGAGATCGGCTGCGCGGCAGAGGATGAATGGTCGAAGCGTGTCCGCCCTGTCGACGCAAGCTTGAACGGCGGCGTCGGTGGAGGCGTCGACCCGGTCCTGAAAGGCTGCGACGACCGCGAGTGCGAGGTCCAATTCGGCGCGGAGGTGGTCGGCTTCGTCGTCCGGAAGCGAATCGATGCCGATCTCGGCCAGCCGAAGCGCGTCCAGGAGCGCCGGTGTACGACGCAATAACATATTTGCCCAAGCAAGGCTGAGCTGCAGCCTTGGCCGCCCATCGGCGTGTAGCGCAGGTAGCTTGGCAGCCAGCCCGATCAGCGTGCTCATCTGAGAACCCTCAAAGAGATCGACCGACGCCTGCTCAACCGTATCGACCGCCTCCGTTGCATCGCCGGCGAGGATCATATGATCGACGGCCTGGCCGAGCATTTCGTGATCCGAGAACCATCGCGCGGCTCGGCGATGTAGTTCTGGTATGCGCTCTTCCTCATCGCGCTCGAGACGGTGCAGCAGGTATCCGGCGAACAGGTGATGATACTGAAACCACGTACCCTCGGGGTCGGTCCTGCGCAGAAACAGATCACGCCTCTCGATCTCTTCCAAAACGCTTCGACTGCGCCGATTGTCGGTGAGCGCGGTGGCCAATCCACTACAGATCTGTTTGGGGATGCTCGTCGACAGCAGAAAGTCAAGCAGCTCGGGTTCGAGGCTGTCCAACACGTTGGAGGCCAAGTACTCCCCCAACGCCTCGTCACGCCCGGATAGATGTTCGATGAGTGCGGCCGGATCGGCTTGATCGCGCAGCGATAACGACGCCAGCTGCAGTGCCGCGGCCCAACCATCTGTGGATACCTCGAGTTCTGCCACGTCGGCCGCCGTCAGGTCCAGACCACACTGGTCGACCAGCAGCGCCCGGGACTCGGCCACATCGAACTTCAGCAGCGACGCGTCGATCTCGATAACCTCACCCTGGACCCGCAGCGTAGACAACGGCAGCCCGATGCGAGTTCGACTCGTGACGATCAAATGCAGGTGATGGCAACAATTCTCAATCAGATAACCGAGAGTCGTTGTCGTTTGGGCATTCTCGACGCGATGCCAATCGTCGAGCACCAAAACGAGAGTTTGCTTTTTTGAGTGCAACCAATTGATCAGGGCGTTGAGGACATATTGTTCCGCACGATCGAGATGAGTTTCGAATTCTTGCTGCAAGGTGTCGGCGAGGTCTGGGACGGTGCGCCGAATCGCCTCGATCAGGTGCGCCAGAAACCAGTCGGGATTGTTGTCGTCGCTGTCGATGGCTAGCCACGCGCCTTTCAGTCCCTCTCGCGTGAGGATTTCGCCCCACTGCGCGGCCAAGGTGCTCTTGCCATAACCTGCGGGCGCGTGAACCAGGACCAGCTTCGGCCTCCGTTCGGTGCGGAGGCGGTCGAGGATGCGGTGCCTGGGGACGGTGGGCCGATTGAACGTCGGCGGACGGAATCGCGTCGGTGCGCTCGGCGGATATTGCGTCCGTCGGATCGAACGCGACCCGTCCGAGGGCAATTCGAGCGGATCTGAATGTCCAATCGCTGCTGAGGCACCGATATCGGCAGACGATCCGTCCGCGTCGGCCGGCGGCCCCGGCAGTTCCAGCGGAACATCGGCGATACTGAGCCCGATTTCCGCCCCGGCGGCGCGCAGAATCTGCCCAAACGCCGCGGCTGAGCGCGGACGGCAGGCGGGATCGGTGTTCAGGCCCGCCTCTAACGCGGTGGCGACCGCGTCTGACACGCCCTTCGAGCGGAGATCCGGAATCGGACCCGCCAGTACACGACGAACGAACGCAATGGGGTTCTCGCCGGATCGGAACACAAAGGGCGGTTCCCCATTCAGGAGTGTGAAGGTCGTCGCCGCCAACCCGTAAACGTCCGCCGACACCGACGCAGCACGACCCTCGAAAAGCTCGGGTGCGGTGTACGACGGGGATCCCATCAAGATGTTCGCCGCCGTCTCCCGGCTCCCCGCGATGCGCGCGATACCGAAGTCACTGAGTTGCGGTTCCCCGTAGTTGGTGAGCAGGACGTTAGGGGGCTTGACGTCGCGGTGAAGAACACCGGCTCGGTGAGCGGTTTCCAGCGCACCGGCCAGCCGCACCGCGATAGTCAAGGCCTCATTGACCGGAAGCGATCCATGGGCCTTGATCCAGGAGCCCAGCGTGTCCCGGCCGTGGTAGGGCATCACGATGTATGGCCGCCCGGTGAAAGTCAGCCCGCTGTGCAGGACGGGCACGATGTTCGGGTGGCCGGAGACGCGGCCCATCGCTCGCTGCTCGCGGTCGAAGTGCTCGAGATCGAGGTCGTCCTGATCCGAACTGAGCACCTTGATCGCGACGACACGGTCGAGTGACGGTTGCCGACAGCGGTACACAACCCCGAACCCGCCGCGCCCCACCGGCTCAGCGTCCAGGTACCCCTCCGCCTCGAGTTCGGCGACGATGCCGAGGGCGAGGCCTCGTTGGGTGTCGTCAGATTTGCCCACCATTGGTCAACCTACGCCTGACCTGCACTACAAGGACGGATCTTGTGCGACCAGACTGGCAAAGCGGTCGGACAACCCGACGCCGACGTTCCCGTCACAAATCCTCGCCGCAAGTGCTCACCCAACCGGCCGGTGGGGCCGGCGACGTCGGATTCGACACCGCCGCCAGGTCGATTTACCCCCTTCGGCAGAGGAGAACCGACCGATCGGGAGAGGCCGGTGGGGCTCGATCTCGAGACACTTAGGAGAGACAGGATCACAACGATTCAGATCCCCGCCCCCGCCCCGTTCAGACCGAAATGTGAGTAACAAATGACCCAGTATCTGTTCCCTTTCCTCATCCTTCTCATGGTCCTTTCCCCGGTGCTCCTGCCGGCGATCGTCACCCTGGTTCATCAGGCCCGCATCGCCGCTCGCACCGTCGCTGCCCGGCGTAGGACCGCGCTCCAACCTTCGTTCGCCTAGCGCAGCTTCGCGCAATGCCGTGACAGACATTGCGTTACGGCTCTTTAGAAACGGGTGCGCCTCTTGGGAGGCGCACCCTTTCATGTGAGCTCAGCGCGGCCGCCCCGAGCAGCCGCCAAGGCTGTGCGATCGCGACCGTTTGCGACCGTCGCACTACTGCGGTGGGTACGCCGGTGGCGGGTAGACGCCTCGTAGGATCCAGGGGAACCAGTTGAGGCCGTTCTCGATCTCGTCGCTGGCGTCGTAGTCGGGGTTGGGATCCGGCGAAGAGTTCGCCTGCAGCGTCACTCCGGGTGGAAGTCCTACTTCGGGACCAAGTGGTTTGTCCTCGACTGGTCGATCAGGCTGCCCGTAAACGGCCACCACGACGGTGCGATCGAGGCTGTTTTCGGACCACACACCGATCTGGGTGTTGGCGCAGTTGGACATGATGGCGAAGTAGGCAGGGTTGTAGTACCACTGGTTGATCAGCTCGACTCCGCTGATCGCCAGAGCCGGATTGATCGCCACTGTTTCCGCCACTGTGCCCTGGTATCCCGCCGCTTGAGCCCGGCTCTGTGGCGTGGACCCGTCCGATCCGGCATCGCTGTCGAGGTCGCGGTTGGTCAGCACATCTCTGGCATGCCACTGGGCGGCGAGCTGCAGTTGCGGATTGATCTTGACGTCGTTGGTGCAACCTGCCTGATGCTGAACGGTGAAGACGTTGGCGACCACACCGTCGTTGAGCCGCTTGTTGTTGGGCACGAGGGTGTTGTTATCGCCGTCGGCATGGCCGGCAGGCGTGCCAACCACGAGGCCGGTGGCAATCACCAAGGTAGGCAAGGATAGTGGCCAATTCTGCACATCCCGCTCCTTTCTGTTAGGGAGTAACCCCCGGCGGCGACTGGTAGTGCGCGGCTGTGTTCCGCAACTGCCAGATCTGCGCGGGGCACAGCTCGTTGACCGCCTGTGAGATCAGATAGGAAGCCTGGAAGTCATCGGAGGTGTTGAAGTCGGCCCGCACGTCGCCCATCACGTCTGGGAAGCCGCGACCGGCGACGAACTTGTCGCAGATGCCGTATCCGTAACTCAAGGCCGCGTCGGCGTTGGGAAAGTTATACCCGGGCCGAACGTGCACGTTGACCAAATAAGCCACCACGTCGGCGCGAGCGCATGGGCTGACGGCCACAGTCAGGGCACCGAAGAATGCCGCACACGCGAACGACGCACTCGCCTTGAGCGTGCGATGAGACCGCGATCCGGTCATGGTCGCCGAGCCTCAGACCGGATCGAATTGCGAGATGAGCCAACGATTGTCGACCTTGTCAAGAGTCACCCGAACAGTCGACGCGGTGTTGGTCGGCGCGTCCTTCCCGACGGTCACCGTCTGGTCGATGAACAACAGGACGACGGCACGGGACGGCGTCGCCGATGTCGATGCTGCGGCTGGGACGGTGGCCACGGCAGTTATCTGCTTCTGCTGCGCACCGGGAATCACTACATCGTGGGTGAGTCTCGTGTACTCGTCCAGGAAGGTCCCCGTCAATCTGCCCCGCGCGGTCTCGAGGTCCTTCTGCACCGTATCGGGCCGGTACGACAGCATCGCGACCGTTCCGTCGGTCGCAGCGCGCACGGACTCTCGAACAGCGTCTGCGCCAACGGCCGAATCGTGTTGGTACTTGAAGAAGCCGGCGGCCGATGCCATGAGCAACGCCGCCGCGGGCAGGGCTCCATAAGCGATCGCACGCCGCCAGTTGGCACGCCGCCTTGGGCGCATCAGCTTCCTGTCCTCGGTCTCGTCCTCGGTCCCGTCCCCCTGGGTCTCGTCCACAGTCGCTTCCTCCACTGCGTCCGCATCAGTGTCCTCGTCGCCGCGGTGCTTGAACCACCTCATGGCACGAACTCCACGTTGGAGACTTTGGCCTGATCGCCGACCTTCTGCACGAAGACGCGCAAGCGCCAGTCCCGCGGCTGCGGGTCGTCTGTACCGGCATTCGACGTCTTCACGGTCACGGCCACCAATGCCTGCGCGGTATCGGCTGTATGCGATTCCAGCCCGGCCTCCGTCACAGTGCCGACGGTGATCGACTTGGCCTTCTTGACCAACTCGACGAATGGCCCTGAGCGCGAGGAAAAGTCGTCGTGAAACTGGCCGGTGGCCCCCTCTAGAATCCGCTGGACGTCCGCGTCGGCGTGCTGCCAGTCGATAGTTGTCAGGTTCAACGCACCCTGCCTTGCGGTTTGGAGGAAAAGGGCCTGCCTCGTCTGCTCCTGCTGTGTTTGGTAGGCATGAAATCCCAACCACGCCAACAACATCGCCAGCACAGCGACCATCGCCAAACCGAACAGCATCGCGAGCCGGGTCGCGGACTTTTCGGTCCGCAGGCGCGGCGCCACTTTCGAGTCGTCTTCGGCTGACTCGGGGGCGTCATCGACAGCGTCTACGGCGTCCTCGTCTTGTTCGCGATCGGTCGCGACCGGCATATTAGTGCCTCCTTCACGGTCGTTGTGTCGTCAGCTTCCAGGTGGCAGCAGCATCGATTGCCATGTCTTGTCCGTGGGCGCGGTCCGAGCGAGATCGGATTGCCTGTACCGCTGGCCATCTGGGCCGATATAGGTGCCGGTGGCCGGGTCGTACTGGGCGGCAGCTATCGGTGGCGGTGCAGGACCGGGCGCAGCCGGTGCCGCATCGGGCGGCGACCCTGGCGGAAGCTGCGGGATGTCTTGGCCGGTCCACGTGGCGTTCGGGTCGCCCTTCCAGTTGTAGCCGTCGTTCAGTGGCACGTACTGCTCATCGCTCTCGCACAGCTTCACAGTCGGGGCGCGCTTGCCGGGCCTGGTCTCGCACGGAATGTTCTTGGCGCCGCGCACATTGAACGCCGAGTCCTGGGGAGTCCGGCAATACAGGTCGCCGGGGGCGCGTTGCGGCCAGTCCACCTGGGTCGGCACGCGGCGCTGCTCGGCGGGCAGGAATCCGGTGGTGCACGGCGGCGGCACATTGAGGTTGAGGTTGAAGCTCAGGTACTCGCCGCGGTAGTCCTGCTTGGTGTCCTTGTTGGCGACAAAGGTACCTCCGGCTTCGGCGGTGACTTGTGGCAGCAGCACCAGGAGCTGTTCGATGTCGGGCTGATAGGTGAGCGCGACCTGGCCGACGCTCACCAGGTTGGCCAGCACGATCGGCAAGGTGGGCTGCAGCCGCTCAATCAGATCGCGCGCCTGCCCGAACGCCGGGCCACCGTTGTCGAGAAGACCGGCGACATCCTGGTCGTGGGTCTGTAGTTCCTTTGTCACAGTGGCCAAGTTCGACGCCCACGTTTGAATGGAGTCGGATGTGTTGGACTGCGAATCGAGCACCGGTTGCGATTTGTCGATCAGCGAGATCAGCGGGTCGAGGTTCTGTCGCGCATCGATCGACAAATTGGTCGAGCCGTCGACGATGCGTGACAACTCCGGCCCCAGGCCGCCGACGGCGGTATAGGACTCGTCGATCACGGTCTTCAGGTTGTCTTTGGGCACGGCCTTGAGGCCGTTGACAACCTGAGCGAGGATCGTGTTGATGTTGGGTGGCACGGTGGTGTTGGCCGCCGAGATCACATCGCCGTTCTTCAGCGGCGGCGACGTGGCGTTGCGGGGCAACAACAAAATGTACTGTTCGCCGATCGCCGATTGGCTATGCACCTCGGCCTTCAGGTCCGACGGGATGTCGATGCCGGATTTCAGCGACAGCACGGCCGAAACGCCTGTGTCACTGAGATTCACGGACTGCACTCGCCCGACCTCGACTCCGCGATATGTGACGTTGCTGCTGGCATAGAGCCCGGCGGCTTCGGGTAGGTCTACCGTCACGGTGTACCGGCCTACACCGAATAGCTGGGCGGGCAGCCGCATGAACTGCAGGGACATGAATCCAAGCGCGACCAGTGCGATCACGCAGAAGATCGCCAGCTGGATCTTGGCCCGTCTGTGTAGATGCATCAGGGCCCCTGGTCCCAGCGGTACGGAATGGTCAGCGGATTACCGGGATTGAATGGGCCGCCGGCTGTGCAGGGGCTGGGGAATTGACCGATGGTGCGGCCCCACTGCAGCTCCAGTTCGGTCAGATCGCACTCCCACCGGGTGCCGGTGAAGTACGACGAGTCGAGGCGGCTGAGTGTGAGGTCGATGATTGCGGTGAGGTTGGCGTAGTCCCCGCGCTGCCATTTCTCGATCGTTTCGTTCGGGAATGGAAAGGTGAGGATGCCGCTGAGCGCTCGCGTGAGGCTTGGCCCGGCGTTGGCGAGGGATTCGAGGACCGGCGCGCTTTCGGTCAGAATTTTGACCAGGTTCTCCTTGGATTGGTTGACGGTGTCGGTGACCAGCGCGCCGAACTTGCCGAGCTGATCGGCCGCGTCGACCAGGTTGTCGCGCTGCTTATTGAGAACCGCCAGCGCGTCGGGAATGGTCTTGAGTGCCCGATCGATGACAGGTTCCTGCTCTGCAAGCTGTCCGACAAGGCGGTTGAGGCTGTCGGCGGCCGCGATGATGTCGGTGGTCTGGTCATTGAGGTAGGCGGTGAATCTGTCCAGTTGTTCGATGAGGCTGCGCAGGTCCTTCTCCCGGCCGCGGAACGCGGTGCTGAATGCCTTGGTGATGTCTTGGAGTTGGCCAATTCCACCGCCGTTGAGAACCATCGACAGCGCTGCCAGGGTCTGCTCGGTGGTCGGGTACAGACCGCTGCTCGCCAATGCAATTACGGAGCCGTTGTGCAGCCGACCTTGCGGCGGAACGTCTTTGGGGGGTGCGAGCTCGACATGTTGAGACCCCAGAAGGCTGGTTTGCCCGAGCTTGGCGGTAGCGTTGGCAGGCAGGTCGACGTCGCCGTTGAGGCGCATCGTAACCAACGCATGCCAGCCCTGCCGCTCGATCTTCGTGACGTTGCCGACGGTCACGTCGGCGACACGCACCCGCGAATTCTGTTGCAGATTGTTGACATCGGGCATCTGCGCCTGAATGTCGAAGGCGCCCGGCCCTTTTCCTTGAGTGCCTGGCAGCGGCAGCGAGTTGAGGCCGCGCCAGTTAGCGCACCCCGACAACGGAGTCAGGGCCAGGATCATCACCATTATCAAGCGCACCACGAGGCGAAGTCGGCCGCTGATCATCATCCACCACCCCCAGGGGGCACCATCATGCCGGGCAGACCCGCGGCGGGGTCGGTCGAAACCATCGCGGGCAACGGTGAATTCGGCGGCGGCTCGGTGGCGGCCGCGTTATCAGGCGGCGCCTCGGCGGCCAACGGCGCCATCGGGGCCTCGGCGGGT
>Ga0318562_10000491_pt1 | contig 17543 bp, 18 predicted proteins | sample GRESIP066b5f18_FD_203688 | JGI IMG/M metagenome (GOLD analysis project Ga0318562, IMG submission 203688) | Tropical soil microbial communities from Luquillo Experimental Forest, Puerto Rico - GRE.SIPMG.066b5f18 | ecosystem: Environmental > Terrestrial > Soil > Tropical forest > Bulk soil... | reverse complement strand
GTATGAACACATGTTGGAGGTGTGGGTGTGAACACATCTCTTGACATCCCCATTCCCGTGATATAATGTCCCCGACAGCCGCCCGTGCCCGTCTGGTAGGCCAACCCGCGCAACGGAAACAGGTGTGTAGTGATGGATCGGGGGCTGTCACCCATATGAGGATATGACTGATGGAAGATCCGGAAGAACTCTCGCGGCAGATGATTGAGCGGGCGAAGGGGGCTAAGCCACCAAAGAAGCTCAATTACACGCATGATGCGATGATCGATCTGATCATTGCGGAGCCGATGCTGAGCCAGGGCCAGCTCGCCGCTCGGTTTGGGTATTCGCAAGCTTGGGTCTCTACCATCATGTCTAGTGATGCGTTCCAATCTCAGCTCGCGGTCCGGCGGGCGGAGCTGATCGACCCCGCCATCACAATGTCGTATGAGGAGAGAATCAAAGCTCTCCAAAACCGTAGTCTGGAGGTTATGCAGGAGAAACTCTCCCGGCCCTCAGACGAGATTTCCGACGACCTGGCTCTTAAGGCGGCTAAGCTTGGAGTGGAATATCATGCGGCTAACAAGGGCCTGCTCACCGGCGGCGGCCCATCTCAGACAGAACGACTCGAAGCCCTGGCTTCCCGCCTCACGGGCTTAATCCACCACCAACGAGGAGAGGTACAAGATGTCCAAGCAATCGAAAGTAACCGGGTCTCACCAGTCAACCAAGGGCAACACCAAGCTGACCAATAATGGGTATAAGGCTGGGAAGGGGCAGGTTGAACCCACCGGAGCGGGCTATGCTCGGGGTGGAAACACTAACCCAATAACCCAGACACCGATGGGGAACCGTACCATTAAGTCTACGCCCGCCCCTGAGACCAAGCTCGTAGGGAAGAACTCAGCCGCCTACCAGATTGAGATCATGCCCACGGCGGCTGAGCCTGTCCCCATGCATAAGCGTCTCGCCGGCGGTTGCTAGCATGCACCGCATAGTATTCCCGACGAAGAATGTGGCGGAGACGAAAAACTTCGTCTTCGATTACACTTCTCTTCTGCTGCCAGGGGAGTACTTTCTCTGCGATACCGTGGTGTACAACTACGCCAGTGCGGCCAGCACAGAATCCGGTATTGTGTACAACCCGAATGATAGTACTATCTGGCAAACTACCGGAGCGGCGACAACAGCTATCATAGGTAGAGACTCAGCTACGGGGGTGATCAAATATAAGATATCCGCAACTTCGACTCCCGGGAGTGCTTCCAATTTATTCTACGACCCCACCAATAAGTATATCTGGACGTTATCTACCTCCGGTACGAAGTACATGAAGTTCGATGCCGTAGCCCATACAGAGCTGGGGGAGATAACCAGCACTCACACGTCTATTGATATGCAAGTTGCCCCTAACGGCTGGGTGTGGGATGTTGGGCCTAACACCCTGTCCAGTTCCACCCTGGGCCGATTCTCCAAGTTCGATCCTATTGTGGGGACCCAGACTGACTACACTACAGGCATCCCTGATGCGAACCAATATGTCTTCGATGGGTCGGGTAACATTTGGGGTACGGTGGCTACGGACAGCACACCTCATTACGAACTCGTACTTTTTAACGTAAGCTCCCACACGGTCACTAACACTTATAACATAAATCTTCAGGTTGTGTCCATTGCGTACTGCTCGGCTAGGAATAGTTTACTGTTGGCCTGTCTCGACGGCGGCGGAACTATCAGAGAGTTCAGTCTCGCTTCCTTCACCCTCACTGCTACGAATATCAGCAACTCATATATCCAAGCTCCTGGCGTAAATATCACGTCCCTCGTAGACAACTCGGCGAACCATACATTCTTCCTCCTCGCCAACGTGAACGACCAGATGATACGAATATGGGGTTTCAAGACCACGGACCTCACACAAATATATCAAAACACGATAGTCAGTGAATTCAATCTCGCAGAGGTTTCCATCGCACAAAGCAACCTGCTGATTTCAGATCAAGGTTCCTGCTACGGGTTCCAGATCTTCGGTCCCGGAACATTAGCAAACTCGGGGACGCCGGCAGTGAACTGTACCCTGAATCCGTGCAATATTGTTGTGTACTCAGGGGTGGACCCTAATCCCTCAGCCATGTTAAACGGCTTGCCCTCATACAAAACCCCCTATGTTACCCAATCCCTTACCGCCGGCGTTGAAGGGGTCCAGTACGACTTCAGTTGTACTGTGCAGACCAACCTCAACCGTATTCTCACCATGTCGGGGTTTATAGCCGTCCCCCACGCCTCGATATGAACAAGATTATCTTCACCCCTAAGTTGTCTACGGAGACAAATCGGTACACAGTGGATTTTACGGACCGGCTGGTTTCGCTGACAGGAGTTACCGCCGACCCCCTATTCTTTTTCTTTGAGACCCTTAGCACAGCATCGGTTACCATAGCTGTGTATTCCGGGACCGATGCTTCGCCGGCTAATATGTTGCTAGGATCCCCCACTATAACCGGAAACACAATCACGCAGAACGTGCAAGGTGGTGTAGTGGGGGTTACCTATGAACTGACCTTCACAGCCACAACTTCCCTCACAGATCCTGTATCAGGAACACTTGACCAGACCCATCAAACCCAAACCTTGGTTTCTAAAGCCTTTCTCACTATTAAGCCCTCTGCTGTATGAAGCTCACCGCCGACCTCATCGAATCTTTCGCCGGGACGTTCCTCAGTCCACGGTACGATGACGCTTGCCCCACACCCCAATTTCACAGGGACGCTTGGAGCATGTATTCCGGCCCCCACAAGCAGTGTATGGTAGTCGCCCCCCGAGACCATGCGAAGAGTACTGCTCTGACATTCGATTACATTCTCGCGGCGGTTATGTTTCGGGATAGTGATTACGTCATCGTGGTCGGCTCCACGGAGGAGAATGCCTCTGAACTCCTGTCCAACATCCATGATGAGCTCGCGGAGAACGAGGATCTCCAGGAACAGTTCGGACCTTACGTGTTCGAGACCAAAAATAAGAATGACATCATCGTCCGGCATAAGGATGGCCACCGTTTCCGCATCCTGGCTCGGGGGGCTGAGCAGCGTATTCGTGGTAAAATGTGGAATGGTAAGCGTCCTAATCTCATGGTCTGCGATGACATCGAGGACGACGAGCAGGTCGAGAACATGGATCGCCGGGCCAAGCTCCGCCGGTGGTTCTTCCGGGCGGCGAAACAGGCTCTTAGCCTCCACGGCAAGATCCGCATTCACGGCACCATCTTGCACGATGACAGTCTCCTGTCACGTCTCCGCACCAACAAGACTTGGCTCCACCAGTTCTACAAAGCCCACCGGTCCTATGACGAGTTTGAAGACCTTCTGTGGCCTGAGCGTTGGACGGAGAGTTTACTCCGCGCTCGCCAGCTAGAGTTCATCGAGGACAAAGATCCAGGGGGCTATTCCCAAGAATTCCTCAACGACCCTCTTGATCTCTCCGAAGCCTATCTCCGCAAGGACGATTTCCTGCCTATGAAAGAGGCCGACTATGATACTCCCATGGTTGTTGCAGCTGCGGCAGACTTCGCCATTTCTAAGGCCGATAAAGCAAACCGCACTTCTTTTACTATTGGCGGTAAATGCGCCAAGAATCTTTTGTATTTTCTTGATGAGCGAGTGTCTCGTTGGGACGCCCTTGAACTGGTCGACGTTATGTTCGATATTCAGAGACGTTGGGAATCTGACATATTCTGGGTGGAAGATGGTGCTATCTGGAAAAGTATAGCCCCCGTGATCTATAAAGAAATGCAGATACGAAACATCTTCATTAACATCCAGGCTCGTAAATCCATCAAGGATAAGGCGTCACGGGGTCGGAGCCTACAGAAAAGGATGAGGGCTGGAGCTTGCAGGTTTGATAAAGAGTCCTCTTGGTATCCCTCTTTCGAGGCCGAGCTCCTCCGGTTCACTGGCATTAGCAACGCCATCCTTGATGACCAGTTTGATTCCGCCGCCCTCCTCTCTCTCGGTTTCGAGGACCTCGCCCTTGTGGAGGAGGAGGATTTTCTAGATGAAGAAGAGCAGGAAGTTCGCCGTCACGGGCACCGCGCTAACAACGGCAGGTCTGCCGTAACAGGATATTGATATGTTGAAGTTAGAGAATCATATTCAGATCACTCCCGAGGTTATTGCCGACCCCAATCTGTGTCATCGATTTTCTGAGATTGATTTGCAGTCCATTGGGAATTGTGTGCATGATGGATACCTCGCCGATAAGATGTCTCGCCGGCTGTGGGAGAAGCGTACCGAATCCGCTATGGACCTTGCCATGCAAATCCAGACGGAGAAGTCCTTTCCTTGGCCGGATTGTTCCAACATTAATTTTCCCCTAGTAACAATTGCTGTCCTCCAGTTTCATGCTCGGGCCTATCCCGCCCTGATCGACGGACCTCAAATCGTCAAGATGCGAGTCAACGGCCCGGATGCTCGGGCGGAAGCCTTTCAACGCGCTGAGCGTGTTGAGAACCACATGTCTTGGCAGATTCTCGAACAGGACCAGTCCTGGGAAGAGCAAATGGACCGCCTGCTGCTCAACATGGCTGTCATAGGATGTGCGTTCAAAAAATCTTATTACAACGCCGAGAAGGGACATAATGTGTCTACCTTCGTCCAGGCCAAGAACCTTGTTCTCAACTACTGGGGAAAGTCTGTCGACGAATGTCCCCGCAAGACAGAGATTCTATACAAATCCCGCAGTGACCTCCACTCTGAAATCCTCCGGGGGGCGTATAGAGACATCCGGGAAGAGGGCTGGTACTCTTCCCCCACCACTCCCGCCATCTCCGAGCAGGGCCTTAGAGAAGATCGTCGGGCAGGTGAGTCCACCCCTCCCACTGACTATGCAACCCCTCACTGCGTGCTAGAACAGCACGTATCTCTTGACCTAGATGGAGACGGCTATGACGAGCCTTATACGATTACAATCCATGAGAGCAGCCGAGCTGTCCTCCGTATTGTTACCCGGTTTGACACTGAGAGCGCTGTGCAGCGAACTAGTACAGGAGAAATTATCTCAATCCGGCCTATTGAATACTATACGAAGTATGGTTTCATACCCTCCCCTGATGGCGGCATTTACGACATTGGTCTTGGTATGCTTACCGGTCCTCTTAATGAGGCGGTAAATTCTCTGACAAACATGTTAGTAGACTCCGGCACGATGTCGAATTCCGCTGGAGGGTTCCTGGGTCGGGGTATGAAGATTCGCGGCGGTGTATACACATTCTCCCCCTTTGAATGGAAAAGAGTGGATTCCAGCGGGGATGATCTTCGTCAATCTATCTTCCCGTTACCCACTCGCGAACCTTCCGCCGTTCTGCTGCAACTGCTCAGCCTCCTCATCAATTACACAAATCGTATCAGCGGTTCCACCGATACTATGGTGGGAGAGAATCCAGGGCAGAACACACCCGCCGAGACTTCTCGTACCATGATCGAACAGGGCTCCAAGATTTACAGCGCTCTCTTCAAACGAATCTGGCGTTCGATGAAGGAGGAGTTCAAGAAGCTTTACCTCCTTAACGGGGTCTATCTCCCGGCGAAGCAAAACTTCGGCGCAGGAAGTTTCATTCTTCAGGAGGACTACCTCGGAGATCCGAATGCTGTCATTCCTGTAGCCGATCCTCGCGTGACCTCCGAGACCCAACGGCTCCAGCAAGCAATCATGCTGAAGCAATCTGCTATGACCACCCCCGGCTATGACCGAGAAGCTGTAGAACGTCGATTCCTCCAAGCCTCTCACGTAGACGGCATAGATCAGATCTTCCCCGGCATGCAAAAGACTGGCCCATTGCCCAACCCCAAGGTCCAGATCGAACAGATGAAGCTCCAGGCCAAGATGGCTGACATCAAATTCAAAACCCAAAAAGCCGTTTTGGAGATGCAGGAAGAGCACCTCCTCAACGCTGCAAAGATTACGGAACTCGAAGCCCGTGCACAGAAAGAGATTGCAGAGGCCGGCGGGGTCCAAACCGGGCAATTGATCGCAGCATATGAAGCTGCAATCGGTGCAATGAAAGCTCACAATGACAGTGTAGCTAAACAGATAGAACTTTTAATGAAAGGTATGGAAGATGGCAACCGAGATCAACAAGGAGGAGTTCCAGGCATGGCTCCAGCACCCGGTAACACAGGCGTACAGGAACCTTCTACGCCAGAGCCTGGAGGAATGCAGGGATAAGCTAGAGTATACTCGCGACTACACCGATGTGCAGTATGTTCAAGGAGCCGCTCACATGCTCCGCGAATTCCTGCAGGCCGATCAAGATACTCTTAACTCGGAGTTGCACCATGAGTGATACCCCTATTGTTAATGCTTCGGGTGTTCGTCCTCTGGGACACGCCATCCTCGTTAAACCGGACGAGGCCACTAAGGCCAGTTCGATTATTGAAATACCTGATACTGTGAAAGGCCGAAACGCCATGGTTGAACAAAATGCAACGGTCATTGCATGCGGGGCAAACGCATGGTATGATGAAAATGAGCCTCGTGCCAAGCCCGGAGACCGCGTGATCATCACCAAATACGCCGGTCACATGGTCGTAGGCCCAAAAGATGGAGTTCAATACCGCTTGGTCAACGACCGTGATATCTTCGCAGGATTGGAGGACTAACATGACTGACCAAACTCAACAAGTCAATGAAGGTGCATCTCAGTACGAAGGCGATCCCACAGGGGGTCTTTCGGAGTCTGAGGTGCAGGAGGCCCAGCTTCAAGGCTGGCGTGGTCCCGAGGAGTTTCATGGTGATCCGGCAAACTTCGTTGATGCCAAAACCTACCTCGACAAGTCCCGCCAGATTCAGCCTATCCTCCGCGAAAACAACAAGCGGTTGGTAGAGCAGAACAAGGCCCTCCAAACCCAGGTTAATCAGCTCGTCGCCAATCAGAAAGAGATGGCGGAGAGCATGGAAGCATTTAAAGAATTCCAGGCGGAACAAGCTGCCGACAAGGCTGTGAGGATGAGGGCGAAGATTCTCGCCGAACTCCGGGATGCAAAGGAACAAGGCGACCTCGATGGGGAAGTTGAAGCCCAGTCCAAGTTATCAAAATTCGATAACGCGGCGGTTACTCCTCCGGCTCGCAAGACTCCAGAGACTCCCGTCCAGCCTCAACTCGATCCGTCGTTTGTTGCTTGGCAGTCGGCGAACCCTTGGTTCGAAGCCGATCCCGTCAAACGAGGATTAGCTATTGGAATGGCGCAGCAACTCCGGCAAGAAGGTTCCTCCCTCGTAGGGGCTGCTTTCTTCGCGGAGGTGGATAAACGGATGGAGCAGTATGGGGCTCCCGCGAAACGCGGGGTGAGTAAGGTGGATGCTGGTGGTCAAGGTGGCCAGCCGAGGGGTTCAGCAGCCTCGGGCTATGCCGACCTCCCTGCCGACGCCAGAGCTCAATGCGACGCCGACGCTAGTCGTTTCGTCGGCCCTAACAAGCTTTACAAAACTAAAGCCGAATGGAATAAAGCATTCGCCGACTTATATTTCGCGGAGTAAATGATGGGTATTGACGCAGTATCACCAGCCAACAGGATTGAGGAAATCCTCAAGGGTGAGCGCAAACGTCGCTCGATGAACACGCCTCAGCAGAAACTCCAAGTCCCCGAGATTCCGGGGTATTACTTGTACTGGTTCCGTGGTGAACCCGAACGCATTGAACAAGCCCTCGACGCCGGCTATGAGTTTGTAGACCGTCGTGAGGTTCATACATACAACCATGATCTGGCTGGAGATGGTTCTGTCAGCGGTCATACTGACATGGGCTCCCGCGTTAGCGTTGTGGACGGTTCTGGTGTAGGGGGTGATGGTCAAGCCCTCCGCCTCTATCTAATGAAGTTGCGAGAAGAATGGCATAAAGAAGATCTGGCAGATGCAGAAAAGTATACGACTAAACTCGTACACTCCTTGAAAGCCGGGACGGTAGGCATTGGCGACAAAGACGCTGGCCTTCAGGCCGAGGACAAGGATAAATTTTACGGCGGCCAGACGAATCTTTTTCAACCTAAACACGTACGGAGATCGTAATGGCTAATACTCAAAAGCCTGCAGGCCTCGTACCAGTGCGGTATGTCAATGGCACGACTTGGAATGGTCAAGCCAACGAGTACTACATCCCGTCTACTGATACGAATGCTTACGCAATTGGTGATCCTGTCGCCACCGCTACAGGTGCCGCAGATGCCAATGGTGTAAGCGCAGTAATCCTGGCTACTGCCGGTTCTGGTAACGCAGTTCGTGGTGTGATTGTCTCTATGGGTGGTCTGAAGGACGGCGGCTTCATGGGAGATCCAACCAACCTGAATACCACAATCATTCCCGCAACCAAAACTCAAGCCTACTACGTAATGGTAGTAGATGACCCTATGGTTCTCTTCGCCATTCAATGTAACTCGGGCTCTGGCACTCCCTTTACCGCCGCTGACGTTGGCAAGAACACTAACCTCAAATCCGGCACAAACAATAGCTACGTATCTGGCTGGACCGCAGATGATACCGCCGCGTCGGCAACGACCTCCACATATCAACTCCGTATCTTCGGCTTGAATCGTACCCTCAACAACGCATTCGGTAAGTATGCAGAGCTCCTGGTGTTGATCAACAACCACGAGTTCAAAGCTGCCGTTGCTGGCGTATAATAGGAGACTATCATGCCAGGTGGTGTAATCAATACAGGCAGTCACCCAAAGCTATTATGGCCTGGGGTGCATGCTACGTGGGGTCAGATGTATGATGAGCACATCAAGGAATACGATGCGCTGTTCACACAGGAAGAGTCCGACAAGGCTTACGAAGAGGATGTGGAGATCACAGGCTTTGGCCTGGCTCCTGTTAAAGGCCAGGGCGCTCCAGTCCAGATGGATTCGGAAGTTCAAGGCTATGTGTCTCGTTATACCCACATCGCATATTCTCTGGGCTATGCGGTGACGTATGAGGAGATGCGTGACAACCTCTACAAGGTTGTGGCAGAGCGTAGAGCGAAAGGTTTAGCCTTCTCGATGAATCAAACCATCGAGCAGGTGGCCGCTTCCATCTACAACAATGCGTTTGGTACTACCGTCTTTACTACGGGTGACGGCGTGGCGTTGATCTCCACGGCTCACGTCAATGCCACAGGTGGTACGTATTCGAATGCCCTTAGCCCTGCGGCCGACCTCGCCGAGTCGTCTCTGGAAGATCTGACTGTTCAGATCATGGGCTTTCAGAACGATCGTGGCCTGTTCATCAACATCATGCCCGAGTCGCTGCATATCCCTCGTCAAGAGTGGTACAATGCGAATCGTATCCTGAAGTCGGTGCTGCAGTCCAACACATCGAACAACAACATCAACGTGCTGAATGCGTTGAATGTCTTCCCTAAAGGTGTGAAGTTGAATCACTACTTCACAGCCCCCCACGCCTGGTTCATCCGAACCAATGCACCGCAGGGTATGACAATGTTCTGGCGTGATCGTCCGATGTTCGATCAGGACAACGACTTCTCGACCAAGAACGCACTGGCTTCTTCTTACATGCGTTTCAGCTTGGGATGTACAGATCCTCGCGGTATCGCGGGTTCTAATGGTCCGTAAGTAGTAAATGTGATGTGTACACATGTCCGCCATGGGTGTGTGTACACATTCCGAATAGCGTAATCGTTACAAACATTTTTGTCGGGCTATTCCCGATTCGGAGTCTCAAATGCCTTTTACCAATTTCCCGCAGGGTTTCGCCGCCGGTCTCTCGGTGCGTGGTATGCCGCTGCTCCAGGCCCAACCCGGCCAAGTCTTCTTCGTCAATAACTCTACCACACTGAATCCCCAACAACGCGCTGGCTCGGACAACAACCGTGGTACGTTCTTGGACCCTTTTGCCACTCTCGCCAATGCGATTAGTGTGGCCACTGCCGCCCGTGGTGATATCATCGTGATCGGAGCCGGCCATGCAGAAACAATATCGACAGCGACGGCACTTAACCTTAGTACTTCAGGCGTGGCTATTATCGGTCTCGGTTCTGGTTCCCTGCGGCCAACATTCACTCTGGATACTGCGACTACCTCGACTATTACAGTATCTGCCGCTAACGTCAGCATTCAAAACTGTGTTTTTGTCGCAAACTTCCTTAACATTGCGGCTCTCTTTACACTCACCACGGCGAAAGATTTTGCAGTGGACCGTTGTGAGTTTAGAGATACCTCTTCGGTTTTGAACTTCCTGACACTGTTCACTACCAACACTACGGCGAATGCGGCCGATGGGTTCAGTTTGACAAACAGCAAAGCCTTGCTACTGGCCTCCAGCGGTGTGGTGAACCTGCTCGCAGCTAATGGTACTATGAATCGTGTGCTGATAGATGGCAACGACTATCTATCTACAACCACGGGTGCTGGCGCCATCATTCCGATTGCTGCTGGTAAAATTATCACAGGCCTCCGTCTGACGAACAACCTGTTTAACGTGGTAAATGCGGCAGGTACTGCAACAGGGTATCTCATCACTACCAACGGTTCGACCAATACCGGCTTCATCCATGGTAACTACGATCATGCGCTTCCAACTACCCCGTTGCTAGTAACGGCTTCCAGTGGCTTTGTGTATGGCACTAATTACCATTCCGACACGGCGGATTTGTCAGGTTATCTGTTGCCTGCTGCGGATAGTTAATCTCATCTTAGTCTTCGGGCTATCAGGAGTAATCTTCGGGCTTCTTGCCCTACTCCTGATAGCTCACATCATACGGAACAAACTTTTAGGGGACTATTATGTCTAACGGTCAGCAAAACCCGAACATCGCAATTACTACTTCGAGCAAAGTTGCTACGATCTTCCACGGCCTCCAAGCGGCGTCGGATGAAGGTTCCTTCTTCATCGCCACGAATGCTACGCCAGGCACTGCCATCGCCACTACAACCTCGGTTGTGGATGATGCCGCTACAGCAAGCTCGACTCACGCTCAGGCCTCTCCAGTGATGGTTATCACCAATAACTGGTCGGCGTCGGACCCCCTGCAGAAATGCATCTATCTGTCTTACCTGAAGATGTTGATCAGCCAAGTCCCAACCTCGGCGACGTCCTGGCAATACGCAATGCGTCTGGATATGAACCCTACTCGTATCACTACCCAGGGCACCACGATTACCCCGGTAAATCCTAACAGTGCATCCAGTACACTGTCCAAAGCTGCCATCACCTTTGGGGCAATCACCACAGCCCTACCCACAGCCAACGGTCGTTTGGTTGCTCGCGGTCAGGTTAACTCTGCTGTTCCTGTTACACTCGATCAGTGGTTCTTCAATTTCGGTAACCCCGGTGTTCCGATGGATCTGATCTCCGGCGGTACAGGTGCGAAGAACGTCTCTATCCCTTGCGGCCCCATCGTCCTAGCTCCCGGCTGGTCCGTGACCCTGGAGATGTGGGGTGCCTCCAACGCTGCAGCACCTTCGTGGGAGTTCGAATTGGGTTACATCGAACGTCCAGCTGGTCAGTAATTACATTGCGGGGAAACCATGGCTAATGCAACATACATCGATGTATTGCTGGATGGTCCCCGCAATTACGTCGTGAAGTATACAGGGATATTGGACACCTCTGATGTCTCTGTAACGTCTATTATTTTGAAGACCGACCCTACAAATAATGATGTGGCGATGAAGGGTATTTGGGGCTTTCGTGTAGATCACATAGAGTATTCCGTGAGTGATCAGTTATCCTGTCAGTTGTTTTACCATGCTACGACCAATCGTCAGATTGTTTCGTTGGAAGGTAGGGGATTCTTTGGTCACACAAACTATGGTGGAATTATTCCCGTCCGGGGGGACACAGGTTTCAATGGGGCTATAGACTTCAAAACAACCGGTTGGGCGTCTGGTACGCAAGCCTTCAGCATAACTCTCGAACTCGTGAAGCTGTACGACGTATCATGACATCTCCGGCTTCCTTCCAAACTCCTTCTCGTATCATTGAGTACGCGATGAAGGATGCTGGACTCCTCCAAGAGGGGGATGTCCCCAACTCAGATCAGTATGCCGAGCATACCAATCGGCTTAATGATCTGATAAATCTCTGGCAGACAGAGGGGTTGAAGCTTTGGCTGCAGAGGGATCTGGGGTTCACACCGGTGGCAAATCAAGCTACCTACACATTCGGGTTGATTGGTACCCCCACAGTAAGCATGACGAAGCCCCTGCGAGTGCTGCAGGCGTATTACCAAGACAACTCCTCCCCGGCGATACGCCGCCCGCTGAGTGTGTTGAGCCGGGATGAGTATACCCGGTTGAGCCAAACAACTCAAACGGGGGCAGTTAATTCTTTCTTCGTGGACAAACAGCAGCAGCAACTAGCTGTGTCCCTGTGGTTAGTGCCTGATTCAACTGCGGCCATGGGAACTGTCCACATGATTTTGCAGTACCAGGTCACGAACTTCATCAACCTCACTGAGACGATGGAGTTCCCTATTGAGTGGTTTATTGCTTTGCGGTGGGGGCTGGCTGACGAAATCTGCACAGGCCAGCCCGAGAGCGTCCAAGCCCGTTGCAAGCAACGTGCAGATCAGTTTAAGAAGAAGCTTGAGGACTGGGATGTGGAAGATGCTTCCACTATGTTTGCCCCTGACAGCCGGGGGATCACCTACCGTTATGGATTCAAATAATGGCCCAGCACGAGACAGTTGCGAAGCCTTTGCGACTGCCCTTAGTCATTGAGCAAAATAATCGATTGAGTACCCTGGATAAGGATGCTCGGTTGATTAATGCTTATATGGAGAGAGATTACACGGGGGAATGGTGGGTGTGTAAAAGGCCCGGAATGTCTACTACAACGTATGACATTATACCTGGAAATACAAATTCTTTGTACGGCCATGGGGTATATCAATGGGTAAATGATCTTTATGTAGTGTGCGGAAATCAGTTTTTCAAAAATGGAACTGTGATAGGGACGGTACAGGAAACAATACCTTCGATATACCGCTTTGCGGTAACTATGGGGAGCCCGAATAGATTGTTCTTTGCGAACGGGTCGGCGGCGTATACCTACGATACAACGAACGGACTGGTCCAAGTTACCGATGCGAACTATCCAGCAACTACTGTAGAGGGTGTAGCTTATCTCGATGGCACTATGTATGTAATGGACCCCTCCGGGAATATTCGAGGATCTAATATCAATGATGCCCAGACTTGGCCTGCCCTTAACACCATTCAAGCAAACATAAATCCTGAAGCTGCTATGTGCTTGATTAAGCAACTTACCTACGTAGTGGCCATTAAGAAGATTTCCACGGAATTTTTCTTCGACGGAGGTAACCCAGTAGGTAGTCCGCTTACGGCTAACACTGGTTCAAAGCTAAATATTGGTACGGTGGCCTCTGGTTCGGTATGCGAGATTGACGGAGACTTCATCTGGTTGGCTCGCGGGGAGAGCGGGTGGTTACACTTTGTGAGGATGTCAAATCTTCAGCATACTACAATCTCTACTACAGCTGTAGAGAAGATTCTCAATGATACCAACGTGTCTCAGAATGCTACTCAGTATAGTTTTTATTCCTTTGATGTGGCCCATGGGGGGCATACCTTCTATGTATTTACTTGGCCGGACGTCTCTGCTGGTTATACTTTGGTGTATGATCTGAAGGAAAAACTGTGGTATCAGTGGTCGGAAGGAGGTTTGCCTTATTTTCCGTACATCGCAAGTGTTCATACACCCTTTGGTGGGGGGACATTACTTCAGCATGAAACCAACGGGCATTTATATCTAATAGATTCTAAGCTTACTACCGATAAGAATGCCCCGATTACGGTGGATGTTTACACTCCTAACTTCGATGCAGGCGTGGGGAGACGCAAAATGCTTACCTCAATGCGCTTTGTGGGGGATCAGAATGTGGGGAGCACACTCCAAGTGCGTGCGAATGACAACGACTACGATGCAACGAAGTGGACTAATTTTAGGCAGGTGGACTTGTCGCAACAGAACCCACAGTTGAGAAATTGTGGTACATTCTACCGCCGGGCCTATCATTTCCGCCATCAGAGCAATACGCCTTTCAGGCTGAAAGCAATTGACCTCCAGCTAGACGTGGGGACGTTATGACCTTTACTACACGCCGGGCCCCAATTGAAGTAATGTTTGATGAGGAGGTTCCTGATCATGGTAAGAAACGCATATCCAAGGTCTGGGTCGATTGGTTGCTGAGTGTACCGGTTTTGGACAAATCTGGAAATTTCCAGATTCAGAGGGCCGATGCTAATAGTGGGTATGTGTACACAGCTCCCGTGACGGGGTTCAATAGTACAATTCAAAATGCGACATCTCAGTACATTATGAATCCGACCGGGACCCTGGCCACAGGAACTCTTATCATGCCCTCGGCTCCTATTGACGGGCAAGAACTCACAATCGCGTGTACGCAAGCAATCACAAGCCTTACTATGAGCGCGAACACAGGCCAGACACTCAAAGGAGCTCTGACAACAATAGCCGCAAATGGCTTCGCCCAATGGCGGTATATAGCAATCCCGGCTCTTTGGATAAGGGTAGGTTGATATGCCTCTTGATTACAATCAGGTTATGGCCCAATGGGGGCAAACTCCTCAGATGAGCCCCAGTGGGGACAGGTTCCTACGTCCGAGTATTACTCTGGACGGGTCTACGATATCCCCCACAATGTTCTCCGGGGACGATGCTTCTCAGATTTCCGCCCCCGGAACTCTTACTGCTACGGGAGGCAGTATTCCCTCCGGTTGGCAAGAATATCTGTTCCCTGGCGGTTCTAAAATGGTCCAGCAATCCGGGGGCTACCTCAATGATCCCACGCATCTTGCAGAATTGGCTAGTTTGGCTATTGGGGGTGCTGCGGCGAGTGGTGCCTTTGGCGGGGGTTCTGCTGGTGGTGGGCTTACTGGCGGCTTGGGTGATGTGGGATCATCAGCAGCAACTATTACTCCAGACATCAGCCTCGGCGGGGGAGCAACGACTTCTTCAGTTACAGACCTCGGGGCAGGCCTTACCGCCTCACCCTTAACAGGTACAGGAGGCAGTATGGCAGGTTACGATGCTGGGGCTGACCTCGGCGGTGGGTTGGATTCAGCAGGGATTAGCGGTGATGCGAGTCTGGGTGGCGTAGGTGTTACAGGTGGGGGTACGGTTGGCGGCGGGGCTTTGAATGGAAGCTCCAGCATGATCTCTTCCATCATGAGTAACTTATCCAACCCCGGCAACATGATGGACTTGGCTAAAGGTGTAATGGGGCTTTTTGGTTCGAAACAGATGAACAATGCTCCGGGTGCTGGAATGGCTGATCCATTCGCATCTCAACGGGGGATGTATCAAGGTCAGCTAGCACAGCTCATGTCCAACTTTGGTCAAACCGATGTCTCCAAATTACCTGGGTATCAGGCTGGTCTTCAAGCTGTGATGCGAGCTGGTGGGGCGCAGGGTTTCATGAACTCAGGTAACATGATGGCGGAGCTAGCCCAGTATGGTCAAAATGCTTACCAGCAAAACATTCAGAATCAGTTAGCAGAGGCCCAACTCCTGGGCCACTTCGCGGGGGCGGATACTGGTAGCCCCGTCGCTGCGGGGCAATTAGCCCAGTCCGGGCAGACCAATGCTTGGAACCTTGCGGGGCAGGCCATGAATTCTCTCGGCTCCGCAATAATGCCCCCTATTGCAGATGCGGCTTCGAGTTTCATTAACTCCATGAACATTTGGGGATAACATGCCAGATTTTTCTATGTGGGGTCCTGCTGAGAGTGGGACTAGACTAGCCCAGATGGATGCTATGAAGATGGCCCAGACAGGGATGGAGATGCGCCAAGAAGCTGCGCATACGGATTATCTTCGGATGGAAGCGGAGAAGGCTCGTTATGGTCTGGAAAACGAGAAGCTGCAACAGAACTTGCTCAGACAGCAGGCCCAAATGGCACAAGCAGCCCAGCAACCGTCTCCGGAACAGCAGATCAGCCAGTCAGATCAAATGGCCAATCTCCTAGACAGGCAGGCCCAAATGTTGGCCGGGGCTGGCTTTGGGGATAAGGCAATGAAGTATGCTGAAGGTGCTCAACAGATTAGGACTCGAGCAGCCAACGCCGATCATCAGCGTGCTACCACTCAGCATCTCACCAATGAATCTCGCCAGATGTACAATGCTGCTGTCGAGCAGTATCTGGGTAATGCGAAGAATGACCAAGACTGGCAGATAGGCTTGCTCAACCTCCAGAGAGATTATCCGAGTATGGAAATGCCGGCGGATCTAAAAAATTCTCACTATGATCCGAAAGTAGCAGAGGCTGTGAGATCACGGGCACTGAGTCTGAAAGACGCTTCCATGATCCAAATGCGGGTGGAGGATTTACAATTCAAAGCACGGAGTGCTGTACGTCAGGAGTCGCACGATGCCGCTATGGAAGCTCACTGGGACCGCCAAGATGCTGCTACGGCGGCTCGGGAGGCCCGGATTGCTAAGGGTGGTGGGACTAAGGCTATGCCAGCAGTGCCTAAGGACGATATTAAATTTGCGTTTAATCTCATTCGACAAGAGTTCCCCGCAGTGAAGGAGAAGAATCCCGGGGCTATTGCTATGTCGGAGAAGATTGCCGGAGATGCTCAAGCCATGATGAGGGCAAATCCTAATATCTCACATTCGCAGGCTGTGACTCGGGCATACGCCGCCGCGAAAGCGAACGGAGAAATTAAACCGGGTCAGGATAATCGGTGGGATTTGCCTATTGTAGGAAAGGTGGGAAAACCTCCTTCTCCTAGTTTAAACCCTATTAAGCAAATCTCTCCTGTGCAAGCAGCCGTGGAAGCCCTAGGACAGTCTTACGAACCTGAGACCTATGATTACCGTCTAGGCCCTAACGGTGAAGTTCAGAGGAAGAAAAAATGAGTGACTGGGAAACTCTTTCGCCGACGTCTCAGGCTTCCGCACCCCAGCATCCCGGGTTCCAGGTTCCTCAACCGGGTCCGGATTCTTATACTTCGACCCCCCAAGAACGTCAGGCCGAACAAGCTCGTATATTTCAGACAGAGTATGAGGCTGAGACAGACCCAAAGGCGAAGGCAATATTGAAACGGGAGTATGAGTCGTTTGGGGGAAAGTTTCAGGCCCCAACACAGCCCACGCCCTCTGAGGGTGGATGGGAAACTCTAACGCCCAAGATCGAAAAAAGTGTGAAGAAGGTAGACACACCTACCCCTTCTTGGTGGTCTCGAACTCTTGGAGCTGCTGATATAGTGGGCAATATTCCAGCGAGTTTGGTGGGTGCTGGCATTAATCTGGGAAGTCGTATACAACAAGAGACCACTCACAATCTGAAAGGGGAAGCTGTAACTCCCGAGATGCATCGAGCCGATGTCACCAAGGCTCAAGACGTCCAGCACTTCATGACAGACTGGGCGACTAATCCTGTGCACAAGGTTGCTGATTTCTTTGGCCTAGGTGTGGGGGCTCAGCAATCCGAGATTGAGTCTGCTATGGATAAACTCGGAAAGTGGGTTCATAAGGGTGGAGAGTACCTAGATAAAAAGACTGATGGAAGGATTGTTGCTGGGGA
>Ga0318562_10000489_pt1 | contig 17573 bp, 21 predicted proteins | sample GRESIP066b5f18_FD_203688 | JGI IMG/M metagenome (GOLD analysis project Ga0318562, IMG submission 203688) | Tropical soil microbial communities from Luquillo Experimental Forest, Puerto Rico - GRE.SIPMG.066b5f18 | ecosystem: Environmental > Terrestrial > Soil > Tropical forest > Bulk soil... | reverse complement strand
CCAATCGACGGAATAAATGCCTCTGTAGGCGACCTCGGCTACACATTGGATGACGGTGGCTTTTGGGATGCTGCGCAGCCGTCGGCCCCTCCCGGTGCAACGCCTGTCTGGAGTTTCGTTGACGTATTACGCGGATCTCCAGGTCCGAAGGGAGATTCGGGAATAGGTCTGCCAGGGTCACAGGGTAATATTGGACCTCCAGGTCAAGCCGGTGCGCGAGGTCCACAAGGCCCAGCTGGAAAGAATTCTTTCAGCCAACTCTCAAGCGCAATAAATATTCCGGCAGTCGCAGCTCAGCCTCTGACCATCCACGTTACCGATACTTCGTGGATGGTTGCCGGGATGCTCATCTACATTGTTGGGGCTGGGACCTTCAATATTGTCGGAACTCCTTCGGATTTGTACACGGCTCAGATAGCTAACTCCGGAGACCCAACCAATCAACCTGCCGGTACTGCGATTGCTGCGGGAACCACAGTAAGCCCAGCTTCCCAGCGAGGCCCAACCGGTGCTCAAGGGATTGCCGGCCCACAAGGACCACCTGGGCCACAAGGAGTGAGTGGTTCAAGCGCATTCTCGACTTTAAGTCAGACGTTTACTATCCCGGCAGTCGGTAGCTCAGCTATAGCATTTGTCCAAAATGCAGCCCCATTTGCAGCCGGCCAGATAGTTTACATTCAAGCGGGAGATTACTGCAGTGTCTCCTCAGTTAACACAACCAATAATTCGATTACCCTCGTCAACCAGGGATACCCAGGAGGAGCTGCGCCTGGGGTTGTAATTCCTATTGGCAATACCGTCTCAGGCACCGGTCCTCAAGGACCACAGGGTGTTCCTGGACCTCAAGGACCACAGGGTCCACAAGGCTTAATTGGTGTCGCGCCAACGGGAGCGATGTTTGCTTGGCCAACGGTTACCCCACCAGGAGGGTACCTGCTTTGTGACAACGGTCTCTATAGCCGCACTGCTTACGCGGCACTGTTTGCCATCATTGGCACAGCTTATAACCAAGCTGGAGACGATCCATCCATGTTTCGCACTCCGGATGTAAGGGGAAGAGTACTCTTGGGCACCGGACAATCAACCGCACCGGGGAACACCGCGCACGCTCTAAACAGTACGGGAGGAGAAGAAACCCACGCATTATCGTCTACTGAGTTGAGTGCACACACACACGGTCTTTCCACGCACACACATTCTCTTGTCCATACCCATACGATGGGGAACCATACCCATGCAGGCGCAAACCATCTGCACGATCTCCAGAACCACAGTCACGCAGGCGCAAACCACCAGCACGATCTACAGAATCACACTCACGGATATACCGCTCCAACCTTCGGAGCTGGAGGGTACAATTTACAAGCGCAGGCTGGAGGCGTCCAAATAGGCAGTGCAGGGACTAATACAGGTGGACCAAGTCCGAACAACACAGGGCTTGCTGATCGCGGTCTGCAAACTGGCGGACCCAGCATCAATAATACTGGATTTAGCGATCGGGATTTGACAACTGCTGGGCCAAGCACAAACACAACAGATGGAGCAAGTGTCTCGGTAACAGCAGGACCGAGCGTAGACAGCACGACCTCAACGGGAAGCGGAACCGCATTCAACGAACTTCCGCCTTATTTAACAGTCAACTGGATTATCAAGACGTAAAATATGAACGAAATAGATCCTCAAGCCGCAGTAGCACCAATGTATGTGCCACCGCCATTTCCAGCGTGGCCTCCACCATCGGGAGGGTATCCCAATACAAACCCAGAGCTTGGCCCAATCGTAAATCCAATTCCTTATGGGAGCTCACAGCCAAGCAGCATTAATCAAAACCCGCCTAATCCGCCGCACCCTTACAAGAGTACGTTTTATCCTCAAAAAATGCCAACGGGGGCAAACGGACAAAACCAGGGAGGCTCTTTCCAACTTCCACCAATAACGAAACCGTGGGAAGTGGGACCGATCAAAGCAAGCCCATCGATCTCAGCAATCAGTCCAACCCCGATTATCGGGCCGGGACCACAAGGAACACCGCCATACTAAAATGCAAACAATCAGTCCTCCAGTATACGTTGGGCCAACGTTTCAACAATTACCGGTATCCACCAGACCGTGGGAAACAGCCGTTGACCCTGGAACTCCTTTTCCAACCGCGATATTTCCGATTCCTGGGAAAAATTACATCGACGGCCTTGGTTCAGTGATAACGCCGACTCGCGTTGTTGGCGGACTTGGAAACTAAAGGTAAATTATGACAGGCGAAGTACTTATCACAGGATCCCAGAGTGGCACGGCAGGAACCGGTGGAAACAATCTGTCGAACCTTCTGGACAAAAACAGCAGAACGTGGTGGCAAACAGTTGCCTCTAACCCTTGGGCAGCTCAAGATGCTGGAGTACCAATAAATCTTACCAGAGTTCGTTTAGACGCTCTGGGAGCGTGGGAAGATGCTGCCTTAGGAAGCGCAATTTATGCATCCAATACACCGTTTCCAGCAGGTGGGCCATTAGGAGGCGCTTCAGGTGTTTCATTTGTCCAAGGAACATTCAAAGATCAATCAACAGTTGCCAGTTCTATTTCGCAAGCTTTCGGAAGCAATAATGTAGCTGGAAATTGCATCCTTGTAGGAATATGGACCTCTAATCCATCCACCTACATAACAGTCCCCTCCCCTCCAACGGATACAAGAGGAAATACTTATGTACTCGTCAGGGGACCAGTACAGGTCATAAGCACAGGAAGCCCTTTTACTACAGAAACTGCTTATGTGTATGTGGCTATGAATATCGCCGCAGGAGCAAATACAGTATCTGCGACTTTTAGCGCATCTGCTCCATACTCTGAAATAGCGATTGCTGAATATTCTGGTGTCGGAACTGCCAGTGTTGTAGATACATCTGGATCTGGAACGTCTCAGGGAGGACCAACTGTTTCCGCCAGTGTTACAACGACCTATGCGGCTGATGTTCTAGTATCTTATGGGTTTTCCTCAGGCGGAACTGTGACGCAACCTTCTGGGTTCACTAATAGAATAACGTTTACCTTTAATTCATGGTTCTCGGATAATCTGGCTGTAGCTACTCCTTCAACGTACCTTAAAACGTGGACATCTGCCGGTACTGGTCCAGCAGATAACCTGTTTGCTATTCTGGTTGCTCTTAAAGCCCCGTCAGTTACCGTAACTGGAACTAATATATTAAATTTGTCTAATCGTCTGATCCCGGGCACATTATTAAATGAATTTCCTGTGTCTCCTGGTGTAGCATACAGATATTATGCTCTTCAATGCGCTACCAACAACGGACGAATAGCTAATCTAGACTTTATAGGTCAATGGGCCAGTGGCATATCTGCTCAACCAGTGTCTCCAACGATATCTCCTCCTGGCGGAGCATTTGAGTATTCCATTTTAGTCACTGCATCTACTATCACGTCTGGCGTTCAGCTATATTACACTTTAGATGGTTCAACGCCCACGACTGCATCGACCTTGTACAGCGGGGCATTTCCGGTTACTGCTACTTCAACTCTTAAGGTTGTTGCTTATGATGCGGCAACTGCTTCATACAGCAGAGTATCTTCAGCACGGTTCCATGTTGGGAGTGGACAAGCAATTATCTCGGCCGAGATTGAACTTCCAGATTCTAACAGGGGATACAGAGTTTGGGCCTCAGATCCATGGATCTTTAAAGATCCAGTCTCGGGTTGGTGGTACATGTATGGAACCAACCTAGATACACCTGGAGTGTACTCCACAGGGTATTTAGATATGAATGTGTACCGATCGGCTGATCTTAAAAATTGGCAATACAGGGGTAATTTTATCCCCGTGTCAGCCGGCCAATTATTGGGAAGTCAAACTTTTATTCAACGTCCAGCAGTTGTCTATAACGCTGCAAATAATAACTATGTAATGTGGTGCCTGGGCTGGACACCTGGACCAACAACACTGAATGTCAATGTTTCATCTTCGCCTGAAGGGCCGTATACATACGTAGTTGGATATTCTTCCGTAAATGGAGTATCACAGTTAGGTGATGGCACCTTGTTTAAAGATGTCGATAATTCCGCTTATGTAATTATTGGGAACAGCAACACAACGCTGACAATTACCAAGCTCTCTGCAGATTATAAATCCATTACGGCGACATATCAGAACTATTCGATGTCAAGTGTATTCGGGGGACCAATAGAAGCGCCACATATGTTTTTGCGGAACGGGGTGTATTATTTGCTGTATTCAGGAGTGACTGGGTGGCAAGCAAACCTCAATGGATACGCTACTTCTTCGAGCCCGATGGGTACCTGGACAGTTCAGGCATCTCCGTTTCAACCTTTTGCTGGGGGAGTGGCAGGAACGTATACGGACAATACGATTTCGTTTAATACTCAGAATCTTGGTGCCATTTCCATCCCTGGAAGAGACGACGGCAGTGGATTTGGAGCGTTCTTTTACATGGGTGATGCATGGAATACTGGGCTACCACCTGCTACGCAGACAAGTCCAACGGCAAGTATGGATACTTACACACTTGTCATGCTTCCTGTTTCGTTTTCTGGTTCTGCAATGCGTATTTCGTGGAATCCAAACTGGTCATTTGAGCAAGTTTTTGCAACCGTATCAGGTGCTCCTAGTGCTCCTAGTGGGCTAAAGGTATCCGCCGGCAATGCCACTTGGACCAATAATGAAACGACTCCGGTCAGGATTTATCTTGACATGGCTCCGACGTCACAATTCCTCAACGTCAGTTCGATGGTCGTCCCTGACGGGGCAACCAGTGTCAGCAACGTACCTGCCGCGAACTTTTATCGCGTCAGGTCGGTCAATGCGTCAGGATCAAGCACATCGGCATATGTGGCAGTAGGCAGTGGGCCATTAGACGGATTAAATCCGCCATTCATGCCGATTACGTTTCCACCTGGACCACCTACCGCAACCGTTGGCGTATACGAGGATGGACCAGGACTCTTTGTCAATCCATCGAATTCCACAAGCCCAGTCCGATACAACGGACAAACTCAGACATCTACAATCAACATCAGAATTCCAAGACCGGTATGAGCAATGTAATAACGACTTCAGGCCAACCGATGGAACTCGGTTGCGGTCCAGCTGACCCTGCAATAAGCAAAGCGAAAACGTCCTATACCGGAAGCGGGTATGGGACAAAAGGAACTGGAGAGGTTGGAACAATCAATGCCGGCGCAAGTACTCCAGTTTCTCCCCAAGGACAAAAAGCTCAGTTGGGCGCTTATATCCTTGGAGGGCAACTGTACTTTGTCGATAACATCACAGGCACGGCTTATGCAGTCGGACAATCTGCTCAGGTACCTCAACCATCGGAGATATCTGTTAAAGAAACTGAACCAGCTCCAACCGAAATCCCAGTTGAGCCACCGAAAGCGATTGGATCAATCACCTTATCGAATCAGGACAACGAAGTCATGTTGTCCATAGGTCCGTACGGAGACCTGTGGGTGACTCAGAAACAGGGTCCCAATGCAGGTAAAGCAGTCGATCTGACCTATGGCGAATGGCACTAAACTCTGAATCAATATGGATGAAACTGAGAAACCAGTAGAAGACATCTATTCAACCTTAAAACGACTAGATGACGAACACCAGAAACCACAACAAGTAGTCGTTGGATCGTCCAACATCGGGAAGGAAAAGAATGGCTGCAAAAAAGAAACCTAAACCGCCCAAAATGCCAATGAAAGGCATGGATAAAATGATGGATAAAGACATGAGCAAAATGATGAAGATCGGAGGTAAAAAACGTGGCTGAGAAGAAGAAATGGATTCAAAGCGCCATCCGCAAGCCTGGGGCTTTGCACAAACAAATGGGAGTTCCAGCCGGGAAGAAGATCCCAGCCGGCAAACTTGCTAAAGCAGCCAAATCCGGTGGCAAGTTGGGTCAACGCGCCAGATTGACAGAGACCCTGAAGAAAATGCACTAAATGCAAAAAGAACCTGTCTCGGTCTTGGCTTATTGCGGTCAGAAACAAACACAGAAGATTACCGTAAGTGGTCCAAAACCTCCTTGGGAAGATGGACCCAGACCGGGTTGTTATCTCGGAGTAAGCACTCCACCGACAGGATTTGCTGTTGTTCCTCCACCGATCGCTATGACGGAGATCTTTAAGGCGCAGCAGACGTTCCCACTTTGAAAGCGGATGACCAAGCATCAGATCTTGGAAGCTTACGGTCAGTCGGTCTATCAGATCCGTCTGCAGGTAGCGATATCCCTGTACGCCAAGCTTGACCGCCAACCAGAAGAAGCACTCAAAAGCGCCGACAACTTCGTTCAAACGTTACTGAACGAAGATCATCAATGGCTCAAGTCCCAATACGAATAAATGCTAGCCGTCACGACGGACGTGATCGACAGTGCGCTCAAGAATGTTGAACGTGTCAGCTCGTGGCCGATCCAGGCACTGAACATCGGGCTGTTCGTGGTCATCCTTGGCATCTGCTGGTTGTTCGTGCAATCGACTCGAAAAGACATGGCAACTCTGCAAAAAACCCATGACGATGAAAGACGAGAGTATATCGCGAGTTTACGAGGATTGGTCCAAGACTCTGGAAAAGTCATCGAGCGTAACAGCGTCATTTTTGAACGAATCGACAGACGACTCGAAAGGCTTGAGCAACAAAAAAGAAACGGCAATTAATGAGTGTCCTGTTGAAACAACAGAACAAAAGCGTCGTCGTCGTTTTAGCCTGGAAACCTCCAATGATTTATTGTTCTGGGGCTTTCATCTTTTAGTGGTTGGGATCTCACTTGGCATCATGTGGGTCAAGTTTGACGCGATGAACAATGCTCTTGGCGAACTTCTTAAAGCGCAAAGGGCTGAGTTGGATATTGCCAGAGGAGAAATAGAAAAAGCAGACCAAGCATATGAGGCTGCACGCAGAGCTGAGCAACAACGTTCTATCGATGTCCGAGCAGCACAAAAAACTCTGACTGATCTAGTGACTCAAGTTCACGACAACCAAGCAAGCATCAAAGACAATCAAGATTCCATACGGAGGGTTGTCGATGCAGTTGGAAGTACAAATCAGCTCATCCTGCAGGCCAGTAAAGAAACGGAATCAGCAGCCAAGCAAAGCGCGCACGAAGCAGCAATCGCTGCAGGAAGCGCAGGAGTAGCGGCATCCAGGGCAGCCGCGGCAGCTTCAAGCAGTGGGAGAACAGCAACTGTGGTCGCAACCAAGGTCGCCACACAAAGCGATAAACTCAAGGTTCGCGCCCAACAACAGGACTTGGCGCGCAAACAAAAACAACTCTCTACCACCATTCGTCGCGTGAAAACACAAGGCCCAAGTTGGTGGGACAAGATCGTACATTAAATGGTCAAAATTCCCTTATGGGCAGTGATCATCGCTGTAGCGATCACATTGTATCTGATCATCTGGAAACTTCTCGACTTGATAAACATCAGTGGGTTATAGCATAGTAGACTCACAGAACAAGGTTAATGGTCTTTGTTTTGCGCAACTGCCCAGCCCCTTCGTGAGTGCGAAGGGGCTCCTTTCTTAAATGGTAGAGGACATCCCGTTCATTCAGTCGGTTCTGTATAAGAGCCCATATTCTGGGTGCGGACATTTCAGTGGCTGGAAAGAACCTCCGTCCGCTTACCCGATAAAAGGACCCCCGTCGACCAAGTATGGGCCTTTCAGTAGTTTAAAAGGAAACTTCTGTACCGACCCAACTAAAAGCCCCATTCACGGTCCTCAAGTTCTGCAACGAGTCCATTTCCGTCCAAGCATGCCGTATCCAAGCGCTATCGTCGGAGCAGGAACAGAAGGACTGCAGCCAATGCCGCCAATTGTAAGAGGACAACCCAGGAAACCTGCCTATAACCTACGTGCAATATCTGGTCCAAGTTCACAAGGACCTTTAACATATGGCATTGCAACTGGCATCGTTTCTTCTGGGGGCATTGACTTTGTTGTTGGCTCTTCAGGAAACCGCCACCACAACCTGGGACTGTCCTGAATTCTTTGGTTTCTCAGCAGTTTCGACTTCAGGCGTACCGCGCGTCTTAAGCACCTCGATAAAAGTATCCGCAGCAAGATAAGCGCTCACGGAGAGTTTGCTTAAGTCCTGGGGTTTTATCTCCCACGGTTTGCCTCTGCCATTCAGTAATTCGCAGACCACTCGGCAATAGATTTCACTGGCCAGATCGTCGACATTCATATTTGAAATCTCACGTAATTTAAGAATTTGCGAAAATTAGGGCTTGACCTAAACCCTTAAAACTCATAATCGCTCAACTGTACATAAGCGGCCAACGATTCGGGAAGTACAGTCCCGGTTCGCTGGCCTAACCAGAAACATAAGGAGTGATCTTATGAATCAGGCTGAGAAAAGTTGTAGCATAACGCCCAAGCCAATCGCAAGACGCGTAATGCGTGGAGAAGTCTGCGGACTCGACGACCGCAAGAGAGATGACTTCGGGCTTTTAACAGATGTCGACCGAGCCTGCACTCGCTGGCTCATAAAGAAAGGACTTTTAGACAAGAACCTCTGCGTATGGACGAGATAACCAAAGAACCATCAAAAGACCTGGACGCACTTCGAGTCGGGGATCGTGTCAGGTGGCGTATCCCGTATTTCGACAAACAGGTCGAACTTAAAGGGAGAGTCACGGATCGATCCCAATCTGGGATTCAGATCAATTGGGACAATGGCAACTGGGGAAAGTTTGATCGCAAGAATCAAGTGATCTGGAACGTGGAACTCGACCGTGAAGATGGCCGATAACAACACCCCATTCAGGGAAGCTACCTCGATTATCACAATCGGATCGGTTTTAATTGCCGTAGCAGGATATGTGGGAACCATCCACGGGATGCCAGGGCTGGCAGCAGGCATCCTATGGGTGGGAGGGTATATCTGCGCGGTGCTGCCGGTTATACCGATTTGGGCTGAACCATTGGCAGGTTCGGCTGGAGTGGGGCTGCTTTGCTATATCGTGAGCATGCCGCTCGCTACTCTGTTAGCGAAACGCCTTGCAGCATCTCAGCTTCAGAACGTTGAACGGCATACCGACGAACTCAAAAGAACGCGCGCAAAGATCCAGAAAAAGGAACGGATCAAGGACGACTTTATAGTCCGTTAGGGAAGAACCGTGCTGGAGATACCAAGGATGATTAGGATAACCATGTCAACACGTTCCGACAATGCGGCAAGGTACTTCGATGGGCAGGATGCTCGCGAGCGTAATGCGATCATTACGGAAGGAAGGTGGGGAGGAAAAGGAGCGGCAAGACTGGGGCTTGGCGTGCAGGTAACGCGCAGACAGTTCGTAGCACTTGGACTAAACCGAGAACCTGGGACCGGGAAACGGTTGACGATACGATTAAAGAAAAAACGCACCGCTGGCTACGATATGTGTTTTTCGGTGCCGAAGTCGGTATCGTTGTACTTATCCGAAACGCAAGATCCTGTTGTTGAGAAACTTATACTGGAATCGTTCAGGGAAACCATGGCCGATATGGAATCCAACATGGAGACGAGAGTTCGTGTAAACAACAGAGACGAGAACCGGACCACAGGAAACATGATTCATGCACGGTTTATCCATAGAGAAGCGCGGCCAGTTAATGGAATCCGAGATCCGCATTACCACATTCATTGTTACGTGTTCAACGCAACATTCGACGAAAAAGAAAATCGCTGGAAAGCCGGTCAGTTCAGGAACTTAAAATCGGACGCACTCACCTATGAACTAGCGTTTAAATATCGACTTGCCAATCGGATGATTGCAGCAGGATACGGAATCAGAAAATCTGGGGATCGATTTGATAACTTCGAGCTAGCCAGCGTATCGCCAGACCTTGTGCAGAAGTTCAGCAAACGAGGAACATTGATCAAGGAGATAATTGAACGCGACAAGGATAAATTGGAAAAATCCGCCAAATCATTATCTAACGGTCACAAGAGCTTTGATAAGGCATTAGCCGAGATAAAAGGAGAAGTAGCATCAAGGATTCGGGATAAAAAGGATGAAACACTTTTCAGCCCCCTTGAGCAATTGGTCCACTGGCGCGCACAGATGACTCCGGAAGAGCGCAAGAGTCTCCAGACGGATACAGTCAAGGCAGTTCGCAGTGAACCGTTTCTGGACGTAGCGATGGAGATAGTACGCGCATACAGGCGCAAAGCGCACAAGCCGCATATCAACTGGGCTAAACGCGTCAAAGACTATAATCGGGAACAAGAACACTTTGAAGAACGATGAAACTATTTGAAAGTCTTTTAATTATATCGGGGATTGCCCTGACTGGGTGCGCTCCTGTGCGCTTGCCGAACTCCCAAACTGCGCCTGAAGTGTTTTCGACTTTGGGGTATCACGAAAAGACTGTCGCAAAACGGTTCTACGAATTCGGGGCTAGCGACACGGCTAAACGCTTGTACTGGGCGCAGCGCAACCTTCAACAATGGAGTGGATACGCAAAGTAGAACGGTAAGATGTCGTAACTTTTTTGGTTGATTTAGAAGGACTTACGTAAAATGAAACTATTTGAAAGTCTTTTAATCTTTTTGATATCTGGAGTTACTTCGCAGGCGTCCATCATCGTTTACGATCCGGCGATGCACGCTACCACGGTCACGGATCAATTGGTCAATTTCGCGAAATGGGCTAAGACCGAAGCAGACGCAGCTCAGACTCAGATCAATACCTTGCAGACATACGAGAATACTGTCTTGCAAGTGTCGCGCTACGGGAATCCTTCGGCCTTACGCAATATCCCAGTCATCGGATCGATTGCCCAGCTGGTCGGGACCGGGCAGCAGGTGATGTACAATTATCAGCGGCTCCAGGCACTGGCGCAGCCGCAGTATCTGCAAGGGCAACTGAGCAATCTGACCAACGCGTACCAACTCTACAACTGGAACCCCATGGTGCCGGGGACATACCAGTTTTATTCGGCTGGCTGGCAGGTAAGCCAGGATACTCAAGACCAGATGCTTCAGTTGGAACGGCAACGGCAAAGGCTGGAGACGCAACGCGACCAGTTGCTCAACGATATCGCAAACGCCTCGACTACCGCTGAAGTGCAGAAGTATTCCGCGGCACTAAACGGAGTAAACGGCGCGCTGGCCGAAGTATCAGCTCGCGCGCATGAAGCAGCGCTCCAAAGCCAATTGCAGCAACAACAGCTTAACGCCGGCAGGGAAGTACTCAGGCAACAGACCATAGAGCGGACAACCGCAACCTTCAGTCAAGACAACAACAACTCAATCGACATACTTCGGAACCTCTCAGACGGGTACGGGAGCATGCCTAGGTGGAATCAATGATCAAATCACTATTCAGCAACTGGTACCTGTGGGCGAGTGCAATGTTAACCCTGCTGGGTTCCTCAACGTACATCTGGCATCTAGATGAGCAGCAGAGACTCAAAGCTCTGACGATAACCTGCAATGCCTTAGCCGACTCTCTGGCCAATCTGGAGAAGAACGAAAAAGAATTAGACCGCAGATTTTCGGTTCATGAAGTCGATCTCGATAACATCGTCACTGCCACAAAGATCGCGTTGCAACAGCAACAGGCTGCTCGCGAAGCTTTTAACAGAGATGTCAACAGGTCAATAGACATGATGCAGGATCTCTCTAAAGGCTACGGATCTATGCCTAAGTGGAATCAAGATCCTCCAAAACCTCAAGGGAAAGGTCAATAACCCAATGCTACGATCTTTATGTCGACTGTTGTCTGATCGAACCGGACGCGTCGAATGGGATGTTCATGATCTTTGTAAAATAGTCGCAAATCTTCATCAAAGAATCTCAGATCTAGAACAGGGCTTGTCTGACCACGAAGAATTTCTAGTGCATGTCCGTCAGAAATCCAACGGAGACCTCTGGTACAAAGAGTCACCAGTTTCGCCACCACTTCCCAAATCTCCGAACGCAATCACAAAATGAAACCAATAATGCTGCTTACTGAAATAATGACCGGGAATGCTGAACCTGTATCCCGAGCACTGACTGAATTTATGGTCACTACCTCACTGCTCATGGCCATCCTGATTTTCAGCCTGTTTTATTTCGTGCCGTCCATCCTGGCGATGATAAGACACCATCACCAACGCAGCGCCATATTCGTACTAAATATTTTCCTTGGGTGGACAATAATCGGGTGGGTTGGCGCACTGGTATGGTCCTTCACTGAACCAACCCAAATCCAATGAGCCCCCTCATCTTGATGCTGCGCAAACGGATGATGGCGACCAGTGTTTGGCAAGGGTTGTTCGTTCTCTCGGTGATCGGTGGATTCGTGGCAGTGCAGCTCGCTATCCGCGAGGAACATCGGCGGATCAAGTTTGTCGCGATGGACTCGCGGGACACGTTCTATCTGGCGAACCTTGGGACATTCGAGAGCGCCAAACATATTCATGCTGAACTGGCCAAGATGGCGGCAGAAACCATCTTCAGCCGGTCGCCGGAAGGGTTCGATAACCCTGAGAGATTGGAACGGCTTTTTAACCCTGCGACCTACCTGAATCTCCAGGCTGAAGAGAAGCGGGACAGTGAAAGCTTCAAAGCGCAGCAGATTCATCAAAAGATCGAGACGGGCCAGATCAAAGAGATCAACGTTGACGACAACACCGCACTGATCTCGGTCGAAGGCCAAGTGCTGCGGACCACGACTTTCAATGGTCGGATTCAAAACGATTCAAAGAGAATCACATTGTTTCTGAAGTTCGTCGTCAACGACGACATGGCCCATAACGGTCGCTACCCGTTGGTAGTGACGAAATACGAAGAAAGGTTCGAATAAAATGCCTCTACCTGTTACCTACTATCTCGCAGCCGGCCTTAACCAAGCACTGGGACAAGGATTGGGAGTGATCCTGGGTATCGGATTTCTCTCAAGCGTTGCAGCGCTTGTCTCCAGTGCTCTGGGCGGATTCGGCGAACGCTCGCTCTCAGGCATCAAAGTCAGCCTCGTTTTGGCGATCATTTGCGCACTCGCTTACCTGATCGTCCAGGCGCTGTTCACAGCTGGCGGAATCACCACGAACATTCAGCCTCAGGCGATCAATTAAATGATACTGGCAACCGCCGACATATTTCAACTCTCGCCTGAGTTTAAGTCTGCAGTGATGAACCTGCATACCGCCCTTTTACCAGTAGCCTTGGTAGTTTGCGTGGCAGGGGTAACCGGCGCAGCGTTACGCGCGCATCAAGAACGAGCACTGGGGTCTATCATGCCGGAACTCATACGGGTTGTCTGCGTAGCGCTGTTCTTGTCGAACATGGGCGCAGTCGGAGACTGGTTTGGAAGTCTCGTGGTTGCAGCTGAGCAAGCAACGGGGATCAACGCTAATCCGATGCAGGCACTCACGAATGTGATCTATCAGAAGTTTCACGTCGATATTTCCTCGCTCGTACAACAATTGCCTGGAGGGACGGGCTTAACCGGCCCAGCCATTGGAAGCACGACTCCAACCATATCCCATTACGGATACGCAGGAGACTCGACGCCAGACCCAAATAGTTCTGCAGGCGTTGGCAATCATAACAACACTCTAACGGCACTTTCTCAATCATCCTTGGACAACCATACCGTCAGCCTTGGTTTTTCGCCTTCTCTGATAAGTGCGTACGGACTCAAGGTTGGGCAAACATATACGGCAAATTTGGCCACTGGTCGGCAAATCACCGGAGTCTTTGATGATACAACCTCACCCAGTTACAACGATAAGACCCTCTATCGCGTAGACGTTTACGACCCAGGCAATCAAATAGACGCTCTGATCGGAGACGGCACTGTAGTCACTTCGATCAGTGGAGCAACCGCGTCACCGTCACAGAACAGTGGTTTCGATCCCGTTGGGGGTTTGGTCAAGATGATCACAACGAATCCTCTTGAAGCTGCGCAGATGGCTTTGTTTTCGATGTTCACCCTCATTTTGGCGTATATCTCAGCCTTCGTTATGTGGATGATGGCGTTGCTGCAGAGCATTTTGTACTATTCTGCAATCGCTGTAGGCCCGATCTTCGCGGGATTTCTTTTGGTGCGAGGCTTGGAGAATATCGCCAAATCTTTCATCTTAAGCTTTTTCGCGCTCTCCTTGTGGAACATTGCCGCTTTGCTGACCGGCCTAGTGACTCAACTTCTGATCAGTTTTGCAATCAGATCCAGCAGCACCGGAGTCGGAGGAGATGTCATCGGCGCAACAATGGGGTTCTTGTGGATCATTGGCATTTCGGTCTGGGTCATCACATCCTCGATACTCGGCCCATTGATTGTCAGTAAGAAGTTCATGGCTGGAGCCGTAGGATTAGGAGACGTACTCGTCGGTAGCAGCAGAAGCGTCATCGGAACTTACCACACGACGGCATCAGTAGCCAGATCGACAAGTACTCTCATTGGGTCTTCTCAAATGATCAGAGGAAACGGCTCGCGACCATACCAATCTTTCGCAAGGAGACCTGAAGAATGAACATCAACGACGTTCCCCAACGATACCGTAAGCGCATCCAGATAGACCCTGAGACTGGTTGTTGGCTGTGGATGGGATGCAAAAGCAAAAGAGGTTACGTATACATCGGATTCTTCGGACGCAATTTCCTATGTCATCGATTCATCTTTGAGTTGCTGATTGGTTCCGTGCCACAAGGCTTTGAGCTACACCACAAATGTAAAATTAGGCACTGCGTCAATCCCGATCATCTTGATGTCGTAACAAGACTTCAACACAAGACTCAACACCACATAACCCATTGCAAAAAAGGTCACGAACTGACTCCAGAAAATACCTTTACATGGAAACACGTAAGAAAATGTCGAATCTGCAAATCCGAAGCTAGACACAGAACTTATCTTAAAAACCGAGAAAAGATTCTTAAGAAAAGTCGTGTGTATGATCGTGTCCGTTATCGGGCCAATCCAGAAAAATTCAAAGCTTACCAGCGTAATCACTATTGGTCGAATGTAGAACAACACCGAGCCAAAGCTCGTGAGTATCAAAGGAGGAAACGATGTCAGAACTAGGGTTCGTTCTTCACGGCAACGACTCCGCGCGTGAAGCCAAGCCCAGCGTCTGGATCTATTCTGGACCGATGGTTGGCTGGCTCGTCGTCGGTGTAGCCTTCTTCGTCGTTCTATCGATGATCCTTTCAAGACTCGGATTGGAATGGTGGATTGTGATCTTGATTTCAGCCATCCCGCTCCTGGTGATCACGCTTTTCGTGAAGTTCCTGGTAAATGGTCGGCCATCCAGTTTCGCGATCGACTTGATGACCTTTCAGGTTTTCAGGCTTAAGACTTTTCTCTTTCTAAATGGATTGCTGAACCGTCCACCGCAGATCTGGCGGAAAGGAATGAAGCCAGCTCACCCAAATGACTTCAAATGAAGCTTCTGTTTTACCTTATTTTTCTGGCGTCACTCCTCTTTGCCCTACTCGTGGGCGGTGCTTTTGGTCAAGCGATCAGCACTAGGACTTTGAATCCATCTGAGCCCATGCAGATAGCAATCTCTCCCTTAGTGGTCACCACGCTTTTGTTTCCGGACCCGCCCAGCGGAAGTTTTGGCCTTGGCATCGTCACTGAAGGGACTACCGGCATGGGTAGCGTCCAGCTTTCGCACCCAGGTGGCTCGAAGGTATTTGCTCTGCACGCTTTAAGCGATGGGGCTGCAGTTACGATGACAGTCCTAATGTCTGGGGTTCTTTATGTGTTTGTGCTCCGCGTCACTCAAGCTCCAGACATCGCAATAACCTTGGTAAAGGAAACTCCAAACCCAGTAGCGCAACGATGAGAAGTATCCTTCGTTTCTTCTACCGCGGACCTGGGAGTGTCCTGCTGATTGTCGCAGCCATTCTGGCTATCAGCTGGGGTTTAGCAGCAGCCGACAAGCGTCAAAAAGAGGAAGCGCGAAAGCATTCGGTAGAACGTCCACTTGGTACGCTTAAACCGTCTCAGAAAGTTGACTCCTCTTCTCCCGAAAAAGAGCAGGTTCTAGAGGATCGGAAACTTTCTCCCGTTCAATCAAGTTCCCAAGTTGCGTTTATTCCTGCGGCATTTGCCCCATCGGGAAAACAACCAGGAGTAACACAACTTGTGGCGTTTTATGCTGAAGTTGCACCGACTCCAGTCCCGACTCCGACACCGGAACCGACTCCGACTCCTAGACCACCAATCCCAGAAATCTGGCTCCCCAGAGGGGTCTTTATCCCAGCCGTATTAGTAAACACGATTGAGAGCTCGCATATCAACACGCCTGTGGTTGGAACGGTAACGGCGAATGTCTATGAGAACGGTCATCTGATCGTGCCAGCCGGGGCAACAGTTACTTCCTGGGCGCAGAACGGAGCTGTGCGAGACCGGATTGAAGTAGCCGGCAGATGGTCAGTGACATTTCCTGACGGGAAAGAATTCAATCTGGAAGGTGTCGCGTGCGACAGAGAAGCGGACCCTTCTAATCAGCATTTCGGACTTGAGGACGGTTCAGCCGGCCTGCAAGGCGAGATAATTGAGAGTGACCACTGGGCTAACGCAAAGGCGTTTATCGCGCTGTTGATGACGGCAACGTTGCAAACTGGAACCGCGGTTGCGACTTCGGCGCTGCAGGCGCAACACACAACGGGAGTTACCAGCTTGCCAGATACGACCCCTGTACTTTCCAAGTATCTCGATCAACTCCTTAACGGAGAAACTGGCGATGGCCGGTTTGTACGCGTTCGAAGCGGAAAGGAATTCTACGTGTTCAGTGCGTCAGTGGTCTTTCCGACTCAGCGTTCAATCGGCGCACGTCGCCAGGAGGAAGAAAATAAATCCGAATCGCCTCCGGTCTCGCTTGATCGCATGGATCGTACGCTCTCCGAAACCTTGCGCGCATTACGCGAGGCTGGGTCCGAGCAACAACCAAAATCCAGTCCGACTCCTTTCTCGTACAAATGAACATATTCATTCCTGACGGTTACTTCTATTCTGATCATATTTGCTTCGGGTCGCCGGGTAAAGGCTCCATCCTGGCACGTGGGCACAGTGTCCAGTTTCCCGATTTATCTGCGTCAGATGCCGAAGCATGGAACGGACTGGAATCCGATATCAGACTGTTTTTGTCATCGCTGAAAAGTGATGAACGACTGCAGTTAATTTTCTCAACGAACAGCGATTTCGGGCCTGTCCTAGACCGGTATGAGAAGGAACCCTGCCACATCCCGATTGTGCAAGAGGTCCGTAGCGAACTGGCCAGACGTTACCGTAAACGGATGGAAGCTAATACGCTGCTCATGAGTAACGCGACTCTGTATATCTCCAGCAAACTGCCCAAGATGATTAAGGAGAATGGCAAACCCATTCGTGCTTTCGACAATGTCTTCGAAGTTGTAAAACGCTCTTTTGATCAGAGGCAGCAGTTCTTCGATATGCTCTTGCGCAACTACGGAGGCGCACTCAAGCCTTTAGATAACGCCGCGAATTACCGCGAACTGCTTTCGTTTTGGGCTCCTGGGCAATCGCCCATGCCTGACCCAGATTGGCTACGATCAATTGAAGATCTATGCCGCTGGAGTGATATCGCTCCAAGATCAAATGGTGACCACGGATTT
>Ga0318562_10000487_pt1 | contig 17647 bp, 16 predicted proteins | sample GRESIP066b5f18_FD_203688 | JGI IMG/M metagenome (GOLD analysis project Ga0318562, IMG submission 203688) | Tropical soil microbial communities from Luquillo Experimental Forest, Puerto Rico - GRE.SIPMG.066b5f18 | ecosystem: Environmental > Terrestrial > Soil > Tropical forest > Bulk soil... | reverse complement strand
GTTGTATTCGGGCCACTGCTGAACGGCCTGATGTTCGCAACGGTACTTTTTCTCAGCGGATGGATGATGAACAGATTCTATTTCCCATCCAGATGGTACAAGGGAATCATCCTGAGTTGCCTGGTACTGAGCCCCTGCCTGCTGGAGGTTTATTCCATGATGTGGTCTGAAACCCTGTTCATTCTGATACTGATGATTTTCATCGCCGTTTTCAAGCTTTATCTCGATGATGAAAGGCTGGTTACCCTGGTCCTTGCCTCATTTCTTGCCGGGCTGGCGTGTGTAACGAGGTATGCAGGGGTAACGCTGGTGGCTACCGGCGGAATGCTGGTGGTTCTGAATTACCGGATGAACATTAGCCGGAGGATAGTGCACCTGTCCATCTTTTGCGCGGTATCCGCCAGCCTTCTTATAGTTAACCTTACCCGGAATACAGCCCTGTCTGGTACCTACACTGGCATGCGCCAGAAGGGGATCACTCCCCTGATTCAAAACCTGTCCTATTTTGGAACGGTTATTTGTGACTGGATGCCATTGCCCAAAGACAACAGCAATCTTGCCCTGGTGATTACCTTTGGAACCGTGCTGCTGCTGGGCATCGCACTGGTCGTTCTCTTTATGACGCGCCGGGGGTATCATTCATATGAACATATTGCCATCGTATTCTGCCTGGTATATATTGCCTTCATGCTCCTTTCTGCTACTGTTTCCCGTTATGAACAATTTACAAACCGTCTCCTCTCCCCTATGTTTATCCCCCTGATATGGGGACTCAGCGGGCTGATCCCCTTATGGATTCAAAAATTGCCCCGTCCTGCGAGGTTATGGACAATTGGCCTGGGAATTCTTTTGGCAGCAGGTTTCCAGTACAACCAATGGCTCCATGACTACGAGACATACGACGGGGTAAAAGACGCAGGCATTCCGGGTTATACAGAGGACCCATGGCCGCAATCCCCCCTGCTGGAATTCATCAATAAAAACAAGAACCTGTTCAAAACCGGTTACAGCCTCTATTCCAACGCCGCTGACTACCTATATTTTTATACCGGACTGCATCCCTACAATCTGCCCCAGAGAGTCTTCCCGGTTGAACAAAAGAAGTTCTATGCCGATCCCCGTCACTATATCATATGGTTCAATGACATTGACAATCCGGATCTGACCACCCTCGAAGAAGTCAGAAGGAACCAGAATTTCATTCCCCTGCAGTCATTTACAGACGGCACCATTTATGTTTCCGTTGACAGTACCCTGGCCAGCCCGGTAAAAAGGGATCCGTAAGACGATGCAAATCCAATTTGTGAGGTCCTCCCCCATATCGGCGCTGGTTACCCTATTCGGATTTCCTGGATGCCATTTCCCCGGTGAAAGGTCCAGCCCGTTTGGCATCAAGAGGACCCTCTGTCAACCACCGGATACAAAATTCCGGTGGCTTGCAGAAAGCCGGGAGACGGCCTGCCAGGGTGTTAGCTCTAGGAGGGTCTTATCCAGATGTTGCGGTAGCTGATCGGTTCACTGGGGTCTCCGTGAGCCTGCAATTTGATCGGACAGGGGCCGTGTTTTTTATAAGAAGGCTGTCCGATATACAACGTCTGCCCTTTCAATTCATAATTATTCTGAATGAGGACTCCATTGAGGAAAACGGTGACTTTCGCCGGGGATTTCATCGAGCCGTCTTCATTAAACCTGGGAGCAACCCAGGCCACATCATAGGCCTGCCACTCCCCAGGCTTTCTGTTTGCATTGGCAAGAGGAATAGACTGTTTGTAAATGCTGCCTGCCTGGCCGTTTACATAAGTGGCGTTGTTGTAGGAATCCAGAACCTGCAATTCGTAACCATCATCTCCCGGGCCCGTAGAGGCCAGGAAAACTCCGCTGTTTCCCCTCGCTTGGCCGGAACCGGTAATATTCCCCGGAATCCGCCATTCAATGTGCAGCTGGTAGTTTGTAAAGGATTGCCTGGTTTCAATATTCCCTGCTGATTTATTCACAGTAATGATTCCGTCCATTACTGTCCATCCGGCTGGCCTGGTCGTGTCTTTTACGGAGCGCCATTTATCCAGGTTGGATCCGTCAAACAGAATTATAGCATCAGATGGAGCGTCACCAAAGGATTTACCGGGTGTTACTACAGGAGGAACGGGTGAGTAGACCTCAGTTAGTTTGGGGTCACCATTCTGGGCCTGTATCAGTTCGGTGCCAACAAAGCTGATACAAGCGGCAAGCATAATGGTCTTTTTCGAATAACAGGCAATTAAGGACATAGTAAAAATGATTTATGGAATGAAAAGCCAAATTATGACAAAAATATCTTTCATGAATGACTGAAAGCAAATTGGACAGCCAGGGGCAACCTGATCGGCGTAATTTATTTCCTTGCAGGGGTGGTTACGGGAATTCGAGTCGCACCAAGGTGGCCGACAGTACCCTTACTGGGCTTTACTATTGTTAAATTCCCGTCCGGGAGAGATCCCTGACTCTGCATCATGTCAATCTAAGTGGTTTTTGTTCCTGATGCCAGTGGCAATACCGCTGGTCATTACCAGGTGGTCCTTTCCTGAGCTATCCGGCTTGGTTTTATTGTCCAAGGCCGTAGCTTTGGATTAATAAATCGTATGGATTACAACCAAACCGTTGACTATTTACTGGGCAAGCTTCCGATGTTCAGTCGGATAGGTGCTGCCGCGTTTAAAAAAGATCTGACCAATACCCAAAAGCTTTGCCATTTTCTCGGAAACCCACACCAAAAATTCAAGTCCATTCACATTGGAGGAACCAATGGCAAAGGTTCCACCAGTCATATGATGGCGGCTGTCTTTCAATCTGCCGGGTACAGGACGGGTCTCTACACCTCCCCGCACCTCAGAGACTTCAGGGAAAGGATCAAGGTTGACGGAGACTGGATTGATGAAACCTTCGTGATAGAATTTGTCAGCCGGATAAGGCCTATGATCGAGCAGATTGAGCCTTCTTTTTTTGAGATCACCGTTGCGATGGCTTTCGAATATTTTGCTGCCCGGCAGGTAGACATCGCCATTGTTGAAGTAGGCCTGGGGGGAAGACTGGACAGCACCAATATCATTACTCCTGAGTTATCCGTCATAACCAATATCAGTTATGATCATATGAACATGCTGGGAGATACCCTGGCCAAGATAGCCCATGAGAAAGCCGGCATCATCAAAACAAAGATCCCGGTTGTCGTAGGGGAAAAACAGGAGGAGAGTTTCCGGGTTTTCATTGACAAGGCAAATTTCGAACAGGCACCCCTTGTTTTTGCAGACCAGCAAAGATTTGTTGCAGAGTGGAATTTTGAGAAAAATGAACTGGTTGCTGAAGTCACCTCAACCCATGACAACAGCAAACAATATTTTCATCTTGACCTTACCGGCATTTACCAGATTAAGAACCTGGTTACATCCCTGGAATCCGTTCACGTTATGCAGCAAAAAGGATGGGCTGTCCAGGAATCCCATCTTCGAAATGGACTAAGTCAGGTAAGGAAACTTACCGGTCTGCACGGCCGCTGGGAAAAAGTTCATGACCATCCTGTCGTCATCCTGGATGTGGGTCATAATGAAGATGGTATCCGGCAGGTGATTCACCAGGCAGAATTCACTGATCATGAGAACCTTCACATAGTATTTGGCATGGTCAATGACAAGGACGCCTATAAAATACTTTCCCTCCTTCCCCGCCAAGCCAACTTTTACTTTACCAAAGCCCAGATCCCCCGGGCCCTACCTGAGGACAAACTGGCTGCCATCGGTTGGTCGATGGGGCTGGTCGGAAAACACTATCCCGATGTGAACTCTGCTTTTCTGGATGCATTCATGCAGGCCGGGAAAAAGGACCTGGTTATTGTCTGTGGCAGTGTATTTGTCGTAGGAGAACTCGATGCCCAATCGGTTATGCGGGGCGTTGAGCGGGGTGTCACAATGCGAGAATACAGCGTCGGAAGAAAATGATTTTTTGACCTGCCATACCCATTATACCCTCAATAATTCATGGCCTGTAATTTCTCCAGGGCATAAAACAGGGCGGTTGTATGCATGCTTTGTACAATCTTATTTTCTCTTAGTAATTTTTTTACTTCGTCTATCGAAAATAGATAGATTTCAATTTCCTCATTGTGATCCAGTTCCTGTTGCTGGATGAGCTTCCCGCCTGTCGCCAGATACATGTGCATCCAGTTGTTGTTGGTGGAAGGATTTGAGGAAGTTTTGCCCAGATATTCAAACTCGCTGAATTTATATCCGGTTTCTTCGAGCAGTTCCCTGGAAATGGCTGCCACAAGGGAAGTATCAGATTCATCCACGCATCCGCCGGGAATTTCAAAATTGGTTTCACCCAAGGCATGCCGGTACTGTCTTTCCATGATAATCTTTCCGTCCTCTGTCAGGGCGACTGCAGTAACCCAGGTAGGGAATTCGTATACATAGTAAGGACTAATTACTTTACCATCCCTGGTTTTACAGGTATCCTTGCGGATAGTGAACCAGGTATCCTTATATAGATATTGGGATGAAACTGTTTCCCAGCTTAAATCTTTTTCCATAGATCTTTTGAATTAACACTTCAGGACCGGTTGAATGTACCCACCGGCATGACCGCTTCAAATCCAACCGTTTCTTTCCCGCAGGCTGTTGATGTGTCCTACATGGTGCTTTCCGTGCCAGGCGTACATTCCCAATAAATGCCAGAGGGTAAATGTTTTCTTATGGTCAGGGTGAAAAATCGTTCTTTCCCAGGCAGAATCAGGCTGGTGCCTAAGGGATTCATACCACCTGGTATGCAGCGCGTAAAGGAGTGTTACAGAAATATTCACGGGGAGATTGCGCACATCATCCAGTAGTGCCCAGGATTTCTCCTCATAGGGACGAATGGGCGGATTGATTTCTGTCAGACAAAGTTTAAATCTGCAATAAGCATTGATATGGCTGTCGGCTATATGGTGCACCAGTTGATGGACTGTCCAGCCTCCCTCCCTATAAGGAGTTTCCAGCTGAGCCTTATCGAGGTTCAGGACAGCATTTTCCACCTGCTGGGGCAGAAATTTGATGTCATTCAGCCATGCTTCTTTTTGCGCGGTAGAAAACGCCTGGGGTTCATATTGCCCAATGGGGTACCTGAGGTCAAAAGACATAAATTATGTTTCATTTCGTTAAAAGGGACGATTACTGCTTCTCCTCGCGAAGGGTATGACCTGTCAGATGAATAAAAACATCTTCCAGATTTGCCTGTTTCATTTCCTTCGGTCGCTCAAATCCTGTAGCTACGAGGTTATCTATGAGCTTGTCGGGTGTATCCATAACAATAATTTTCCCGGCATCAATAATAGCCACCCGGTCACAGAGAACCTCCGCCTCATCCATATAATGGGTCGTGATGATCACCGTTGTGCCCCTTGACCGGATACCTTTAACAAGATCCCAGAGATTTCTCCTTGCCTGGGGATCCAGACCCGTCGTAGGCTCGTCCAGGAAAATGATTTTAGGGCGGTTGATCAGCGTGGTGGCAATAGAGAAACGCTGTTTTTGGCCGCCGCTCAATTCTTTGTATTTGGATCTTGCTTTTTCCCGGAGATTGACCTGATCCAGCAATTCCAGCGGCCTGACCGGTTCGTTGTACAATCCACCAAACAATTCAATAAGCTCAATGAGGTTAAGGCCGGGATAATATCCCGAAGTCTGCAATTGCACCCCGATGATCTTTTTTATATTTTCCGGATCCTTGTCAAGGTCATATCCATCTACAGTCACTTCTCCGGCTGTCTTCTGCCTGAGTGTTTCTATAATTTCCAGGGTGGTGGACTTTCCGGCCCCGTTCGGACCAAGCAGCCCAAATATCTCTCCCTCGCGTACATCAAAGCTGATGCCCTTGACCGCTTCAAAATCTCCGTATTTCTTGTGCAAATTCTTAACCGAGATAATGGTATCTTTTTTCATATCCTGGCAATTTACGCCAGTTAGGATTTTGGGCCAAGTAAAATGGGGGGAACTGCTTCTCCACCTGCATGCAGAAGCACCAAACTGATCATAAAACAAAGGTTGACCGCATTTTCGGGTTCATGAATTCATTTTGTAAAGACTTCCGTATAATAAGTCATCCCGTTTTTATCTTTTGCCCACCCAATACCCGTCAGGGCAAAATCTCCTTCAATATTCTCCCGGTGAGGTCTGCTTTTTAACCATACGGCTACAAGGTCCCTGGCAGTATGCTGTCCAAAGGCAACATTCTCGCCAAAGGCTTCCAGAGAACCCAGGTGTTTCCCAATCTCCTTCGCCCTGGATTCGGCACCATCATGTCCAAACGGAGTTTTACCTGAAGCCATATTACGGCAGTGGCGGGCGGCCACTGAACTCTCCATGGAGTTTAGCTGCAACGCTGGCAATCCTTTTGATTTTCGGTCCAGATTGACATAGTACAGAATTGCCTGTTCTAGTGAGTCTTTGCCGCTGACAGACTGGGTTTTTGAGAACGAAGACGTAAATCTTATTGCCGGGGCAACGGTAAAGCCGGAAAAGCCAATGACAGCCAAACCAAGCCAAATCCCTTTCCTAACTATCTGATTGAATTGGTGATTCATATTTATTTAACCTTTGAAGAAGCTCTCTGGTATTTATGTGTTGTTAAAAAAATCTAAAACCTGATTTCCATTTTGACATCTGCCGTCGCGAAAGGGGAATGGTCTGCAGAAATGTGCTTAAACCCATATTTGGAATATAACCTGATGGCGGTCTGCAACTGGCTGTTTGAATACAGGTAAATCCTGGCAGCTCCCGCTGACCTTGCCTTACTGATGCATTTCTCGATAAGCAGTTTGCTGATCCCTGTTCCCTGATGAAGGGGGTCAACAGCCATTTTGATCAGTTCAAATTCATCGTCAGACTCCTTCATCAGACCGGCGCAGCCGATGATTTTTCCATCCTTTTCTGCAAGAAAGATATAGCCTCCCGGATTGATGACTTTTCCTACCGGGTCATCCAGCACTTCCATATCGTGCGACTCCATCAATTTATAACGATTCAACCAATCCTCGTTCAATTTTTTAAATTCGGCGGAATGCCTGGCCTCAAAATCTATGATACGTACCATATTACTGCGCGTTCTTTTTTGGGGTTTTCCGCAGGAATGCTTCCAGTTCCTTCATCATGTTGCTGCTCCCTATAAAAAAAGGTGATCGCTGGTGGAGGTTCTTTGGTTGTATTTCCAGGATGCGGTCAATTCCGTTGGTGGCGGTTCCTCCGGCCACCTCTACGATAAAGGCAAATGGGTTGCACTCATATTGTAGCCTCAGTTTTCCCTCGGGCTTGTCTGTTGTGCCCGGATACATGAATATGCCCCCTTTGATCAGGTTACGATGAACATCGGCAACCAGGCTCCCGATATATCGTTGGGTATACGGTCCTCCATTGGATTCATTTTTCCTCTGGCAGGCATCAATGTATTTCTGGACACCTTCCTGGTACCTGAAGAAATTTCCGTGATTGACCGAATAGAACCTGCCGTCTTCAGGACAAACCATCTGGGGATGGCTCAGGGTAAATTCACCGATCGATGGATCAAGGGTAAACCCGTTAACTCCCCTGCGCGTGGCGTACACAAGCATGGTCGATGAGCCATAGATGATATATCCCGCCGCAACCTGCTGGATCCCTGGCTGCAGGAAATCCTTTGCGATACAGGGCTTTCCTTTTTCACTCGTCCTGCGGTAAATGCCGAAAATTGTACCAATGCTGCTGTTCACATCGATATTGCTGCTCCCGTCCAGTGGATCAAACAGGCAGACATATTTGGATTGATTGCTCACTTCATCATCAAAGATTACGATCTCATCCATTTCCTCACTCCCCACTCCGGCACAGCTGATCCCATGACGAAGTACCCCCATAAACTGGTTGTTTGCAAACACGTCCAGCTTCTTCACGTCTTCTCCCTGCACATTCACAGTACCCGCATCTCCCAGGATGTCGACAAGGCCTGCCTTGTTGACTTCTACATTCACTCTTTTGGCGGCCAGACCGATATCCCGCAATAAATTGCTCAATTCTCCCGTAGCATGTGGAAATTGTCTTAACTGCTGGATGGTGAATTCATCCAGTGTAAGCACTCTTCGGCTTACGCTCATATGGGACCAATTTTAAATGTTGGCATCAGTCTGCAAAAATAAGTGTTTGACCGAAAACCGCCTTCTGCAGATGACCCAAAGCGTCATAAGGGCTGTTGAAGGTTGTGAATTCACATATGGTATCTTTGCGGTCATTTGAATGTGTACCCTGTACATAAAAAATCAACATTCCGATATGAAAGTATTCAAATTTGGAGGAGCAAGTGTAAACAGCATGGACAGGATTAAAATGCTGTGCGACATCATGCGGTCCCATACGGATGAGAAAATACTGGTGGTCATTTCTGCCATGGGTAAAACCACCAATGCACTAGAAAAGGTAACCGAAGCATTTTACAAAGGTAACCAGCAGGAAGCCCTGCATCTTTTTTCCGTGATCAAACAAAGTCATTTGAATACCGCCAAATACCTTCTGGTAAAGAATTACCTCAAAGCCGAGTCCCACCTGAACGAATTCTTTACCGAAATCGAATGGCTGCTCCATGATAGCCCAAAGCGGGAATTTGATTATTATTACGACCAGCTGGTCTCCGTAGGCGAGCTCCTTTCCACGGCAATCATCAGTGCGTTCCTTCAGGAGGAAGGTTTAGCCAATACCTGGATCGATGTAAGGGATATTTTCAGGACCGACGACAATTTCAGGGATGCCAATATTGATTTTGATATTACTCTGGAAAAAGTCAGGCGGGATCTTGTTCCCCTGTTCCATCATACTCAGCTGCTGATTACCCAGGGATTTATCGGGTCAACCGACGAAAATGAAAGCACCACGCTCGGAAGGGAAGGCAGTGACTATACAGCGGCCGTATTTGCCAATCTTCTGGAGGCAGACAGCCTGACAATCTGGAAAGATGTGGTGGGGGTGATGAACGCCGATCCCAAGTTTTTTCCGGAAGCACAGCTGATCAGTGAGTTGAGTTATGACGAGGTAATTGAAATGGCGTATTACGGGGCACAGGTCATACATCCCAAAACCATTAAGCCTTTGCAGAACAAGGATATCCCCTTATATGTGAAGTGTTTTCTGGACAAGGAGCTTCCTGGGACCATCATTCATAATAGGAATTCCAAAGGACTGCCTCCAATTATCGTGATCAAGCAGAATCAGGTCCTTGTCCATCTGCATTCAAAGGATTTTTCCTTTGTCGGGGAAAGACCGACCGGCGAACTTTATCATCTTTTTTCTGAAATAAAGATAAAGCCCAACCTGATGCAATCCGGGGCAGTCACCTTACAGGTATGCCTCGACGACTGGGCGGAAAAAATAGAAAGGCTTGCTCTTTCCGCCTCCCAGATCTTTGATGTACAATTGGAAAAGGGTCTCACCCTGCTGACTATCCGTCATTATGACCAGGCAACGCTCGACGCACTTACTGAAGGAAAGGAAATTCTTCTCAAACAACAATCGCCCCAGACCGTGCAGGTTTTAATGAAATAGGAATCCCGGGGCATCGTATATATATTTAGGGTTAATCGACCCCCACCATTATGGTCTGCTTCAATTTGATCGGAACCGGTTTTCCCGCCCGGGTGGCAGGACTCCAGGAAGGTACGTTGAGAAATGCCTGTTCAATCTTTTCATTCATGACCGCATTGCCTCCGCTCAGTACATTCGCAAAAACCGTCTTCCCTGAAGAGTCGACAATATACTCGACCATCACAAATGATTTTTTTTGTCCTTCGGCAAGTTCATTGACCATGTCCTTGCTCAATTTGCTGACAAAGCTTTTAAACGCCTCAATGCCACCAGGAAATTCAGGTAGCTTGTCAACAGATTTTGCAAGATCATCCTCTTTGATGGGTTGCTCGGCATGCGCATGTTTCTTCTCGGGCTTGACTGAAACTACCGTTTCTTCCTGGGCAACGGATGCCGGAACATCTTCAGTCACGTAATCCCCTTTGGAATTGACCATTACCACAGGAACCTGGTGATATTTCTCGAAATAGAAAAAGGCATTTTTCATGTTTTTCTCAAACCCGTAGAATTCTGAAAAATTCAGCAGGTACCGGTTCAGGTAAGATACACTGCGCGGGTTTTTGAAATTTACCGGAAATATATGCACCGGAATAAAATCCTCCCCGAGGTCCTTGGCATGGGCTGCCAGGACATAGAGTTCTTCAATCTTCTCGTCGGTAATGGGGATGCAACCGGTGGTGACGCAGCTTCCGTGGATAAAGATCTCGCCTCCGGGCTGGGTCAGGTCACTTAACAGTTTGTCAGACTCATTTGGATAGTTTAATCCCAGGGAAAGGTGATAAAGACTGCGCGGGTTGAATTCATTGATGTAGTAAAACCCTTCGGGCACCTGGTAATCCCTTGCCATTCTCTTCGGGCCCAGTGACCCGGCCAGGGCACAAATCTTGTAAATCTTGAAAAGTTTGTATTTCTCAGCAGATTTGTTCTTTACCCAGACTTCCAATTCGCTGTCATACTTAAACGACCGGATGTAAATGAATTTTGCGGGCCAGGTCAATCCCTTAGCCTTGAATTGCCTGACAAGCGTATCCTCTTTTCGTTTAAGCAGATCATTGATTTTCGGGATGCTGCGCTGGTATTCCATGAATTTGGCACTATACGAAGAAGGTTGTGCCTTTACCCCCCCGACCAGGGGTATAAGCAAGGACAGAATTGGCACTAAAAATTTTATGGAAATACCTCTGGTAGTCATACAAAGGGGAAAGATTATGAGTGTTGATCAATTATGGGCATACAATATTACCATTATAACAAAAAATTTGCCAGTTTATTATATAAACGGTTGTTAATAAAGTGGAAATCAATTCAATGGCTGCCTGGCCCGGGACGGATTGCCTGAAAAACACAAATCCGGGAGTCCTTCGTTATAGATTTCCCCTGGCAGCCTGTTCCCGTTCAATGGCCTCAAACAATGCCTTGAAGTTACCCTTCCCAAAGCTCTTGGCTCCTTTCCGCTGTATGATTTCAAAAAACAGGGTTGGCCTGTCCTGAACCGGTTTGGTGAATATCTGAAGAAGATACCCTTCATCATCGCGGTCAACCAGGATTCCCAGATCCTGAAGGGGTTGCAATTTCTCATCAATCTTACCAACCCGGCCGGTCAGTTCCCTGTAGTAGGAAGAGGGTACCTGAAGGAACTCTACACCACGATTTTTCAGGGAGCTGACTGTTCCAACAATATCGTTGGTAGCCATGGCTATGTGCTGAACACCTTCACCATTGAAAAATTCGAGGTATTCCTCCACCTGTGATTTCTTTTTACCTTCCGCAGGTTCATTGATCGGAAATTTTACAAATCCGTTCCCATTGCTCATGACCTTACTCATCAGGGCCGAATATTCTGTGGAGATATCCTTATCATCAAAGGAAAGAATATTTCTGAATCCCATTACCTGCTCGTAAAACTGAACCCAGGGATCCATGTGATTCCATCCGACGTTACCTACACAGTGGTCTACATGCTGCAAGCCCGAAGAAGGCGGGTTGAATGCTGTCTTCCAATCCCTGTAACCAGGGATAAAGGGTCCATTATAATTCTTTCTTTCAACGAAGATATGGGCTGTTTCACCGTAGGTATAGATCCCGCTAAGCACCACCTCGCCTGCCTCATCCCTCATCCTGACGGGTTCCATATAACTCTTCCCACCCCGAAGAGTGGTTTGATGCCAGGCATCCTCCGCATCCTCGACCAGAAGGGCGATCACCTTCACTCCATCACCGTGCAGGTGCACATGGGTAGCAATCGGGTCGTAGGTTTTCAGTGCGGTAGTGAATACAAAAGTCAGTTTATTCTGGCGGACAACGTAACTGGCCTTGCCCTTAATCCCTGTTTCCGGTCCGGCATAGGCAACCGACTGGAAACCAAAGGCAGATTGATAATAGTGTGCAGCTTGTTTTGCATTGCCGACATAGAATTCAATATAATCAGTGCCCATCAGGGGCAGAAAATCAGTCTGCTTTGGTTGTTTAGTTTTTGTTTCTAACAGGCTTGACATATCGCTAGGCGTTTTAATGAAAGGAATGGATTAACTATGGAGAAGCACTGCTGGTAAAGGGAGCATGTTGCATATGGCTAATATGCAGGGGATATTCAACAATCAGCCGCTCGCATGGCGAGGGTTTCCATGAGCAGACAATAGCAGAGACGTTTGTCCCCGAAAACTTTATGAGGATAATCCGGGAGCATGAATTGCCGTCAAAGGTAAACTTCTTGACGCATATATCATAATGGACAGAAAGCAGGAAAAAAGCTGATTGCCAAAAAAGGGGACAATACTTGCTTCCGGGTCTTTATCTTTGACGCAACAATGGTCATCTATGCTGAAAGTTGGAATTCTTGGAGGGGGTCAGCTGGGCAGGATGCTGCTGCAAGCTGCGGCCAATTATCCGGTTGAAACCTTCCTGATGGAAAACGACGAAGAATGTCCCGCCGCACATCTCTGCCATCATTTTATCAAGGGTGATATCAGGAAATATGAGGATGTGATAAAGTTTGGAAAAGGGCTCGATTCAATTACGATAGAAATAGAAGCCGTGAACGAAGATGCCCTCGAACAACTGGAAAAAGATGGTGTGAAAATATACCCGAAGCCCGGGGCTCTGAGGATCATCAAAAACAAGATCTCCCAGAAGTTGTTTTACAAGGAACACGAGATACCCACTGTCTCTTTTGTTGTCACGGAAAGCCTTTCTGATCTGCGTTCGAAGGCTGATTTATTGCCTGCCGTGCACAAGGTGGCTATGGGGGGCTACGATGGCAGGGGTGTTCAGGTAATCATGACTCCCGGAGATCTCGCAAAAGGATTTGACGCACCCTCGGTGCTGGAAAAGATGATGTCTATTCATAAGGAAATTTCCCAGATCATAGCCATCAATGATAAAGGGGAACCGGCAGTGTATCCCCCCGTGGACATGGTTTTTGACCCGATCCTCAACCTTCTTGATTACCAGATCAGTCCAGCCGATCTGCCACAGCAGATCCTCTGGAAAGTGGAAGCAATTGCGATGAAGGTGGTCAAGGACCTGAAAAGCCCGGGCATTTTCGCCGTGGAATTGTTTGTTGACAAGCAGGGGGAAGTTTTTGTGAACGAGACAGCTCCACGCGTTCATAACAGCGGGCACCATACGATAGAGGCCAACTACAGTTCCCAGTTTGACATGCTCTGGCGGATCATGCTGGGATACCCTCTGGGCAACACCAGCCAGTTACTTCCTGCGGCCATAGTGAACCTGGTAGGGGCCGAAGGCTCGCAGGGAACAGCTTGCTATGAAGGTTTACGGGAGGTTCTTGAAATGGACAATGTCTTTGTGCATATCTATGGCAAGAACAAGACCAAACCTGGCAGGAAAATGGGCCATGCCACCATTTTGCATAAGGATAAACAGGATCTCGTTCATAAGGCCCACAGGATAAAAAACGCCCTGAAAATCATAGCGAAAGAATAGGAGAAGTATTTCAGAATGACAGATGGATTTTGAGATAAAAAATGGCTATTTTAACGGGAAATTTTTTGCCCGGCCACTCCAGATCCGGATTCGTATACATTACCGTTTTATATTCCTGGCATAAGTCGGATCACCCGGAACGAATGCCAGGTCAAAAAAAGCAACCATGCCTGTTTCCAGGACACCCAATGATAGTATGACAGATGTTCAGGTAGGAATCATTATGGGAAGCGACAGTGACCTCCCGGTCATGCAGGCCGCAGCAGATATACTGAAGGAATTTAAGATCGGGTTTGAACTCACCGTCGTATCCGCTCACCGTACCCCCTTACGAATGGTCGAGTATGCAGGAAGCGCAAGGGACCGCGGGCTAAAAGTAATTATCGCCGGTGCCGGAGGGGCTGCCCATTTGCCAGGAATGATTGCCTCCATCACTTCCCTTCCAGTCATAGGCGTCCCCATCAAATCCTCCAATTCAATAGACGGCTGGGATTCCGTTCTGTCGATCTTACAAATGCCTAACGGAATCCCGGTTGCCACTGTGGCCCTGAATGCGGCAAAAAATGCGGGTATCCTGGCAGTCAGTATCCTCGGCTCATCAGATCGGTCGATCGGTGCCTTACTGGACAAATACAAGAAGAAACTGGAATCGGAGGTTCTCACAAAGATCGAAAACCTCAAAAAGGATGGCTGGGTTAATAATTTTGATTAGGCAGTCTCCTGGCAGAAAACAAATTCCACGGGTACCGGCGCAGAATTCTCCAGACAGCAGGAACATGGCCTGTTAATAAACGATATCCTCGTCAAAATCGGGCAAATCCGGTCTTTGCTAGCTTCTGAGGGAAGCGATGTCTATAACAAAACGGTACTTGACGTCATTTTTCATCATGCGGTCATAGGCCTGGTTAATGTAAGGCATATCGATCACCTCAACATCGGAAATGATCTGGTTTGCCGCACAAAAATCAAGCGTCTCCTGCGTTTCTGCAATTCCCCCGATCAGGGAGCCCACTATTTTTCTCCTTTTGATAATGAGGTTAAAGGCAGGAATCTGGGCCGGTGCAGGGGGAGCACCTACTATGATCATGGTTCCGTTGGTGTTGAGAAGGCCCAGATAGGTATTGTAATCATGGGGAGCGGACACCGTATTTAAAATGTAATCGTAATGGTTGGACAGCTGTTTCATTTTGTCATTGTCGGAAGTCAGGACAAAGTAATCGGCTCCCAGTTTCTTTGCATCAGGTTCTTTTGATTTTGAGCTGCTGAGCATGGTGACCTCAGCGCCAAATGCGTGGGCAAATTTTACAGCCATATGGCCCAGCCCCCCCAGTCCTAGAACGGCCACCTTATGACCTTTGCTGACTCCCGTATAACGCAGTGGGGAATAGGTGGTGATCCCTGCGCATAATAAAGGTGCCACCCCCTGCAGGGGCAGCTTGTCCGAAATCCTCAGTGTGTAATTTTCATCCACAACAATCTTCGTGGAATACCCTCCATAAGTGGGCGTTTTCTTGTCTTTCTCATAGCCGTTATAGGTTGCATTCATCCCCTCGTCACAATACTGTTCATTTCCCGCCTTGCAATTCGGGCAAACCCTGCAGGAATCGACGAAGCACCCCACTCCTGCAAGTTCCCCAGCTGAGAACTTTTTAACCTCGTTGCCAATTTTGACGACCCTGCCTACAATCTCATGGCCAGGAACCATGGGGAAAATCGATCCACCCCATTCATTTCTCACCTGGTGTATATCCGAATGGCAGACCCCGCAATACAGGATTTCAATCTGGACATCGTGAGGGCCCAGTTCCCTCCTTTCAAAACTAAAGGGGGCAAGCGGCGAGGTGGCATTCTGTGCAGCATAACCTTTGACAGGAATCATAATTATATATTTTTAAGAATAAGGAATCCCGATTGCGGGTGTTTAGCCATCCGTTCAAATTTCATGGCGAAAATCAGCTTCCCGGCATAAACACCGGGTAAAGTTGATTGTTTAAATCCTTCCAGCTTAATTGTCCTGCCGTGCAATATAGCGTACGGGGCAGGCACAATAAATCCTCAAAGGCAACCCGGGCATCCGCTCAGGCTTTTTTCACGATTTTTCCGGCAATAAATGAAAAAAGCCCCAGTACCAGTCCAAAACAAGCACCAAATACAGGACCCATAATCAACATCATCAGACGGGGGTGGTTGGTCAGGGGTAATTGCTTGCTCATGCTGGCCATTTGGGGATGATTGGCGATATATGTACTGTAAAAGAAAATGTGGGCTCCCGTAATCCAGACTGAATTGACGAGGCTGACCAGGAACCCGTGCAGAAAGTACCTGCCCGTGCATTTCCTGGCGATAATATAGGCGCAGATAATGAAAATGATGATCCAGAAAACAGGTTCAACATTGGCAGGGATCAGGGAGATGGTCGCAAAAGCCATCAATAGTCCAAATAAGGATAGCTGAAAAATGAGTTTCCAGTTCATGGCGGTTTTTTGTTTAGGTTATTAATGAAGTGGTACAATAGCAAAAGGAATATTTTTACCAACCCGATTAATCCTTGATTAAAATTCGACCATCACCTCCATTCAAAAACCGCTTATTTAGGGCCATAAGCTTACCCGAATGTCCAACGCCAGATTCCGTGTTCATAAATCTAATGTCTTTGATGGAGCCTGCAAAGAATTCGGTTTGTTTTTTCTACCGGACTCTTTCTTATCTTACAGTCAAGATTCAACAGTTATGGATTATTTTCAGGTTGACCAGGATATTTCCATGGCAAAAACCCTCAATACTGATTTTTATACCAGCAGGGATATGTTTGAGGCTTCCAAGGAAAAACTATTTTCGCGGTCCTGGCAATTTGTGGGGAGTACAGAGCTGGTTGAGGAGCCGGGAAGTATTTATCCATTTATACTACTGGAAGATTATCTGGATGAACCCCTTGTTCTGACCAAAGAAAGGTCGGGTGTGGTTCATCTGCTGTCCAATGTGTGTACGCACCGGGGCAATATCATCGCCACAAAGGCCTGCAAATCTGCCAATCTGCGCTGTGCCTACCACGGAAGACTTTTCCAACTGGATGGCAAGTTCATATCCATGCCTGAATTCAGGGAGGTAAGGAATTTTCCATCAGAAGAGGATCATCTCAAACAACTCCCCCTTTCATCATGGGGCAAATGGTTGTTCACCTCACTGGACAATTCGCGGCCTGCAGGAAATTTCCTTAAGGATATGCAGGACCGCGTGGGCTGGATGCCGGTAAATCATTTTGTTTTCCATCCAGAACTCTCAAAGGATTTCACGGTAAAAGCGCATTGGGCGCTTTATTGCGAAAACTACCTGGAAGGTTTTCATATTCCTTTTGTCCATGCGGGGTTAAACGCCGTCATAGACTTTGGAAACTACACGACGGAGCTGTTCGGATTCTCGAACCTCCAGCTCGGAATTGCACGGGATGACGAAGATTGTTTTGAACTTCCGGAGAGTTCCCCAGATTTTGGAAAAAAAATAGCGGCGTATTATTTCTTCGTATTTCCCAACATGATGTTCAACTTTTACCCCTGGGGCTTATCGGTCAATATTGTCAAACCTGTTAGTTTGACCGAATCACGGGTTTCGTTTCTAACCTACCTTTGGAAAGAAGAGAAATACAATACCGGTGCGGGTTCAGGGCTCGATCGGGTAGAGCAGGAAGATGAAGAGGTGGTTGAGCAGGTTCAAAAAGGAATCAGATCCCGCTATTACAGGCATGGAAGATATTCGGTTACCCGGGAACAGGGTACCCACCATTTTCACCGGATAATCTCTTCCCTGATGACCTGAACCAGAGAAGCAGGCTTCCCTAAAGGAAAAAATCGGGTGCGCACAGATTGCCGATGATCAGCAGAAACCGGAATGTAAAGGCAACTTCTTATTTTATTTTATATGATTTGCCGAAAAACCCACAAGTCTTTAGCTTGTGGGATGTAAGGCTCAAATGATTTTAACCTTGTGAAAGAATATACTGACGGACAGTTTCAGGACTTGCTTCACCTATTGAACAAACGAAGTAACCATCTGACCAAAAAGTATGCTCTTTCCAAAAGTTCTTTGACAAAATG
>Ga0318562_10000483_pt1 | contig 17758 bp, 17 predicted proteins | sample GRESIP066b5f18_FD_203688 | JGI IMG/M metagenome (GOLD analysis project Ga0318562, IMG submission 203688) | Tropical soil microbial communities from Luquillo Experimental Forest, Puerto Rico - GRE.SIPMG.066b5f18 | ecosystem: Environmental > Terrestrial > Soil > Tropical forest > Bulk soil... | reverse complement strand
TTGGCTGATTTGCGCCGACGACGCGTGGGCTCGCCCTTTGCCTCAAGCTGCACTATCGCGCCGGCCGCGAAGATTGGTCCCGGCCGAGCGCGGGCTGCAGGAGGTTTGCGACTTGGGAAGGCGACGATCTCCGCGTCACCACCCCTATCGAACGGTCGAGACCTCGAGCGAGGTCCATCGCTGACCTCTCCTGCAATCCCGGACCGCAGGTCCGCCAAAAGCTGGCGGAGGGCCATCGCCGATGTTGCCATCGTCGTGGTGAACACAAGGCTGACAGCCAATAGGTCCGTTGCAACGTTCATGGATCTTGCATGCCGGTATTTATTGTGACCAACGAATTGAACAGAACATTGGCAAGATTGTTCCTGGTCGGCGATTCGATCCGACCGGCGCGCTCCGTCGGTGCAGCCGCACCGCTTTTTCGCCATCAGTCGGGCCGAAGGGCGCGGCCCAACATTCGGCGGTGGTTTCTCCACAAAATATGCACCGACAAGCTGCCAGGCCGGCACCGAAGTCGCGCCAGCAACGCGGCTGGGCAACCGCCAATCATCCTCGTATCGGGGCGTTGGACTGTCGCGGAGCTGTGTATACGCATATCATGGGCCGGGCCGCCTTGATTGGTCGCGCGCGCCACGGGTGCCTATACGTGCGGCAGCTCTGCCGCAATCTCGACGGACAAGGAGGGATATCATGATCTTTGAAGGGAATCGCAGATTTTCGCGCCGTTCGGTGCTGAAGGCCAGTCTGGCCATGGGCGGCGCACTGGCAGCGCCGCGTCTGGCGTTTGCGGACGATACGCTCGCCGAGATCAAGAAGAAGGGGGAGATGGTCGTCGCGACGGAAATGCAGTTTCCGCCCTTCGACATCTCCGATAACGGGGTCTACAAGGGCGTCGACCGCGAGCTGATCGACGCCGTCGCCAAGGAAATGGGCGTCAAGGTCTCCTATCTCGATCTGCCCTGGACCTCGGTGCTGCCCGGGCTGGAAGCGAAGAAGTTCGACCTCTGCATCGCGCCGGTCACGATCACCAAGGAGCGCATGAAGCGCTACGCCTTCTCGGTTCCGATCGCCGACGCGACCGCGGCGCTCATGAAGCGCGCCGACGACAAGAGCATCAATAAGCCCGAGGATATCGGCGGCAAGACTATCGGCGGCCAGAAGGGGACGGCGCAGCTCGCGCAGATCAAGGCCTATGCCGACGGCAAGGGCCTGAAAATCGACGTCAAGGAATATGTCGACAACAACCAGTCCTATGCCGATCTCGCTGCCGGGCGCATCGACGCCTCGGTCAACTCGCTGCCCAACCTCGCTTATGCAGCGGCGCAACGCCCCGACACCTTCGCGGTTGTGCTGCCACCCTTCGGCCAGCCGACCTATTTCTCCTGGGTTGGCCGTTTGGACGACAAGACGCTGCTCGACGCCGTCAACGCCGCCCTCGTCAAGCTGGAGGGCGACGGCACGATGGCGAAGATCCAGAAGACCTGGTTCGGTCAGACCACCGACCTGCCCAAGACCGTTCCCGAGCCGACGATCTGACGTCATATCGGTGCCTCGCGTCACGCAAGGCGGAATTTGCCGCGCGTGACGCGAGGGCACGCAGCGCCGGGCGTTGGCGGACGGCACAAATGCGCCCACAAGTCATCTTCCATTCGTTCGGCTATTTGACGGAAGCGGCCGGCGTGACGATCGCGATTTCGTTCGCCGGGATCGCGCTGGGCTTCCTGATTGGAGCGGCGGTCTGCATCGGCCGTCTGTCGGGGCGACGCTGGCTGGAAACCCTCGGCGGCGTCTATATCAGCGTGTTTCGCGGTGTGCCGCTCCTCGTCCAGCTATTGTTCATCTACTATTTCCTCGCCACGCTCGGGCTCGACGTTCCGGCGCTGGTGGCGGCGATCGGCGGATTGGGTTTCGCCTCCGGTGCTTATCAGGCCGAAATATTGCGTGGCGCGCTCAATGCGATCCCCAGTGGTCAGAGCGAGGCAGCTGTGGCGCTCGGCTATTCGCCTCTCGATCGCTGGCGGCTCATCCTGCTGCCGCAGGCGCTCCGTCTCGCCATTCCGCCGCTGATCAACGAGTTCATCCTGCTCCTCAAGGCGTCGTCGCTCGTCTCGGTGGTCGGCATCGCCGAGCTGACACGGGTGAGCATGAACATCGCCGCAATGACGTACCGGCCGCTGGAAGCCTATGTCGGCGGCGGCCTGTTCTATCTGGCGATCAACCTCGCGCTTGCCGGCGCCGGCGCGCTTGCCGAGCGGCATTTCGGTAGTGCCCGATGAACTGGGACGTGCTCCTTCATTATGCCCCGTCGCTGATCGGCGGCTTCGGCGTCACCGTCATGTGCTGGAGCGCGGGCTGCGCTCTCGGGCTCCTGATCGGGTTCGCGATTGCCCTCGGCTACGAGGCCCGCTTCCGCACCTTGCGAGCCCTGCTGCGCTGCTATGTCGAGGTCGTGCGCGGTACGCCGTTTCTCATGCAGCTGTTTCTGCTCTACGCGGGCGGTCCGAGCATCGGCCTCCGCCTGAGCGCGACAGCCGCGGGAATCCTCGGCCTCGGGCTCTATTCCTCGGCCTATTTCTCGGAGATCTTTCGTGGCGGATTCGCCGCTGTTCCGCGCGGGCAGGTCGAGGCGGCGATGAGCGTGGGGATGCCGCCGCGCTTCATCCTCACCCGCATACGCCTGCCCGTAGCGCTGGTCGTGGCAGCGCCGCCGATCGTCAACACGCTCATCGTGATGTCGAAGGAGACCGTGGTGTTGTCGATCATCACGGTGCCGGAGCTGATGTATCAGATGCAGACGATGGCGGCCGAGACGTTCACGGCTTTCGATGCGATCTTTGCGATGGCGGTCTTCTACTGGCTCCTCGTCGAATTCGTCTCCCGCCTGGGGCGCCGCGTCGAGCGGCGGGCGACCGCCTTCCTGGCGAGCCATGCATGACCGTGCCGATGATCGAGATGCGCGCGGTCGGCAAGAGCTTCGGAACGCATCAGGTCTTGCGGGGGCTCGACCTCGACGTCGCCCGATCGGAAGTCGTGTGCCTGATCGGCCCGAGCGGCTCCGGCAAGAGCACGCTTTTGCGCTGCGTCAACTTCCTCGAATCCTACGACGAGGGCGAGGTCCGGATCGAAGGCGAGCTGATCGGCTACGACATCGACGCAGACGGGCGACGCCGGCCGATGGCGCCGGGCCGACTGCGCAAGATGCGCTGCGAGATCGGCATGGTGTTCCAGCACTTCAATCTCTGGCCGCACATGACGGCGCTGCAGAATGTCGTCGAGCCGCTCCGGCGCGTACGTCGCTTGGCCAGGGACGAGGCGCTCGAGCGCGCCGCGGACATGCTGAAGCGCGTCGGCCTCGCCGACAAGGCGGGGGCGCATCCGCAGCGGCTGTCGGGCGGCCAGCAGCAGCGCGTTGCCATCGCCCGCGCCCTCGCCATGCAGCCGCGACTGATGCTGTTCGACGAGCCGACTTCGGCCCTGGACCCCGAGCTCGTCGGCGAAGTGCTCGAGGTGATGCGCAAGCTCGCGGCGGAAGGGATGACCATGCTTATTGTCACCCACGAAATGGGCTTCGCCGCGCATGTGGCCGACCGCATCGCCTTCATCGACGCCGGCCGCATCATCGCTGAGGGTCCGCCCCGACAGGTGTTTCACGAGAGCCGCGAACCGCGCGTGCGGCAGTTCCTGCAGACCTACCACGACCGCAATGCGTTCTGAGGGGATAGGGGCAGGGTGCGGGTGCCCTTGACGGACCTCCGCCGTTTCTTGGACAGGTGGCAGGGCGATCGGCTATGTGCGATGACCCTCCGTATAGTTGCGGACCCGGAGACGATGGCCCTAGAACTCAGACCGAATTGCGAATGGTGCGACCGCGACCTGCCGCCCGCTTCGCTTGAGGCGCGGATATGTTCGTACGAGTGCACCTTTTGCGCCGACTGCGTTGAGGACAACCTTCACAATGTCTGCCCGAATTGTGGCGGCGGCTTCGCCCCTCGGCCAATTCGCCCGGCAACCGAATGGCGGCCTGGCCTTTCGCTCGCCAAGCGCCCGCCTTCCCGGGTACGGGTGCAGCTCTCTTACAGCCGGAGCGACATCGAAGCGCACATCAGGCGGATTGCAGCCATCTCGCCGGCAGATCGCTGAAGTCAATGGCGATCGTGTCCTGATTTCAGCGCGTCGCATACGCGCTCGACCGCGGTCGTGGAGAATGGGATGAGCTTTGACATCGACCGCCTCTTCGCCGAGGCGGAGGCGGATCGCTACGCTCTCCATACTCGGCATCTCAACGAGCAGATGGTGCGCGTGCTGAAGACGATCGGCTTCGATCGAGCCTACCAGCACGGCAAAGGCCAGTATCTCTACGATCGCCGCGGCGAACCGTATCTCGACCTTTTGAGCGGATGGGGCGTGTTCGCACTCGGCCGAAACCATCCGGTCGTATCCGGTGCCTTGAAGAAGGTTCTCGACAGCGACTTGCCCAACCTTGTCCAAATGGACGTTTCGCCGCTCGCCGGCGTGCTGGCCGAGCGTTTGCTTGGCTACGCGCCTTATCTTGACAAGGTGTTCTTCGCCAATTCGGGGACTGAAGCAGTCGAGGCGTCGCTGAAATTCGCTCGCGCCGCCACTCGGCGCGACGGCATCGTCTATTGCAGCCACGCGTTTCACGGGCTGACCTACGGCGCGCTTTCGCTGAACGGCGACGATAGCTTCCGCGACGGGTTTGGGCCGCTCCTACCGGGGTGCATCGCGGTTCCGTTCAACGATTTCGCGGCTTTGGATCGGGCCTTGTGCTCGCGGACGATCGCCGCCTTCATCATCGAGCCGATCCAGGGCAAGACAGTCGCCGTCGCTGAGGACGACTACCTCCGGTCCGCGCTCGACCTTTGTCGCAAATACGGGACCTTGCTCATTGCCGACGAGATTCAGACCGGCCTTGGCCGCACCGGACGCTTTCTTGCCTGCGAGCATACCGGCATTGAGCCTGACATCGTCCTCTTGGCGAAGTCTCTCTCCGGCGGCCACGTTCCGGTCGGCGCCGTGCTCACCCGCAAATGGATATTCGACAAGGTTTTCGATCGCATGGACCGGGCGGTGGTGCACGGCTCGACCTTTGCGAAGAACGATCTCGCAATGGCGGCGGGCCTCGCGACGCTCGAGGTGATCAAATCGGAAGGGCTGATCGAGAATGCGGCGCGAAAGGGCGCGCGCCTCCTCGCGAGCTTCGCGCGAATGGCAGAGCGCTATGAGCTGGTCAAGGCGGTGGGCGGCCGCGGACTGATGATCGGAATCGAGTTTGGCCCGCCAAGCTCGCTTCGGCTGAAGGCGTCATGGAATCTCCTCGAAACGGCGAACAGCGGGCTATTTTGCCAGCTGATCGTAATCCCGCTCTTGAAGGAACACCGCATTCTGGCGCAAGTCGCTGGGCACGCGAGTCACACGGTCAAGCTCATCCCTCCGCTGATCATCTCCGACGAGGACTGCGATTGGATCGAGCGGTCATTCGAGGCGGTGATCGCCGATGCCCACCGCGTGCCCGGTGCAATCTGGTCGCTTGGCAAGAGCTTGATCGAGAACGCAGCCCGCGCGCGTATGCGGGGCTAGTCTCGTCGGGAGCGATGGCCGAGGCGCAACTTCGCGGGGGAGCCCAGAGTGAGCATAGCCTTTCTGTTGACGTCATTGTTGATCGTTGCCTCGCCGGGAACCGGCGTTCTCTATACGGTCGCCACCGGCCTCGCGCGCGGCAAGCGGGCCAGCGTAATTGCCGCCTTCGGCTGCACCTTGGGCATTCTCCCGCACATGGCCGCCGCGATCACCGGCCTCGCCGCCCTCCTCCATGAAAGCGCCGTTGCCTTTCAGACGCTGAAATATCTCGGCGTCGCCTATCTCCTCTAGATGGCGTGGAAGACGTTGAGGGAGCACCGCCGGCTCAACGTTGCGACCACGATCGCCCCGCGCTCGGCCACCGAGGTCATCATCGAGGCCATCCTCATCAACATCCTTAATCCGAAACTGTCGATCTTCTTCTTCGCCTTCCTTCCCCAGTTCATCGATGCCGACGAACCCCATCCCTTGTCGCGCATGCTCTTGCTGAGCGGCATCTTCATGCTGCTCACCTTCGTCGTCTTCGTTGCCTATGGCAGCTTCGCCGCTGGCGTCCGCGACCACGTCATCCGGCGCCCGCAAGTCCTCACCTGGCTACGGCGCAGCTTCGCGGCAGCGTTTGCCGCGCTTGGTCTAAGGCTTGCCTTCGATCGCTCCTGACTGGGCCCCGCGACATGATTGCGCAGGCCAAACCAGTCGACGCGGCTCGCGATGTCGCGCAGGGTCCCGCCGACCCATCCGGCACGAAGCGGGCCGAAAGCCCTCCGTCTGACTAGGAGACGTGAATGACCCCAGCTTACGTAACCCTGTGGCTGCTCACCAGCGCCTATGCCGTTCCGCTTGGTTATTACGCGAGCGAGGACAGCTGTCGCACCGCCTCCAGCCAACTCGCCGTTCCCGCGGCGGCGCAGGTGCTCTGCGTGCCCTCCGAGGTCGGACAGCCGCCCGGCGCTGCGGCGCAGGCCCAAGCCAGCGAACCGCAGAGCTCTTCCGCCCCCACCGTCCCGCCGGACAGTGCCAAGGTAGCCGCGGCGGGCGAGCCCTTCATCGGCGACGACAAGGCGCCGGTGGTGATGGCCTATTGGTACGATTATCAGTGCCCGTTCTGCCGGCAGAACGAGGAGAGCGTGCTGCCGCGCCTGATCAAGGACTATGTCGATACCGGCAAGGTCAAGGTGGTGTTCAAGGACTTCGCCTTCCTCGGGCCGGATTCGCAGACGGCCGGCTACGCCGCCCGTGCGGTGTGGGAGACCGCACCCGACAAGTTCTATTCCTGGCACAAGGCGATGTTCGATCACCAGGGCGAGGAGAACTCCGGCTGGGCGACCAAGGACAAGGTCATCGCACTGACCAAGACGGTTGCCGGGATCGATGCCGACAAGGTCGAGAAGCTGATGACCGACAATGCGACGGACTACCAAAAGGTCATCGATGCCGACGCCGCCGAGGGCGCCTCGATGGGCGTCACCGGTTCCCCGGGCGTAATCATCGGTACCCAGCTCATCGTCGGCGCCCAGTCCTATGACCAGTTCAAGTCTGCAATCGAGACGGCGCTCGGCAAGAAATAGCTTTCGAGGCTTCGGCGGCGTTCGCGATCAATGGCCGATGGTCTGGCGCTCTACCTTCGCGGTCACACCGTTCGCCTGAAATGGCACCGGCTGCGCCGGAAGCTCGGCGATCCGGTATTCTCGTTTCCGCGGCTCGAGCAGGGGCTCGCGCTCGGCGCCTCGCTCGAGATCGATCTTCGCCTCCACGCCGGCGGCGGCTTCGTCGTTCTTCACGACGATACGCTGGAGCGCGAGACGACCGGAAGCGGGGCGGTCGCTCGCGTCACCGCGGCCGAGCTCAAATCGCTGCGGATCCGGGGGGGCGACGGCCAGCCGACCGGCAGCCCAGTTCTGCTTCTTGACGATATTGCCGCGCTCATCCGCCGCCGCGCGCCGACGCAGGCGCTTTTGCAGCTCGATCTCAAGGAAGAAATTAGCCAGCTAAGTCATTCCGTTGTCGACGGCTTTGCCGATACGCTCGCCGGCCTCGGACCGAACCTTACCTTGAGCGGCGGCGATTGGCCGGCGGTGAAGTGCCTGGCCGAGCGCGTTCCGGCGATCGGCACCGGCTACGATCCCTGCGAGCTTCCGGAGGCGCGCCGATTGGAGAACCGGGCCGATGTGGCAAAGCTGGTCGACGTGACCGAGCAGACCGCATGCGATGCCAACACGATCTATCTCGACTATCGCCTCATCCTTGTTGCGGAACGGCTCGGCTACGATGTTGTCGATGCCTTTCACCGGCACGGCCAGAAGGTGGATGCCTGGACGCTCAATACCGATCAACCCGATTGCATCGGCACATTGCGGAGACTGGTTGAACTAGGGATCGACCAGATCACGACTGACGAGCCGATCAAGCTCGCAGAGCTGTGGATGACAATAGGCGCTTCCGATTTAGCAAAGCGGTAACCATCGGCTCAACGGCTGTTGCCCGAGGACCGGTTTTGACGTTAGCCAATGAACCTTCTACTGCGCGGCTTCGATGCGCTCCGTGGAAAGTCGGGGTCCTAACGGTTCCCGGGGCTTTCGAACGATGCTGTAATTGGATGCGTGCGCTTCATTCCGGAGGCTTGTGCCGGTCTTTGGTGCGGTTGGTTTGATGGGAAAAGACTTGGAGGCGCCGGTTTCGGACGATCGAAGCGGCTACGTGCATCTGCGCGATGCGATCGAGGCGCTGCCTGAGGCCGTGGCCGTGTTCGACGAGGGCGGCCGGTTCGTCCTGTGGAACCGGCGGTTCGCGGAAATCTATGCCGGCGAGGGCCTTGAGCTGCATGGTGGATTGAGCTTCGAGGAGCACCTCAGGCGCTCGGTGGCGCTTGGGCGAGTGGCCGACGCCGTCGGACGCGAGGACGCGTGGATCAAGGAGAGGCTCGCCCGTTTCTACAGCGCCGATGGCGCCCACGACCATCAACTGGCGGACGGCCATTGGATGCGGGTGCAGGACCGGAAGCTGCCGCACGGCGGCCGCGTCGGCATCCGCGCCGACATTACCGACTTGCTGCGCATGGAAGGGGAGGTGCGGCGATCGCGCGAGTTCCTCCGCACCGTGCTCGACCACATTCCCACCGCGGTATTCGTCAAGGACATGCGCGATGGCGGGCGCTACATCCTGTGCAACCGGTCGACCGAGGCCGTGTACCGGCGATCGAGCCTTGGCGTTCTCGGCGCGACGGACCGGGACATCCTCAGTCCCGGCGAGGCCGAGCGGATTGCCGACTCGGATCAGGCGGCGCTGAGGCTGGGGTCGGCCGGCACGGTCGACGAGGAGATGCTGAGACAGGCCGACGGCAGCGAGCGGCTGATCAGGACGCGCAAGGTCGCCTTCTCCGAGGACGCGACGTCAGCGCCGCGATATGTTCTTGGCATCGCCGAGGACGTCACCGAGCAGCGCGCCAGCGAGGCGCGGATCGCCTTCATGGCCCACCATGATGCGCTGACGGAGCTGCCGAACCGGTATCTGTTCAGGGACCGGCTCGAGAGCGCGCTTACCCGTCTGCAGGGCACGAGCGAGCTGCTTGCCGTCCTGCTCGTCGACCTCGACGGCTTCAAATCGGTCAACGATAGCTGGGGCCACGCGGCCGGTGATGCCCTGCTCCAAGCGGTGGCCGAGCGGATGCTCGCCTGTCTCCGCCCAACCGATACGGTCGCGCGGCTCGGCGGCGACGAGTTCGCGATCCTGCTGGCGCCGCTCAACCAGATCGGCGAGGCCGCCTGGCTTGCGACGCGGCTGATCGGGCAGCTCGCTGCGAGCTTCAGCGTCGGCGGCCGCCAGTTGAAGACGAGCGCCTCGATCGGCATCTCGATTGCGCCCCGCGGTGGCACGGAACCGGGCGAGCTCCTTTCCCGCGCCGACAGCGCGCTCTACCAGGCCAAGCGCGAGGGGCGGAACCGCTTCCGCTTCGCGGACCAGAGCCTCAACACTCACGCCGAGGAAAGGCGAACCAGCGGGGCGGCGTGAACCGCCCGGGAGGGCGTCGACCGTGATGGCGGCGCAATTAGGGTCGGCCGGCTGCAGCGCCCCGGTCAGGGCGGGCGCACCCCTCCGCGTCCGACCGCGCCTACTCCCGCGCATCCCCGGCGCTCAAGCGGGCAACCATCAGTGAGCCGAGGATGATGGCGCCGTAGATCGCCTGGATCCAGAACGACGGCACCTGCGCCAGCGTCAGGAGGTTCTGCACCACGCCAAGGAGAAGGACGCCGGTCAGCGCGCCGAACATGGTGCCCTTGCCGCCATCGAGCGAGATGCCGCCGATCACCGCCGCGGCAAAGACGGTGAAGATCATGCCGTTGCCCTGGTTGGCGCTGATCGCCCCGACATAGCCGGTGATGACCAGCCCGCCGATCGCGGCGAGCATGCCGGCAAGGACGTAGACCGCCCAGGTGACGCGCTCGACGCGGATGCCGGCGGCGCGCGCCGCCTCCGGATTGCCACCGATGGCATAGAGCGCTCGGCCGAGCCGGTGGTAGCGAAGGATGAAGCCGGCAACGAGAAAGGCGAGGGCCGCGAGCCACACCGACAGAGGCAGGCCGACCAGGGTCACCGTCATCAGCGCATAGAAGGCGTCGGGAAGGTCGAAGAGGGTGCGGCCGCTGGTGGCGCCAACCAGCATGCCGCGGAGAATGATCAGCATGGCGAGGGTGACGATGAAGGCGTTCAGCCTGAGACCGACCACCATGAAGCCGTTAAGGAAGCCGACGACGGCGCCGATGACGAGCACGGCGAGGAGCCCGATCGCCGTCGGCACTTCGATGCCGAAGCCGAAGTTGGCGGCGGGGAGGACGAGCATGGCGCCGATCGCCGGCGCGAAGCCGGCGGTCGATTCGAGCGACAGGTCGAACTTGCCGGTGATGACGATCAGCGATTCGGCGAGGACGACTAACGCCAGCGCTGCCGACGAGGTGAGGATGGTGATGATATTGGCGGCGTTGAGAAAGACCGGGCTGACCAGCGCGCCTATGACGATGAGCAGGATCAGCGCCGGCAGGAGCGCGAGGTCGCGCAAGCGGAACGCCCGGAGGCCTTGCGTTCGCGGCAGCATGGCCGGGCCGGCGGCGGCCGCGCGGGCCCCTTCATTCGGCGTCATCGAATGACAATCCTTCGATCGAGGCGACGAGCACGTTGTCGGTCCAGCCGGCGGGGTGCTCGTTGACGATGGCGCCGTGACGCATGACCAGCACGCGATCGCAGGTGCGCAAATCCTCGAGCTCGCCGCTGACGACGAGGATCGCCTTGCCCTCCTCGCGCATGCGCGCGACGATCGACAAGAGCGCCGCCTTCGATTTGACGTCGACACCCGCGGTCGGATCCATCAGCACCAGCACCGACGGCGCGCTCGCCAAGGCGCGGCCCATCACCACCTTCTGCTGGTTCCCGCCCGACAGGGCGGCAACCGGCTGGCCCGGCCCCTCGGTGACGATGCCGAGCTCGTCGATGGCACGCTCGGTTGTTTCAGCCTTCCTGCGTGGGGTTATGAAGCCGAGCGGGCCCAGGCGGTCGGCGATGGTCATGGTGGTGTTGTCGGCAACCGACTGGGAAAGCACCAGGCCCTGCTCGTGCCGGCTCTTCGGGACGCAGCCGACGCCGAGCGCGAGAGCCGCGGCAACGCTGCCCTTGCGCAGGTCCTTGCCGTTGATGCGGATGGTGCCGCTCGCGTAAGGGCTGAGGCCGGCGACCGCTTCGGCGACGCCGATGCGGCCGCTCGACGTGGCGCCCGAGATGCCGACCACCTCGCCGCGGCGGACCGAGAAGCTCACATTGGCAAAGTCCTCGCCGGCGAGGCCGCTCACTTCGAGCGCGACGGCGGCGCCGGGCGGGCGCGAACGGCCGGCGGCATCGGTGACGCCGAGCAGCTCCTGCTCGCCGGTCATTGCCTCGATCAGCTCGGCTTTGGGAAGGTCGCCGACTGGGCTCGATACGATGTGGCGGGCGTCGCGGAGCACCGTCACCGCCTGGCAGATCTCGTAGACCTCCTGCAGGTGGTGCGAGATGAACAGGAAGGTCACGCCGGCCGCCTGCAGCTCGCGCATGCGCCGAAACAGCCGCTTGATCTCGTCGCCGTCGAGCTGCGCGGTCGGCTCGTCCAGGATGATGAAGCGGGCGCCATAGGAGAGGGCGCGGGCGATCTCGACGAGCTGGCGCGCCTCGACCCGGAGATCGCCGGCGCGCGCTTCCTCCGAGACGGCAACGTTCCAGCGGTCGAGGAGCGCACGCGCCTGCCGGCGGAGCGTCGACCAGCTGATCAGTCCCCGTGCGGTCGGCTGCCGGTTGATGAAGAGGTTCTCGGCGACGCTGAGCTCCGGGATGATGGTCGAGTGCTGGTAAACGCAGGCGACCAGCGGCCGCCAGGCAGCCCGATCGGCGATCGGCGGTGCCGGCTCCCCGGCGAAGCGGATCTCGCCGGAATCGGGCGCACGCAACCCGGTGAGGATGCCGACCAGCGTCGACTTGCCGGCGCCGTTGCGCCCGACCAGCGCATGCGATTCGCCGGGCAGGACCCGGAGGCCAACGTCATCGAGCGCCACGGTGGGGCCGTAGCGCTTGGAGATGCCGATCGCCTCGACGATCGGCACAAGGTCGGCGGACGGGCGTTGCCGCCCGTCCGGTCGTTGCGGCTCGCTCATGGAGCTCCGGGACGGTTACAGATTGTTGCCCCAGAGGCTCTTGTCGTCGACGTTCTCCTTGGTGACAAGGGGTGCGGCGAGCTGGTCCTCGAGCACGCCGGGCGCGACCTCGACGATGTTGCTGTCATGGTCGGTCGCGCCGGGCGCGAACTTCTTCCCGCCGATCGCCTGCTTCAGATACATGAGCCCGTATTTCGCGTAGAGGTCGGCCGGCTGCGAGACGGTGGCGTCGGCCTCGCCTTTGCGGATGGCATCGTATTCCTGCGGGATGCCGTCATTGCTGACGATGATGATGTGGCCCGCCTCGCCGGCGAGGTGGAGCATGCCCTTGCGCTTGAGCGTCTGCAGCGTCGGCGCGAGGAAGACGCCGCCGGCGTGCATGTAGATCGCCTTGAGGTCGGGCGTCGAGTTGAGGATCGCGTCGAGCCCGGCAGCAGCGTCCTCGCCCGACCACGCCTTGGTCGGGATTTCGAGGAGCTTCAGCTTCGGATAGTTCTTCTTGATGCAGTCGCGGAAGCCGCTGCCGCGGTCGCGGCCGTTGATCGAAGCCTGATCGCCCATGATCTGGACGACGGGGCCCTCCGGCACGTGGTCGCCGATATATTTGCAGGCCTTCTCGCCATAGGCGATGTTGTTGGCGCGAACCACGATCGCCACCGGCCCGGCGGTCGGTGCGACGTCGACCGCGACGACCGCAACGCCCGCCTTCTCGGCAGTCTTCAACACCGTACCGGCCGCCGCCGATTCGAACGGCGAGAAGATGATGCCCTTGGCGCCGAGATTGATGGCGTTCTGCACGCCGGTGATCTGCTTGGCGGTATCGAACTCGGAGTTGAACGGTTGCAGGAGGTCGATCCCCTGCGCCTTGGCCTCGGCGACGATGTACTTGTCGTACGACGTCCAAAACGGCGAGGTGAGCGTCGTGAGGTCGACCCCGACCTTGGGCCCGTCGGCATATGCCTGAGCGACGGCAAGGCCGAGGATCGGGGCAAAGAGCCCCGCTTTGACGGCTGAACCAAGTCTCGACATCAATTTCCTCCCATGGTTGTGAACTCTTCTTTCGCCAGGCCCCTGAGGGCAGGCGGGATGGTGAACAGGATCCATGCGCGACGGTGACGAATTTCCCTCCCTCGGTTTCGTCCGGCGGCTGACCTTAGCCACGCAATCGGCGGCCGCTCAAGCTATACGACGTTTCAGCGGGCCGGAGACAACGATATCATGCGCAAAACGAGCGATCACAAACGATGCCAGTGACCAGCCTGAGGGCAAAGCCGGGAGGAGACGAGGGGAACGATCCGCGGCTCCTCCTCCTCGACCAACGCGACAACGTACTCGTGGCGATTTCGCGGATCAGGGCCGGCGAGACCATCGCGATCGCCGGGACGAGCGTGACCCTGACCGCCGATCTGCCGATCGGCCATAAGCTCGCCCGGCAGGCGGTATCCGTCGGCGAGAAGATCGTGAAATACGGGGCGCCGATCGGTACGGCCACGGCACCGATCGCGATTGGCGAGCCGGTGCACGTCCACAATCTCAGGAGCGACTACACGCCGACCTATCACCTCGAGGACGTTCGCAAGGTACAGGAGGCTCGGCCATGAGCATGCGCGGCTTTCTTCGGTCCGATGGCCGCAAGGGCATTCGCAATACGGTCGTCGTTGCCTATCTCGTCGAGTGCGCGCATCACGTCGCCCGTGAGATCGCGCTGCCTTTTCGCGACCGCGACGTCCACGTCATCGGCTTCCCCGGCTGCTACCCGAATTCCTACGCCGAGACGATGATGGAGCGCCTGTGCACGCATCCCAATGTCGGTGCGGTGCTCCTCGTCTCGCTCGGCTGCGAGAGCTTCAACAAGTATCGACTCGAACAGACCGTGCGGGCGAGCGGCCGGGCGGCGAAAACGATCGTCATCCAGGCAACCGGCGGAACCCGGAAATCGATCGCCGAGGGGCGCGCCTTCGTCGGCGCCGAGCGGGCCGCGCTCGACGCCATGCCGACCGTGCCGATGGCGGCAGGCGAGCTCGTCGTGGGCACCGTCTGCGGCGGCTCCGACGGCACCTCGGGCATCACCGGCAACCCGGCCGCCGGGCGCGCCTTCGACTTTCTCGTCACGGCCGGCGCCGCCTGCATCTTCGAGGAAACCGGCGAGCTGATCGGCTGCGAGCACATCATGGCGGCGCGGGCGGTGACGCCGGCGCTCGGACGTGAGCTCGAGGCGAGCGTCGCCAAGGCGGCGCGCTACTACGCGACCCTCGGCTACGGATCCTTCGCCGCCGGCAATGCCGAAGGCGGCTTGACCACGATCGAGGAGAAGTCGATGGGCGCCTACGCCAAGTCCGGCGCCTCGCCGATCTCCGGGCTGATCAAGCCGGGCGATATTCCGCCGCGCGGCGGCCTCTATCTCCTCGACGTCGTCCCCGACGGCGACGTCCGCTGGGGGTTTCCCAACATCAACGACAATGCCGAGATCGCCGAGCTGATTGCCTGCGGCAGTCACGTCATCCTGTTCGTCACCGGACGCGGCTCGGTGGTCGGCTCGGCGATCTCGCCGGTCGTCAAGATCTGCGCCAATCCGGAGACCTATCGGCGCATGGAGGACGACATGGACGTTGACGCCGGTCGCATCCTCACCGGCGACGGCGGGCTCGACGAGGTCGGCGCCGAGATCCGCGACCTGGTCCTCGCCCTTGGCGAGGGCAACCGGACGAAGTCGGAAGAGCTCGGCCACCAGGAGTTCATCCTGACCTACAAATCGTTCGAGCCGATTGGCCCGGCGTGCCTGCCGGCTGCCTGAGGCGACGATGGCGAACGTCAGAAATTTGGCCCCGGCAAATGCCGAGCGGCATCCCGGCTACGATCCGGTCGCGACACTCGACCCGGCAATCCTCCCCTATCTCGATCTCTTGAGGCGCGGCGCGTTGCCGATTGCGACCAGCACCGTCGACGAGCTCCGCGCCGGGGCACGTGCCGTGCGGGCCGGCTGGCGCGACAGAGCGCCGGCGATGCACGAAACCATCGACGAGCGGTTCGAGGGGATGCGCTACCGGATCTACCGCCCGACCGCGGCTGAGCGCCCGCCGGCAGTCATCTTCTTCCACGGCGGCGGCTGGACGCTGATGGACATCGATACGCATGACCCGATCGCGCGGCTGATCGCGGCGGCGAGTGGCGCCGCCATCCTCTCGCTCGACTATCCCTTGGCGCCGGAGGCGCCGTATCCGGTCGCCGCCGAAGCCTGCACGCGTTTCGTCCGCTTCGTCGCCAGCGAAGCCGATCGACTGCGATTGGCGCCGCATGCGCTGGCCCTTAGCGGCGACTCGGCGGGCGCCAATCTCGCCGTGGGCGTGGCCTTGCGGCTTCGCGACGCCGGCGCGGTCAGGCCGAGCGCGCTCGGGCTCATCTATGGCTCCTACGACCTGTCGACGCTCGGACGCGATTCGCATCGGCGCTTCGGCGACGGCAGCCTGCCGCTATCGATCGAGCGGATGACGTTTTTCCGGGACAGCTACGTTCCCGCCGTGCCACTTCGGGCCGACCCGCTGGTGTCGCCGCTCCACGCCGACCTCGACGGCTTGCCGCCGGCTTTCCTCATGGTCGCGAGCCACGACGCGCTCTATGACGAAAACCTCCTCTTCGCGGCGCGGCTCGGTGCCGCCGGTGCATCGGTCGAGCTCAAGATTTACCCCGGAACCATCCATGGCTTCATCGAAGCTGCCGCAGCCGTCGATGCGCCGGTCGCCAAGGAGGCGGTCGCCGATCTCGGACGATTTTTGGCCCGCACGCTGAAGTTGGCGGCTGAGGGCGTTCCCATGATTGGTTAATAGATCTAAATAAATCAGCATAGATAGAATCCGTTCCGCGGGTATACCATTACTTTACCTAGTTTATCGCATCGCAATTAGTTTCGATTAACCATTCCGTCTCTATCGGAGTCCACTTTTGGGATATATTTGATTTAATAGCGCAATGAAGATTTCTAGAACTGCACGCGTCCGCCATGGGGAGCTGGTGGATGGAGATCTCGTTTGCTGGAACTGCAGAGAGCGGCTTATCGCCGGGTATGTAAGTTTGATTGCCGAGGCCGGACCGGTGCCGTTTTTCGGTGACATGACGCTCGTTTGCAACAAATGCTCTTGCGCCAACGGCAGCCCCAGCACAGCTTCCGTGAGCACAATCGCAGATAGCGCAGACGGGCCAAAGGCCGAATGCTCGAAGGTCGCCCGGAAAGACAGTGGAAATAGACCATGACGACCGAAGCGCCAGAAGGGCGAGAACCATCGCGCGTAGTCGAGCTCACGCGGCAGGGGGCAATCCTTCGCCGGATCGCTGATCTGGAGACCACCATCGCCCGGCAACGAATCATGTGCTCCGACCTCTCGGCGCGAGGATTGCCCACCGTCGAGGTCGACCGGATCATCGATATCCTGGTCGAAAGCCTGGAGTTTGTTCGCAATCTCCAGGCGACCGCGGATAGCGGCCGCGGCGCATCGGTGAAGGCGGCTTCGTAGGCTCCTGCCACGACTGATCGGGCGTTCCGCCCGCGCTCGGGTCAAAGCTCGAAGCGGACGACTTGCCCCGGCAAGAGCGTGGTCAAACGCGAGCCGATCCCCAGATACTCGAAGGCGCGAGCCAAGTCCGACTGGCTCTCCTTGAAATGAGCCCAACCGCGGTTGTGGACGGCGGCGATCTGCGCCTGCGGGAAGGCATGCGCGACCTCGATCGTGTCGTTGCTGTCCATGGTCACCCGGAAAGGCCCGCGCGGCTCGGCCGAGCCGGCGAACGGGATCACAAGCCGCGGCGTGTAACGTCGGGCGACCTCGGCAATGCCGTCGTACCAGACGGTGTCGCCGGTCGCGTAGATCGCGTCGCCGGGCTCCGCCAGCCCGATCAGGAAGCCGATGACCGGGCCGGATATGGGCTCGTATCCTGCCGGGCCATGCGGCGCCGGCGTGGCGGTGATCATCAGCCGGCCGCCGCCCTCGCCGGCGAGCTCGGTGGTTTCGAACGGCTTCAGCGGCCGAGCGTTCCTGCCGAGGCGCTCCCCGCCGGCCTCGGTCGTGAGGGTGACGGGCACGCGATCGAGAAAGCTTCGCCCAGCCCGGTCGAGATTGTCGAAATGCTGGTCGTGGCTCAACAGCACCGCGCTCACCTCACCAAGGTCGTCGGCCGACTTCGCCGGACCCTCGGTCTTTTCGAGCCGGACCGGGCCGGACTGATAGGAGCCGGGTTGATCGAAGGTCGGGTCAGTCAGGAGACGGAAGCCAGCGATCTCGATCAGCGCCGTCGGGCCGCCGATCAGGGTGAGGGCTATTTGTGTCGTCATGGGTTCATTCACGCCGGCTCGAACAGCGGCACCTGCTTCATCGCCGGGACAAGCACCAGGCCTTTGTCGGTGATGCGGATTTCCGGGATCACGGAGAGCGGGATCAGGTTGAAGCCCATATAGGGGATCTTGCAGCCGGCCTTGGTCCAGGCGGCCTTCAGTGCGC
>Ga0318562_10000480_pt1 | contig 17807 bp, 13 predicted proteins | sample GRESIP066b5f18_FD_203688 | JGI IMG/M metagenome (GOLD analysis project Ga0318562, IMG submission 203688) | Tropical soil microbial communities from Luquillo Experimental Forest, Puerto Rico - GRE.SIPMG.066b5f18 | ecosystem: Environmental > Terrestrial > Soil > Tropical forest > Bulk soil... | reverse complement strand
GCGACACGGTGTCGCTGATGATGGCCAACCGGCCCGAGTTCTATCCGCTGGAGGTTGGTGCCCAACACGTCGGTGCCATCTCGTTCTCGGTCTACAACACGCTTGCCGCCGAGCAGCTGGTTTATCTATTCGACAACGCCGACACCAAGGTGCTGATGTGCGAGGCGCAGTACGTGGACAGGATCCGGGCCAGCGGGGCGAAGATCGACCACATCGTCTGCCTGGACGGGGCGCCCGAGGGAACGATGACGGTTGACGACCTGTACGCCGCGGGCGACGACGACTTCGATTTCGAGTCCGCGTGGCGGGCAGTGCAGTCCGACGATGTGGCGACGCTGATCTACACGTCGGGTACCACGGGCAACCCGAAAGGCGTGGAGATGACGCACGCCAACCTGCTGTTCCAGGCGTTCGCCATCGACGAGGTGCTCGGGGTGAGGTTCGGCGACCGCAGCACGTCCTTCTTGCCGACGGCGCACATCGCCGACCGGATGGGCGCGCTGTACCTGCAGGAGGTGTTCGGTACCCAGATCACCACGGTCTCCGACTCCAGGGCCATCGCGGGTGCGTTGCCCGACGTGCGGCCGACGATCTGGGGCGCGGTGCCGCGGGTGTGGGAGAAGCTCAAGGCCGCAATCGAGTTCGCGGCGGCCAACGAGCCCGACGAGACCAAGCGGATGGGGCTGCAGTGGGGGCTTGCGGTGGCGGCGAAGAAGGCCGATGCGCTGGTCGCCGGACAGCCCGTTCCCGACGACGTCGCCGCGGAGTGGGCGCAGGCCGACGAGCTTGTGCTGTCGAAGCTGCGGGAGAAGCTGGGCCTCGAACAGGTCAGGCACGCGGTGTCGGGCGCAGCGCCGATCCCCAAGGAGACACTGGCGTTCTTCGTCGGCCTCGGGATACCGATCGCCGAGGTCTGGGGCATGTCGGAACTGAGTTGCATTGCGACGGTCAGCCACCCGTCGGACGCCCGGCTTGGCACCGTCGGCAAGTTGGTCCCGGGCATGGAGGGCCGCATCGCCGAGGACGGCGAGTTCCTGGTACGCGGACCGCTGGTGATGAAGGGATATCGCAAGGAGCCGCAGAAGACGGCAGAGGCCGTCGATGAAGACGGCTGGTTGCACACCGGCGACATCCTCGAGGCCGATGACGAGGGCTACCTGAAGGTCGTCGACCGTAAGAAGGAGTTGATCATCAATGCGGCGGGCAAGAACATGTCGCCTGCCAACATCGAGAACACCATCAAGGCGTCGTGCCCGCTGATCGGCGTGATCCTCGCCGTCGGCGACGCTCGCCCGTACAACACCGCGCTGATCGTGCTCGACGCGGAATCGGCTGCACCGTACGCCGCGCAGCGCGGCCTCGGCGACGATTCGCCGGAGACGCTGGCGTCCGACCCTGGCGTGATCGCCGATATCGCAGCCGGTGTGGCCGACGGCAACGCGAAGCTGTCGAAGGTGGAGCAGATCAAGCGATTCCGGGTGCTGCCGACGTTCTGGGAGCCCGGCGGTGACGAGATCACGCTGACGATGAAGCTCAAGCGCAAGCCGATACACCAGAAGTACAGCGCCGAGATCGCCAGTCTCTACACCTCCGATGTCGGCGATGGTGTGCATGAGCCGAAGGCGGCGGCGAGCGCGGCGCAATGACGTCTCGCCATGTCAGCGTCTGGATCGACGCCGCGCCGGAGGTGGCCTACGCCATCGCGTCCGACCCAGAGCAGCTGACGAGGTGGGCGTCGGGCCTCGCCGCAGGTGGGCTGCGGCAGACGGCCGATGGCTGGGTCGCGAACTCGCCGATGGGGGAGGTGACGGTCGAGTTCGCCCCGGTCAATGAGTACGGCGTGCTCGACCATGTGGTGCGGCTGCCGTCGGGCGAGTCGGTGTACAACCCGCTGCGGGTGATTCCCGCGGGCGAGGGTCAGCCTCGGTGTGAGGTGGTGTTCACGGTGCGACGGCGGCCGGGCATGACCGATGAGGAGTTCGAAGGCGATGTGGCGACCGTGGCCGCCGATTTGGACCGGCTGAGGGAACTCGTCGAGGCCTAGTGCCGGCTGGCGGCGACCCGTAGCCCGAGCCACACGGCCGTGGCCGCGGCCGCCGCGGTCAGCACGGCAGGCCCTGCGCTGGTGGTGACGACGCCGACCGCGACGAGCACGACGACGCCGACGACGAGCGCGACTAGCTTGTAAACCGGCCAGGGCACCCCGGCGATCAAGACTTCGTCACGCGTGGTCATAGGTTCACGATAGCTCGTAAGAACGATTTCGGGAAACCGAAACGCTGGATCAGGGCAGACGGCTCTTTAGTCGGTCTAGGCTGGTCGCATGCCACTTTCCGGAGACTATGAACCCAGCACGTCCGATTGGGCCCGCGACAACGCCGAGAAGTACATGGACTCCGGCGGTACCGAGGGCACCGAGCTGCAGGGCAAGCCCGTCATCCTGCTGACCACCCTCGGCGCCAAGACCGGCAAGATCCGCAAGACCCCGCTGATGCGCGTGGAGCACAACGGCGAGTACGCGGTGGTGGCATCGCTGGGCGGCGCTCCAAAGAACCCCGTCTGGTACTACAACGTCAAGAAGAATCCGCGGGTCGAACTGCAGGACGGCCAGACCGCGGGCGACTACGAGGCCCGTGAGGTTTTCGGCGACGAGAAGGCCGCCTGGTGGGAGCGCGCGGTCGCGGCATGGCCTGACTACGCCGAGTACCAGACGAAGACCGACCGGCAGATCCCGGTTTTCGTGCTCACCCCGGTGGGATGAAACCACTCGCCGTTGGCGAGAACAATACTGATTTTGGCGGCTACAGGGCCTAATGGCACCATTGATCGGTGTCCGCTGAACTGAGCTCCGCGCACGCGAAGAGCGAATCAGAACCGAGTCCGAGTACGTCGCCGCCGGTAACCGCGGCCGACATCGATGCGGCCGCTCAGCGAATTTCCGATGTGGTCACCCGGACCCCGCTGCAGTTCAGCGAGCGCTTGTCGGAGGCCACCGGCGCGACGGTCTACCTCAAGCGCGAAGACCTGCAGGCCGTGCGGTCTTACAAGCTGCGCGGCGCCAACAACCTGTTGCGGCAGCTATCGCCGGACGAGGTAGCCGCGGGAGTGGTGTGTTCGTCGGCGGGAAATCACGCGCAGGGCTTCGCCATGGCGTGCCGTCTGATGGGCATCCGTGGCAGGGTGTACGTCCCGGCCAAGACGCCCAAGCAGAAGCGCGACCGCATCCGCTACCACGGCAGGGAGTTCATCGAGCTGATCGCCGTCGGAAAAACCTACGATGAGGCCGCCGCCGCCGCGCTGGAAGATGTCGAGCGCACCGGCGCCACATTGGTGCCCCCGTACGACGACCCGCGCACCATCGCCGGGCAGGGCACCATCGCCGTCGAACTGCTCGACCAACTCGACGACGAGCCCGATGTGGTCATCGTGCCGATCGGCGGCGGCGGATGCATCGCCGGCATCACCACATACCTGGCCGACCGCACCAGCCGCACATCGATATTGGGCGTCGAGCCGGCGGGAGCCGCCGCGATGATCGCCGCGCTCGCCGCGGGCGAGCCCGTCACCCTCGACCACGTCGACCAGTTCGTCGACGGCGCCGCGGTGAATCGTGCAGGCACCCTGACCTACGCGGCCCTGTCCGCCGCGGGAGACATGGTCTCGGTCACGGCGGTCGACGAGGGCGCGGTGTGCACAGCCATGCTGGACCTCTATCAGAACGAGGGGATCATCGCCGAGCCTGCGGGCGCCTTGTCGGTGGCCGCTCTGATGGAAGCCGACATCGAGCCGGGATCGACTGTGGTGTGCCTGATTTCGGGCGGCAACAACGACATTTCGCGCTACGGCGAGGTGCTGGAGCGCTCGCTGGTGCACCTCGGGCTCAAGCACTACTTCCTGGTCGACTTCCCGCAGGAGCCCGGCGCGCTGCGGCGGTTCCTCGACACCGTGCTCGGGCCCAGCGACGACATCACGCTGTTCGAATACGTCAAGCGCAACAATCGCGAGACGGGTGAGGCGCTCGTCGGCATCGAACTCGGATCGGCCGCCGACTTCGAGGGCCTGCTCGAACGGATGAAGGCATCCGACATCCACGTCGAGACGCTTGACCCCGGCTCGCCGGCGTACCGCTACCTGCTCTGACCTGACGCCGCGGCGCCGCTACGGCTGCAGCGGCGGTACATGCTGATCGTCACCGTTGACGATCACATCGTTGCCGTCGCCGGGACCCGCAACCGCCGAGCTGTTGTTGCCCGTGACGCTCGCGAGGTTGTCATCGCCTGGTTCGCCCGTCGTCAGGCTCGAAAACTCGAATATTTATTTTGCAGACGTTAATTTTTGCTAACTAACCGATGAGCAACGGTGTGCTCGAGCAGTCGGCAATACCGGGAAGCATCCTCGCGTTGGTCTCGATGTCACTGGCTGAGCGGAGAATGAGATGGATACCTGGGACGCGATACGTGCCCGTCGAAACGTCAGGAGCTACCGGCCCGACCCGATTCCGGAAGCTGACCTTCAGCGCATCGTCGAGGCCGCCTGGCGATCGCCATCGGCGAAGAATCGCCAACCCTGGGACTTCGTCATCGTCACCGACCCGGATCAGCTGAAAGAGCTGTCCACGGTGTGGCAGGGCGCCGGGCACGTCGCGGCGGCCCCGGCAGCCATTGCGCTGGTGGCTCCGCTGCCCCCCGACGAGCGCCGAAAGGTGGTGGACCAGTACGACCTCGGCCAGGCGACGATGGCCATGTCCATTGCGGCCACCGACGCCGGTATCGGCACCGGGCACTCGTCAGTCGGCGACCAGGATAAGGCGCGCGCCATCCTCGGCGTGCCCGACGACCACTTCGTGGCGTATCTGCTGGCGCTCGGATATCCCGACGACAGGCCGCTCAAACCGATCCGGAAGCCGAATCGACGGCCGTTCGACGAGGTTGTTCACCGCGGGCGCTGGTAGCGGTCCGCAGCACAACGAACGAATGACCCTCGAGCCGAAGGGATTCGGAGTCGATTGCCGGCTCGCCCCAGGCCAGGATGGGCTCGCCGGTCACCGGGATCGTCACTGCGTCGGCGTTCAGGTTGCAGACGATCGCCAGCGAACCGCGGTGCATGACGATCCACCGTTGGTCCTCGTCGTAGGCGACCGTCATATGGTCCAGCCAGTGGTCGGCCATATCGGGTTCATCCCGTCGCAGTGCGAGGAGTTCGTGGTAGAGCCGACGTAGCCGTCCGTGATCACCCGCATCGATCTCGTCCCAATTCAGCTTCGACCGCAGGAACGTCTCGGGATCCTGCGGGTCAGGGATTTCTTCGGCTTCCCAACCGTGTTCGGCGAACTCCCTCTTGCGACCCTCGGCGGTGGCCCTGGCCAATTCCGGTTCGGTATGGGAGCTGAAAAATTGGAATGGCGACGACGAACCCCACTCCTCACCCATGAATAGCATTGCCGTGTAGGGAGATCCGAGCGCCAGGGCCGCTTTCACGGCCAGCTGACCCGCCGTCAGGTTCTGCGACGGGCGGTCGCCGACGGCTCGGTTTCCGACTTGGTCATGCGTCAGCGTGTAAGCCAGCAATCGCGTGGCGGGAATGGTCGCGGTATCCAACGGGCGACCGTGGCGCCGGTGCCGGAACGACGAGTAGGTGCCCGCGTGGAAATAGCCGTGCTTCAATGTCTGCGCCAGCGTTTCCATCGATCCGAAGTCGCTGTAGTACCCCTGCCGTTCACCCGAAACCGCGGCATGGATGGCGTGGTGGATGTCGTCGTCCCACTGTGCTGTCATGCCGTACCCGCCACGGTCGCGAGGAGTGATCAGGCGGGGGTCGTTCCTGTCGCTCTCCGCGACGAGCGACAGCGGTCTGTCCAACTTCGCTGACAGCCTTTCGGTTTCGGTGGCGAGCTCCTCGAGGATGTTGATCGCGGTGACATCGACCATTGCGTGCACAGCATCCAGACGAAGGCCGTCGGCGTGGAAGTCGCGCATCCACCGCAGCGCGCAGTCGATGATGAAGCGGCGCACCTCGTCGGCGTCCGCGTCGGCGATGTTGACCGACTCGCCCCACGGGTTGCTGCCCGACGACAGATACGGTCCGAACCTCGGTAGGTAATTACCGGAGGGGCCGAGGTGGTTGAACACCGCGTCGATCAGCACGCCGAGGTCGCGCGTGTGACAGGCGTCGATGAACCGGACCAATCCGTCTGGGCCGCCGTATGGTTCGTGTACGGCGTACCAGAGCACTCCGTCGTAACCCCATCCGTGTGCACCGCTGAACGCGTTGACCGGCATCACCTCGACGAAGTCGACGCCCAACTCGACGAGGTAGTCCAGCTTCTCGATCGCGGAGTCGAATGTGCCTGCAGGCGTGAATGTCCCGATGTGGAGTTCGTAGATCGCTCGCCCCTCTATCGAGCGGCCCTGCCAGCCGTCGTCCGTCCAGGCATGTTGCGCAGGCTGCCACAGCTGCGACCGTTCGTGCACACCGTCGGGCTGGCGCGGCGATCGGGGGTCGGGCAGCACCTTGGGGTCATCGTCGAGCACGAACCCGTATCGCGCGTCAGGTCCGGCCTCGACGTCCGTTCGCCACCACTCGTCATCGGTGCGGGTCATCGGATACAGCGTGCCCTCGATGTCGAGGCGCACGCGTCCTGGCCGTGGCGCCCACACCGCGAACGCCGTCGGCGGTGCCGACAATCCAGAATCAGTCATCGGCACGCTCCAGCAGCGCGACGGGAAGCTCGGCGAACAGTTCGCCGGGGGAGACCGCTCCGCTGAACCGCCCTGCGCCGATGCGGTCCGTCCATGTCCCGTCGGGCAACGTCAAAAGCGTTTCGGCCCAGCCGGTTTCCGCGAGTCGGGCAGAATGGCGCGTCACTGCGGTCACCACATCATTGCCGCGAACGAAGGCCACCAGGTGCCCGGCGGCGGGTCCTTCGGCCAGTAGCGGAGTGTAGCCCCCGTCGGTGAACACCTCCGGCCTCGCGCGGCGGAGCCGGAGCGCGGCAGTCACCACCCGAACTTTTGGGTGCTGCAGCGCTGAGAGCGCGTGCCGTCGGACGCTGTAATCGACGGGTCGGCGATTGTCGGGGTCGACGAGGCTGTCATCCCAGAGTTCGGTGCCCTGATAGACATCCGGAATGCCGGGCGCGGTCAGTTGAATCAGCTTCTGGCCGAGGCCGTCGCTGCGGGCATGCTCGTCGATCCGGGCAACGAATGTGGTGAGCTCGATGGCGACGGGTCCGTCGATCGCGTTGTCGATCCAGTTGTGGACCTTCTGCTCGAACTCGGCGTCGGGATCGTTCCACGTCGTGTGCGCGGCGGCCTCGCGGATCGCCTTCTCGGCGTAGGCATGTAGGCGGGCGCGCAGGTCGTCGGTCACGTTTCCGTCGACCGGCCACACGCCGAAGATGTTCTGCCACAGGAACAGCGCGGTCATCGGGTCCGGCGAGGCCGTGCGCTGGTCCCAGGCCGTGGCGAAACCCGCCCACAGCGCAGGCACCTGCGACAACACCCCGATGCGGGCCCGCACGTCTTCGCCACGCTTGGTGTCGTGCGTGGTCAACGCCGTCATCGTTTGCGGCCACAGCCGCTTCCTGGTGGTGGCGCGCTGGTGGAATTCGGCCACGCCCACCCCGAATCTCTCAGGCTCGCCGCCGACTTCGTTCAATGACACCAGCCGCGGGTCGCGGTAGAACAGGCAGTCCTCCATCGACTTCGCTGTCGCCGCGCCGCACAGCTGCTGCAGCCGCACCGCTGCCTCGCCGCCGCTGCTGATCGCGGTGGAGACGACCGCGAGCGGCTCCGCCAAGTCAGGACGCGCGGCTGCGGCGTCGGCCAGCGCGGTCGGCAGCACCGACGACAGGTTCAGGTAGTCCGAACGGTAGACCCCAACCCGGCTCAGAAGAACGGCGATCGCTTCCGGCAGTTCCTGATGGGTGGAATCGGTTGCGGCCGTGATGGCACGGCGTAACCTCCCCAGCTCGCTGGTCAGGGTGTCGTTGACGGTGCGAACCTTGAGCGTGCGCGCGAGTTGGGGCATGTCGTGGTAATTCGTGCCCGTCGAGTCGACGAGCTCAGTCAACGGACCGATGCCGGTGGGATCGACGAACAGGCCGCCGACTTCGCGCAGCGCGTCGTACCCTGTCGTGCCCGCCACGGGCAGACTCGGGTCGAGTGGTTCGTCGACGGCCAGGATCTTCTCGATGACGATCCACGCCTGCGGTCCGGTGATCTCGCGCAGCCACGCCAAATATCGTGTCGGGTCTGATAATCCATCCGGATGGTCGATGCGCACCCCGTCGATCAGGCCCTCGTCGAACCAGCGTTTGACCTCCACATGTGTGGCGTCGAAGACGACGCGGTCCTCTTGGCGCAGCCCGGCCAGCGAGGTGATCGAGAAGAACCGCCGGTACCCGCATATGCCATGCCGCCATCCGATGAGGCGGTAATGCTGGCGGTCGTGCACCTCGCTACCCGTACCGGATCCGGTTCCCGGTGCGATGGGATAGGCGAGGTCGCCAAGCCGCAGCACGTGTCCGTCGACCACGAGATCAGCGACGTCGTTGTCAGAACCCAGCACCGGCAGCACGATTCGGCCGTTGTCCAGCGTCCAGTCGATATCGAAGTACGGCGCGAACACCGAGTCGCGGCCGTGTTTCAGCACGTCCCACCACCACTTGTTCTGTTCAGGCAAGCCGACGCCGAGGTGGTTGGGGACGATGTCGACGATCAGGCCCATACCGCGCGACCGCGCCGCCGCAGACAAGCGGGCAAGCCCGTCGGCGCCACCGATTTCCGCTGAGACGGTGGTGGGGTCGGTGACGTCGTAGCCGTGGGTGGATCCGTGCACCGCGGTCAAAATCGGCGACAGGTACAGATGCGACACGCCGAGATCGTCGAGGTATGGCAGAAGGACTTCGGCGTCGGCGAACGTGAAGCAATCACCGCGCATCTGCAGGCGATACGTGGAAAGGATTGGAGATGGCATTCGTCAGGCGGTCTTACGCAGCACAAGCAGTGACCGGGGTTGCAGCGATATCTTCTCTCCTGCGGAGACAACGAGGTCCGTCTCGCCCTTCAGGTCGGCCGTGTCCAGGTCGGCGGTCCATTCCTTGGCGTAATCGCCTTGCGGCGCAACGAAATCCTGCTCTTCGTCGTTGGCGTTGAAGCACAGCAGGAATGAATCGTCGACCACGCGTTCGCCGCGCTCGTTGGGTGCCGGGATCGCGTCGCCGTTGAGGAACACCGCGACGCACTTGCCAAGGCCCGAACCCCAGTCCTCGGGTGTCATCTCCGTGCCCGCCGGGGTGAGCCATGCGATGTCACGGGCCTGGTCGCCGCTGCGGATCGGCTTGCCCTCGAAGAACCGCCTGCGGCGGAACACGGGGTGTTTCTTGCGGAACTTGATCACCTTGCGGGTGAAGGCCAACTGATCGGCGTTGGTTTCGCACATCGACCAGTCCATCCACGAAAGCTCGGAGTCCTGGCAGTAGACGTTGTTGTTGCCCTTCTGCGTACGGCCGATCTCGTCACCGTGCGACAGCATCGGGGTGCCCTGCGAGAGCATGAGCGTGCCCATGATGTTGCGCATCTGCTTGGCTCGCAACGCAAGAATTTCCGGATCGTCCGTCGGCCCTTCGACGCCGCAGTTCCACGACCGGTTGTGGCTCTCGCCGTCGCGGTTGTCCTCGCCGTTGGCTTCGTTGTGCTTTTCGTTGTAGGAGACGAGGTCGGCAAGCGGGAAACCGTCGTGGCAGGTGACGAAGTTGATGCTCGCACTCGGCCGTCGTCCCGTCGCCTCGTAGAGGTCCGACGAGCCGGTCAGCCGCGAAGCGAATTCGCCGAGGGTCGCGGGTTCGCCCCGCCAGTAATCGCGCACAGTGTCGCGATATTTCCCGTTCCACTCGGTCCACAAACCTGGAAAGTTGCCGACCTGGTAGCCGCCCTCGCCGATATCCCACGGCTCGGCGATCAGCTTCACCTGGCTGACGACGGGATCCTGCTGAACCAGGTCGAAGAATGCGCTCAGCCGGTCGACGTCGTAGAACTCACGCGCCAGCGTGGCGGCCAGGTCAAACCGGAAACCGTCCACGTGCATCTCGAGCACCCAGTAGCGCAGCGAGTCCATGATCAGCTGCAGGGTGTGCGGGTGGCGGGCGTTGAGGCTGTTGCCGGTGCCGGTGAAGTCCTTGTACAACCTCAGATCGCCGTCGAGCAGTCGGTAGTAGGCGGCATTGTCGATGCCGCGGAAGTTGATCGTCGGCCCGAGGTGGTTGCCTTCTGCCGTGTGGTTGTAGACCACGTCGAGGATCACCTCGATGCCCGCTTCGTGGAAGGTCCGCACCATCGTCTTGAACTCGGCGACGGCGCCGCCCGCATGCCGGACCGACGAGTATTGGTAGTGCGGTGCGAGGAATCCGAAAGTGTTGTAGCCCCAGTAGTTTCGCAGCCCGAGGTCGATGAGCCGATGGTCGTGCATGAACTGATGCACTGGCATCAGTTCGATCGCCGTGACGTTCAACGACTTGAGGTGGTCGATGATGGCCGGATGACTGAGCCCCGCGTAGGTGCCGCGCTGCGCCTCGGGGATAGCCGGGTGCTTCTGCGTCATGCCCTTGACGTGTGCTTCGTAGATCACCGTCTCGTGGTACGGGGTTCGGGGGGCGCGGTCGGACGCCCAGTCGAAATACGGGTTGATGACCACGCTGGTCATGGTGTGGCCGAGTGAATCGATGCGGGGCGGTGTACCGGTTTCGGTCGGATTCGCCTTGGCCACCGCGAGGTCATAGGAGAACAGCGCCTGGGTGAACTCGAAGTCGCCGTGGAAGGACTTCCCGTAGGGATCCAGCAGCAGCTTGCTCGCATCGCAACGGTGCCCGGCCGCGGGATCCCACGGGCCATCCACCCGAAAGCCGTACCTCTGGCCAGGCGTGACCGTCGGCAGGTAGGCGTGCCAGACGTAGCCGTCGACCTCGTCGAGGTTGATCCGCTCCTCGGAGCCGTCCTTGGCGATCAGGCACAACTCGACCTTGTCTGCGACCTCGGAGAACAGCGAGAAGTTGGTGCCCGCGCCGTCGTACGTGGCGCCAAGGGGATAGGGCGTACCCGGCCACACCGTCAGGGGCATCATTCGACCTTATCGGCGGGCGGGAGCCACCGCTGAAGTTGTCACCACCAGTCGGTGGCGGCGCCGATCTGGCGGCCGAGTTCGTCGGCCATTGTGCGCATGTACGTCTTCGAGATGTGGTGAGAGTCGTGGTACAGCAGGACGTTTCCCTCGACGGCGCGGCAGACGTCCTTTCGGCAGACCGCATCGCTCATATCGAGGGGTTTCAGCAGCGGGAACTTCGGCACCCAGGCCAGCGTCGGGTTCTCCCCGGCCAGCACGTCTGATCGCCTGATTCCGCATGAGATGTCGTTACCCCCGTTGGCGAGGCAGTCGGCGGGGAAGAACGGCTTCCCCTTGCGCACCAGCCACGGGGTGTCCCGCATCGCCAGGATCGGAATGTTCGCATCCGATAGGGACTGCCAGATCCCGACGTAGGTGCCGGGCATGACGTCGCCTGCCTTGATGTTCCACGGCCGGGTAGCGGTGGTGAACACGTAGTCGGGGCGGTCGGCGATGATCTTCTTCATCACCGCGTCGTTCCACGTGTGGCATTTGGGATAGGGCCGGTTGTCGCCCATTACCAGTGGGACATTCTCGGTGGTCAGCGGGCAGCCCATCTTCAAATACGTGGTGATCTTGAAGTGGTGCAGCTTTCCGAGCAGATCCAGCGCCGTGATCCAGTGCTCGGCGTGTGACCCGCCGGCCAGCGCGATGGTGCGCGTCGCTGACTGGTCGCCGTACTCGCAGGTGATGACTTTGACGTTGTCGAAGTCGCTGATGCACCCGTCCACGGTGGTCTCGGGGAGATCCTTCTTCGCCTCGAGCACCGTCGGCCGCATCGGCGCGGCGGGCACCGGTGCGTGGTCGAGCAGAGCGTGGGCGCCCGGGTACTCATGAGGATCGAGTGTCGTCAGCTCCGCGGCGTTCGCACTCTGCACGAGGATGTGCTCGCGCCAGGTGAACGACGTCACGGTCAACGCCGTCCCGAGAAGGACGACGACGGAACCGAGGGCGATCGTCGGCCTGCGCAACCGGGTGCGCATCGGCATCTTCACCGAAGGCCCGACGGCGGTGCTGGTTCGGTAGCGCAGCGGGTTCTCGACGTATTTGGTGGTGAGGTACGCCAGCACGCCGGCGACCAGCAGCACCCCCGCGCCGTCGAGGAAGCCGGCGTGCTCGCTGTCCGAGTAGACGAGCCAGAAGATGAGCAGCGGCCAGTGCCAGAGGTACAGCGAGTAGGCGATGGATCCGAGCCACACGAACGGCTTGGTGGCCAGCAGCCGGTTGGGGGCGGGTAGCTTCCCGTCGGTGTGCGGGTCGGCCAGCCGGTTGGCGCCGGTGAGGATGAACAGCATGGTGGCGCCGACGGGCACCAGCGCCCACGGCCCTGGGAATTCCTTCACGCCGTTGATGAGCGCGCCGCAGGACAGGATCGCCGCAAGGGCGACGACCGCGATCGTCGTGCGCAGCCACATGGGCCAACGGATGTAGCCCACCAGCGCACCCACCAGCGCGCCCAGCAGCAACTCCCACCCGCGCGCGAAACTGTTGTAGTAGGCGATCGACTGGTTGGCGTTGTGAGCAAATATCGCGTACACGAACGAAGCGATCGTCAGACCTGTCAACAGCACGACGAGTGACACCCGCATGTACTTGCCGAGAAGCCGGCGGAACGCAAGGGCGAACAGGAAGATCAGCGCGAGGAATCCGATGTAGAACTGTCCTTGCACCGACATCGACCAGATGTGCTGAAGCGGGCTGACGGCTTCGCCGGCGCGAAGATAATCCGCAGCGGTGTTCGCCAATTCCCAATTCTGGTAATAACCGAGGCTCGCCAGACTTTGATCAGCAAATGATTCCCAGCGCGTCTCCGGCTGTACGAGAATTGTCAGGACGCCCGCTGCGGCAAGGACGACGACCAGTGCGGGCAACAGCCTGCGCACCAATCGGGTCACCTCGGGAACCGGCCACAGCGACGCGCCCGGCGTCAGCGCGGTACGCAGCAGACGCCCGCCGAAGAAGAACCCCGACAGGGCCAGGAAAACGTCCACGCCACCCGAAACGCGACCGAACCAGATGTGGAAAGCCGCGACCAGAGCGATCGCGATACCACGCAGGCCATCGAGATCGTGGCGGTAGAAACCCGACTTGCGGTCTGTCGGCGACTGGCCCTTTTCGGGACCACTCGCGGTACCTGCCGCAGGCCTGGGAGGGGCGAGCGTCATCATGGTCGACGGATAATCTACCGAAGAAGGCTTGGCGGCTCATCTCGCGGTCGCGGCCGTTTCCATTTTTAGCAAAGAGCTAGGCTCCAACTTGATGGCCGCGTTGACCCCCGCTGAGATCAGCGCAATCGACGCCGCGCATGTTTGGCATCCGTACAGCACGATCGGCGCGGAGGCGATGCCACCCGTTGTCGCAGTCGGGGCGCGCGGTCCGTGGCTCACGCTCATCGAAGACGGGAAGCGCGTCGAAGTCCTCGACGCGATGAGTTCGTGGTGGACCGCCATCCACGGCCATGGCCACCCGTCGCTCGACTACGCGATCGCTTCTCAGCTCGCGTCGATGAACCACGTGATGTTCGGCGGCCTCACCCACGAGCCCGCCGCCCGGCTGGCCAAGCTGCTCGTTGAGGTCACCCCCGACGGGCTGGACACCGTGTTCTTCAGCGATTCCGGCTCGGTCTCGGTCGAGGTGGCGGTGAAGATGGCCCTGCAGTACTGGCGCAGCCTCGAGCAATCAGGCAAGTACCGGCTGATGACGTGGCGTGGCGGCTACCACGGTGACACCTTCACACCGATGAGCGTCTGCGACCCCGACGGCGGCATGCATTCGCTGTGGACCGATGTCCTGGCGCGCCAGGTGTTCGCACCGCAGGTGCCCGCCGACTACGACCCGGCCTACAGCGCCGCCTTCGACAAGCAGTTGGTCGAGCACGTAGACGAACTGGCCGCAGTGATCGTGGAGCCGGTGGTTCAGGGCGCAGGCGGCATGCGGTTCCACGACCCGCGTTACCTGCGCGATCTACGCGAGATGTGCAACCGCCACGGCGTTCTGCTGATCTTCGACGAGATCGCCACCGGCTTCGGCCGCACGGGTGAGCTGTTCGCCGCCGACCACGCAGGCGTGAGCCCGGACATCATGTGCGTCGGCAAGGCGCTCACCGGGGGCTACATCACGTTGGCCGCCACGCTGTGCACGACGCACATCGCACGCACGATCAGCGGCCACGAGCCGGGGGCGTTGATGCACGGGCCGACCTTCATGGCCAACGCCCTGGCATGCGCGGTTGCGGTGGCGTCGGTCGAGCTGCTGCTCGGTGGGGACTGGCGCGCGCGCGTCGCTGACATCGAGTCCGACCTGCGCGGCGGGCTGGAGCCGGCCCGCTCGTTGCCCGGCGTGGCCGATGTCAGGGTGCTGGGTGCCATCGGCGTGATCGAAATGGCCGAGCCGGTGAACATGCCGGTGGCGACCGCGGCCGCGCTCGCACACGGGATATGGCTGCGCCCGTTCCGCAACCTGGTCTACGCGATGCCGCCATACATCTGCACACAGGAACAGATCAGGCAGATCACCTCCGCGATGGTCGGCGTCGCGCGTGCATTAACCTGAACGGTGTTCAAGTCGGCTTGATCGACGCGTTCACGTCGGAGGGGAGCACCGTGACCCGGGTAAGCGTTTCGCCGCTGGCCTGGCTCGACGAGGTCGAGCGTCAGCGCCGCGCGGACGGACTGCGCCGATCGCTGAGGGCCCGCCCGCCGGTGGGCGCCGAGCTCGACCTGGCATCCAACGACTACCTCGGCCTTTCGCAGCATCCCGACGTCATCGACGGCGGTGTGGCGGCGCTGCGCACCTGGGGCGCGGGGTCGTCGGGCTCGCGGCTGGTCACCGGCAACACCGAGCTTCACGAAGGCTTCGAGGCCGCGCTGGCCGACTTCGTCGGCGCAGAATCGGCGCTGGTTTTCTCGTCGGGCTACACCGCCAACCTCGGCGCGGTGGTCGCGCTGTCCGGACCGGGCTCGCTGCTGGTGTCGGATGCGCTGACCCATGCGTCGCTGGTGGACGCGTGCCGGTTATCGCGGGCACGGGTGACGGTGACGCCGCATCGCGACGTGGGTGCTGTGGACAAGGCGCTGGCGTCGCGCGATGAGGAGCGCGCGGTGGTGATCACCGATTCGGTGTTCAGCGCCGACGGAGACATGGCGCCGCTGCGTCAACTGCACGACGTGTGCAGGCGGCACGGGGCACTGCTGATCGTCGACGAAGCGCATGGCATCGGAGTGCGGGGGACCGGCGGGCGTGGCCTGCTCGAAGAGGTCGGTCTGGCCGGCGCGCCCGATGTCGTGATGACGGTGACGATGTCCAAGGCGCTGGGCAGTCAGGGCGGCGCTGTGCTCGGGCCGGTCGCTGTTCGCGATCATCTGATCGACGCGGCGCGGCCGTTCATCTTCGACACCGGCCTGGCGCCCGCTGCGGTGGGCGCTGCGTGGGCGGCGCTGAGGTTGCTGATCGCCGAGCCGTGGCGCGCACAAGCGGTATTGGGCTTCGCCGCCGAACTGGCCGGCGTGTGTGACGTTCCCGATCAGCCGGAATCGGCTGTGGTGTCGGTGATTCTCGGCGCACCCGAGGTGGCGCTTGCCGCGGCAACCGAGTGTCTGGACCGGGGTGTGCGGGTCGGCTGCTTCCGCCCGCCGACGGTGCCAGCGGGCACGTCGAGGCTGCGGCTGACGGCGCGTGCGTCGCTGTCCGCCGACGAGATGGCGTTGGCGCGCACGGTGCTCACGGAAGTGCTCTCGACGGCTCGGCCGTGAGCGTTCTCGTCGTCACGGGCACCGACACCGGCGTCGGCAAGACGGTAGCCACCGCGGCACTGGCCTGTCATGCGCGGTTGGCCGGAATCGACGTCGCGGTGTGCAAGCCGGTTCAGACCGGCAGTGCCGACGGCGACGACGATCTCGCCGACATTGCGCGACTGTCAGGCGTCACCGAATTGCACAGCCTCGCAAGGCTTCCCGAGCCACTGGCGCCCGCGGCTGCGGCGGCGCGGGCTGGGGTCTCGCTTCCGGCGGGCGATGAGTTGGGTGCAATGGTGAGCAGCGTCGATCGCCAAGGGCAGTTGACGCTGGTCGAGGGCGCGGGTGGCCTTCTTGTCGAGATCGGCGCGGATGGCGCGACGCTGCGGGACCTCGCGGTAGATCTCGGCGCGCCGGTGCTGGTAGTGGTGAGGGCTGGTCTCGGCACGCTGAACCACACCGCGCTTACGCTGGAAGCGCTTGCTGTACAGAATGTTTGGTGTGCAGGGCTGGTGATCGGCGCATGGCCCGGTGAGCCGGGAATCGTCGAGGGGGGCAATCGGGATGCTCTTGAAGCGCTGGCTCCCGTGCGTGCGGTGTTGCCTGACGGAGCGGGCGCCTTCAGCGCAGCGGAATTCGAGACGATGAGCGCGTCGGCTTTCGATGCCCAGTGGGTCAGAAGCCTGATCGACTGACGTGGTGCACAGCGTCGAACTGCTATTCGACCTCGATACCGAGGCCGCGGTTCGACGAATCTGGGACGACCTGACCGATGCGGGAGTACGCAGCCTGGCGAGTTCGACGTCGCCGAGCAACCGGCCGCACGTCACGTTGGCCGTGGCAGAGCACATGGATGACGCGGTGGACGACGCGCTTCGGCCTCTTGTGCGGCGGCTGCCGATGCCGTGCACCATCGGCGCACCGATGGTCTTCGGTCGCGGACCCTTCACACTCGTTCGCCTGCTGATTCCGTCGGCCGAGGTGTTGGCGCTTCAGGCCGAGGCGCACGAGGTGTGCCTGCCGCATATGTCGCCGGGCCCATTGCCGCACGCGGATCCCGGCCACTGGACACCCCACGTCACGTTGGCGCGCCGGCTGGCGCGTGACAAGCTGGCCGATGCACTCTCGCTGCGCCGTATGTCGCGTGACCGGCGAGCAACGGCGGTCGGGCTGCGGCACTGGGACGGCAACAACCGTGTGGAGCACCCGATCTCTCCGTAGTTTCCCCGATGATTCTTCGTCCCCGGGCATCGCACGCTGGCTAGCATGAGCGGACCTGATCCACGCACGGAGACGTTGAACTGGAGCGACCTGGGCGTGAGTGAACTGCCTACGGGCACGGTGACGCTCTTGCTTGCCGATGTCGAAGGGTCGACTCGGCTGTGGGAGGCCGAGCCCGACGCGATGGTCGCTGCCGTCGCTCGGCTCGACCGCTGCCTGACCCAGCTGGTTTCGTCCCATTACGGCGTGCGTCCGGTCGAGCAGGGTGAAGGTGACAGCTTTGTGGTGGCTTTTGCGCGCGCCAGCGATGCGGTCGCGTGTGCACTCGCACTGCAACAGGCGCCCCTTGCCCCGATCCGCCTTCGGATCGGTGTGCACACCGGTGAGATTCGGCTCCGCGACGAAAGCAATTACTTCGGGCCCACCATCAACCGGACCGCGCGGCTGCGCGATCTGGCGCATGGTGGCCAGACGGTGCTTTCCGCTGTCACAGAGGAGTTGGTGTTCGAGCAGCTGCCCGCAGGCGCGTGGCTGACCGACCTCGGGACGCACGCGCTGCGCGATGTGGCAAGGCCCGAGCGGGTCACGCAGTTGTGCCATCCCGACATTCGAAACGAGTTCCCCCCGCTACGGGTCGCGAACGCGACTGTGCCGCAGCGCTTGCCTGCGCAGTTCACGAGTTTCGTCGGGCGTCGG
>Ga0318562_10000479_pt1 | contig 17843 bp, 16 predicted proteins | sample GRESIP066b5f18_FD_203688 | JGI IMG/M metagenome (GOLD analysis project Ga0318562, IMG submission 203688) | Tropical soil microbial communities from Luquillo Experimental Forest, Puerto Rico - GRE.SIPMG.066b5f18 | ecosystem: Environmental > Terrestrial > Soil > Tropical forest > Bulk soil... | reverse complement strand
GAATCATCATCCTGGTCCTTGTTGTGTCAAAACGGTAGTTTTACCGGATGGCTAAGAAGCAGGATTCTCCATTCATTTTTGGGAGTGCAAAAATACAGTAAAATACTTTTGTCCCAAATTTTTGATTTATTATTTTATCCATCTCTCCGGCTTCATTATCAACATTTTCATTTTATCTGCCCCATCAACTATCCTATTTTTGCAGCACAATTTTAGGATATGTCGTTTTTTTCGAACAAAGTAGTCGTTGTCACAGGGGGAAGCGACGGCATTGGCAAGGCACTTATCGACGCGCTCATTGCCCAGGGGGCAAAAGTGGCGACTTGCGGACGAAGCTATGACAAACTATATAATCTTCATCTGCAATATAGCCAGGTATTGCTTCACAGCATGGTCTGCGACGTGAGCAATGAAGCTGAGTGCAAACGTTTTATAGAATCTACCGTCGAAACCTTCGGGTCAATCGATATCCTGATCAACAATGCCGGGATCAGCATGCGCTGCTTGTTTGAAGATGCCGACCTGGACGTCATACGGCGCCTGATGGACGTGAATTTCCTGGGGGCGGTGTATTGTACCAAATATGCCTTACCCCAGATCATAAGCCGGAAAGGGACCATCGTGGGCATTTCCTCCACGGCCGGATACCGGGGGCTTCCTGGGAGAAGTGCTTATTCTGCCTCGAAATTTGCCCTCCAGGGATGGCTTGAGGCCCTCCGGACGGAACTGATGCACACCGGTGTCCACGTCATGTGGGTGGCCCCGGGATTTACCACCTCCAATATCCGGAACGTGGCACTCAACAAAAACGGGGAATCGCTGGGTGAAAGCCCCCTGGATGAGCGTAAACTCATGAGTGCGGAAGACTGCGCCGAACACATTCTTCATGCGATAAAGAGGCGAAAGCGTACCCTGGTCTTGACCTTTACCGGAAAATTGACCATTTTTATCAATAAATTCTTTCCCTCCCTGGCCGACAGGCTCGTTCACAATTACTATTTCAAGAACGATCAGCTGGTGAAATGACGAGGGAAAGATAACAGAAACCAGATTTATTCAGTTAACCCAATTCCGCGCTTCGCAGCTACGATGGCCTTATTGACGCTAACATCTGACTTCGGTCAGCAGGATTATCTGGTGGGAGCCGTTAAAGGACAATTGCTGCAAATCAACCCCGAATTCCAGATTGCGGATATATCGCATCAACTTTCTCCATTCAACTATCCCCAGGCAGCCTATATCTGCCGGAACGCGATCAAGAATTTTCCGGCCCAGACCTTTCACCTGGTGCTGGTAAATCTTTTTGAACAGAAGCCTGACCAGTTGCTGTTTGCCTATCACCAGGAACAATATATCCTTTGCGCAGACAACGGACTGCTAACGATGATCCTGGAAGGAAAACCGGAAATGATCATCGGGATTCCCCTGGAGAAAAATGCCAACAAGACCACACTTCACTGCGTACGTGTTCTCGGGCAGGCGATCCTTGACCTGGTAAACGGGAAATCGCTCAAGGATATAGGTGTGCCGGATATTTCATTTAACGGCAAGAATGCCCTGAGACCGCTGCTGGGAGACAACTGGATCGAAGGACAGATCATTTTCATCGACAATTTTGAAAATGTAATTGTCAATATTACTCGCGAAGCCTTTGAGGAACAGCGCAGGGGCCGGAGTTTTCGCATCGTTTTCAAGCGCGACGAGGTCATTGACCGGATAAGCGAATCTTATGCAGACGTCCAGGAAGGCGAAAAGCTTGCTCTGTTCAATGCAGCAGGATACCTCGAAATCGCTATCAATAAAGGGAACGCGGCCGGCCTGTTCGGTTTGCAGGGTTTCTCCGAGCAGTCCCAGAACCAGTATCTGCAAAACCGGTTGTTTTACCAGACCGTAAGGGTTTATTTTGAATAAGGGTAGCAAAGGGTTGTGATTGTCCGGCTCGTTCCTGGGTATCCGAAGAATCTGAGCCAATCGGGCCCGGTTTCCCCGGATCAGGATTTGCCGCGGATAATATCTAGGACCAGGAGCAGTGGATCTCTCCTGCCGGGCCTGAATCCCCCTGATCCAAAACAGTTTTGCCACAAATCCGCCTGGGTACTATTTTCTCGTTAAAACAACTGCTTATTCTTCATCATTATTTCCATAACCTTATATTTGCCAATCTTTAAACAAAAAAGCTTTATGAATTTTAAAAGAGTGAACAATGTGGTAGGCTGGATTGTGTGTGCGATCGCGTGTACCGTTTATGTCATGACCATGGAGGCGTCAGGGAGCTTTTGGGATTGCGGTGAATTCGTTTCCAGCGCCTATAAACTCCAGATACCCCATCCTCCTGGTGCCCCCCTGTTCGTCATCATGGGAAGATTCTTTATTATTCTCTTTGGAGATAATCCGATGACAGCAGCCCGTGCAGTAAATTTCATGAGCGCCATTGCCAGCGGGTTCACTATACTGTTTTTGTTTTGGTCCATTACCCATTTTGCCAGAAAAATCATTCAGAAGGGCAACGCAACGCTTACCGGCCAGCAGATCTTCACCATCATGAGCGCCGGGGTTGTTGGAGCCCTTTGCTACACTTTTTGTGACTCATTCTGGTACAGTGCCGTAGAAGGGGAAGTTTATGCCTCGTCCGCCTTTTTTACAGCAATGGTATTCTGGGCTATCCTGAAATGGGAGCATGAGGCCGATAACCCGGGTTCAGACAGGTGGCTCATATTCATTTTTTATATGATGGGTCTGTCTATCGGAGTGCATTTGCTGAATTTGCTTACCATACCCTCTGTGGTGATGGTATACTATTTCAAACGTTACAAGGTGACGACTCTGGGAACCATTGTGGCCTTCGTCATCGGGTGCTCCATCACCGGAATAGTCCAGAAATTTGTCATTCAGTATACGATCAAAGGGGCCGCCTGGTTTGACATCCATTTTGTAAACGACATGAGCCTGCCTTTCTTTCTTGGCTTTGGCTTCTTCTTTATCCTTCTGGCCGCCATCCTTGTTCTTGGGATCCGTTATGCCGTCAGAAAGAAATATTACTACCTGAAGCTGGCACTCTGGTCCTTCGCCTTCATGCTGCTGGGTTACTCCACCTACTTTACCACCATCATACGGTCGAATGCAGATCCTGCCGTAGACATGTTCAATGTCGATAACCCCGTGAGCCTGGTCGGATACCTGAGCCGCGACCAGTACGGAGACTGGCCCATAGTTTATGGTCCCGATTTTACCGACAGGGCACCCCGCATTGATGGAGGGGACCTTTATGTCAAGGGAAAAAGTAAATATGAGGTAGCCGGGAAGATGGTTGCACAGGACTGGAACAATACCCCCTCTTCACATCCTTTCCCACGCATGTGGGACAACGCCAATGACCGCGGCCAGATCGATGCTTATAAGGCCTTTGCTGGTCTGGGGGAGGGTGACCAGCCGACTATGTTTGATAACATAAAATATTTTTTCAGGTACCAGATGGGATGGATGTACCTGCGCTATTTCATGTGGAATTTTGCCGGAAAACAAAATGACCTCCAGGGGTTCGGGAATGTGCGGGACGGTAACTGGATAAGCGGCATCCCCTTCATTGACAATTATTTGTATGGTGACCAGAGCAAGCTCCCCGATAGCATACACACCAACAGCAAATCTTACAACAGGATGTACCTGCTGCCCTTTATCCTGGGCCTGATCGGCCTGTTCTTCCATTTTAACAGGAACAGGAAGGATTTTGTGGTAGTTATGCTCCTTTTCTTTTTTACAGGTACGGCCATCGTCATTTATCTGAACCAGGCGGGCTACCAGCCTAGGGAACGGGACTATGCCTACGCCGGGTCCTTTTATGCCTACGCCATGTGGGTCGGCCTGGGACTAATCTGGGTAAAGGAGAAGTTTGATAAATATTTGAAAGGCCCTTCATCCAACTATGCGGCAGCCGGCCTCTGTTTTCTGGCCGTTCCTGTCCTGATGGGGAGCCAGGAATGGGATGATCATGACAGGAGCAAAAAAACCCTTGCCCGGGACCTGGCCAAAGATTATTTGGAGAGCTGTCCTCCCAATGCCATCTTGTTTTCTTTTGGCGACAACGACACCTATCCGTTGTGGTATGCGCAGGAAGTGGAAGGGATCCGGCCCGATGTGCGCGTAGTCGTAAACAGCCTGCTGGGCACAGACTGGTACATGAACCAGCTGAGGTATAAGGTGAACAAGAGCGCTCCCTTTGATGTCATATTCACCCCGGAGCAGATCCAGGGCAATAAACGGGATGCCATATACTATAATGCACTTCCTGGCTTTGACCAGAAAAAATACTATGATCTCTATGGTCTGCTGAAGGGGGTCATCGGAAGCGACGATCCAAAATATACCAGTCCTACAGAAGACGGGGAAACGGTTAACATGTTTCCGGTCAGAAAATTCAGCGTTCCTGTCGATGTTAACAAGGTGAAAAGCATCGGGGCAGTAAATCCAGGCGATAGTGTCGTCAGTGAACTTCACCTGGACCTTCCCAACAGGAGTTTTCTGCTGAAGAATGACCTGGCTATCCTGGCCATCATCGCTTCTTCAAAATGGGAAAGACCTATCTGCTTCACTTCCACCCAGGAGCTCAACGACCTGGGTCTTGCCAAATATACCCGGCTAACCGGGTTATCTTACCGCCTCGTTCCGGTCGAGAATGGCAATGTGGACAATGATGCCGCATACAAGACGGTGATGGAAAAATTCGGATACGGAAACGCCGACAAAGCGGGAGTGTATTACGATGAAGAAAATCGCCGCCATCTGAATTCTATCCGGCTGGCACATGCGCAGATAGCCATCAGCCTGGTACAGGCGGGCAAAAAGGATTCGGCCCGGCAGGTGCTGGAACATTTCGACCAGCATGTAAAAGAATTCAATTTCCCATACGGGATGGCGTCCAACCGGGCCAACCAGCATGACGGGATCTCACTGGAATTCCTCCAGGCCTGTTACATGGCCGGCGACAGTAACCTGGCCCGAAAGGTGGAATCCTCTCTGAAAAGGGACCTGCAGCAGCAGATGAGGTATTACAAATCGCTTGGAGAAGAAAATTTAAGCGATGACCAGTTGGCCAACAATGCCTACCTGATTCTTCAGGGCAAGGGTGGCAATCTCTCCGACAGGCAGGGTCAATTCGTTCAGGACATATTTTCTACTTTCCGGATGCTGATGCAGATTGACGAAATGGATAAGCAGTTCAATCCCGCGAAATTCCCCTCGGCTGAACAAAATCCGCCCATGATCAGCAATCCCCCGCCAGCTGCCAAGAAGGACAGCAAACAAACAAAACCCAAAAAATAAATAAATCCCGGAGCAAGCTCCGGGGTTTTTCTTTTGAGAGGACCCCTGTTCTGTCCCGAAAGGCGGCAGTTAAAACCACTGGTCGAACAACCTTGAATGGATCCAAAATTGTCCCGGAATTGGAATATCCTCATTCGCGGTACTGCAGGTGGATGGACGGTTTCTGACCGAAGGGATTCAACCATTTATCGGGTTCGGTTGTTTAAAGAAGATAATTTATTTAGCAAGAAATTTATCTTAACTTCCGTTCCAAGCGAATGGAGCGGATCGCACAAAGCGGAGTAATCATGATAGGGTTTCATTTTTCGAAATACGATCCCAGTCAGCAGGGCAAGTCCAAATTTGAGCAGTTACTTGACCTGTTTATGCAACTGCTTACCTACACCAACGGAGACGTGAGCGAAGCCCTGCAGTGGATGAACCAGCTCGATAAAGAATATAAACTCACCGATGAGGAGTATGGAATGGGGGATTTTATTGATGAGCTGAAGGACAAAGGGTATATTGATGAAAACAGGAAAACAGGCGCCATCACCATTACAGCAAAGACGGAGCAGGGTATACGAAAACGCTCCCTGGAAGAAATCTTCGGCAAACTTAAGAAGACCAAACAAGGCAATCACAACACATTTAAACCGGGAGCAGGAGACGAGATCAATCCGGAGACAAGACCATTTCAGTTTGGTGACCAGCTTGAGCAGATAGACTTTACCGAATCCATCCGCAATGCCCAGATCAATCATGGCATCGACAGTTTCAATATGCAGGAGGATGACCTGGAAATCAGGGAAACCGATTTTAAGGCACAGACTTCCACGGTGCTCATGATCGATATATCCCATTCGATGATCCTGTATGGAGAAGACCGGATTACCCCTGCCAAGAAGGTAGCCATGGCACTCAGCGAACTCATCGTTACCAAATATCCCAAGGATACACTGGATATTGTGGTTTTTGGCAATGATGCCTGGCCTGTGGAGATCAGGGATCTCCCCTACCTGCAGGTTGGTCCTTATCACACCAATACAGTGGCCGGTCTTGAACTGGCGCTGGACATCCTGAGAAGAAGAAGAAATCCCAACAAGCAGGTATTCATGATTACAGACGGTAAACCCACCTGTCTGAAGATTGGCAAACGTTATTATAAAAACAGCTTCGGGCTTGACAGAAAGATCACCAGCAGGTGTCTGAATCTGGCGGCCCAGTGCAAAAAATTGAAAATCCCGATTACCACGTTTATGATCGCCAGTGATCCCTATCTGCAGCGATTCGTCAATGAATTCACGGAAACAAATAACGGTAAGGCATTTTTTGCTTCCCTTGACCACCTCGGTGCATTTATCTTCCGGGATTTTGAGAGCGGTAAACGAAAAACGGTTTATTGATATTTGACTGTATAGAATAACCCAGCATATTTCCCATGCGTTCGATTGTGGCCATCGCCCTTTATTGTACCCTCCTGAATACGAGTACCTTTGGACAGGATTCAGGTATTAAAAAAAATGCAATCTATTTGTCCTTTGAGGAATTCAGAAACAATACCCCATCGATCACGGGTCATACCCTGAAGCTGGGGGAAACAGACCAATATCTTCGCTCCATAGAGTATGATAACTATGGTCCGGATACGGTAAAAAAATTCCGCAGACGGGTTTGGGGGTTTTCTGACGACAAGAATTTTTATATCAAATACGGCGGCAGCGCAGGAATGGTTATCGAATGGGGAAATTATTGTGTATTCAGCTATGTCCAGAATGTGCAGATCAATGCGGTGAACCATGAAAAGGAACCCAGGAGCTTTTATTACGTCCTGAATTACCTTACCGGGGAGATCGAAGAAATGAAGGTCAATAAAGTGAAGAGATATCTCGCCGATGATGGGGAGCTGGCGCAGGAATACCGCGATGAGGACGACAAGGAAGGTCAGATGCTGGAATTTATCCGCCGGTACAATCAACGGCATCCATTAAAAAGAGATTAATGATTAAACGGATCAATCAAAAATAAATAATGGACATTACGACTATCAAGACCCTTGGTGAATTGAAGAAATCCGGATACAAACGTAAATCTGTGAAACAGGAGATCCGGGAAAACCTTATCCAGAAGTTGCACAATAAGGAAAATACTTTTCCGCGTATAATTGGATATGAAGATTCTGTTATACCAGATACCGAGCGGGCATTGCTTTCCCGCCACAACATTCTGTTCCTTGGGCTGCGCGGACAGGCCAAAACAAGAATGGCACGCCAGATGGTTCAGCTTCTGGATGAATATATCCCTTATGTCAGAGGGAGCGAAGTCAACGATGACCCTTTTCATCCTATTTCTAAATACGCCAAGGAAATGCTGGCCTCGATGGGGGATGCCTCCCCTATTGCCTGGTTGCACCGAACTGAGCGCTATGGGGAAAAACTCGCCACTCCCGACGTGAGTGTAGCTGATCTGATCGGGGACATTGATCCCATCAAGGCGGCCAACCTCCGGTTGAATTTTGCGGATGAACAGGTCATTCATTTCGGCATTATTCCAAAAAGCAACCGTGGTATCTTTGTGATCAACGAAATTCCGGACCTGCAGGCGAGAATACAGGTTTCGCTATTTAATATCCTTGAAGAAGGGGATATCCAGATTCGTGGGTTCAAACTCAGGATGCCCCTCGACATTCTGTTTATCTTTACTGCAAACCCCGAAGATTATACCAATCGCGGATCCATTGTCACTCCGCTCAAAGACCGCATCGAGAGCCAGATTCTGACTCATTATCCCAAAAACATTGAAGTGGCCTTGTCTATAACAGACCAGGAAGCCGATGTGCTGGAGGAGCAAAAATCCAAGGTAAGGGTAAGTGACCTGGTCAAGCGGCTGATCGAGCAGGTTGCTATCGAAGCCAGGACAAGTGAATATGTTGACAAGAAAAGCGGCGTGTCAGCCCGCCTGCCCATAGCCGCTTTTGAAAATGCCATCAGTGCAGCCGAAAGGAGGGCCATTCTGAACAACGAAAAAGACACGCAGGTGTGGATGAGCGATCTGGTTGGGATCGTGCCTTCCATAACCGGAAAAATAGAATTGGTGTATGAGGGTGAACAGGAGGGTCCTTATCAGGTCGCCTTCAATTTGCTGGAAAAAGCCTTCCGTTCCCAGTTTGTGCATTATTTCCCCAACCCGGAGCAATTGAAGAAAAGAAAGCCCGGGGAGTCCAAGGAGGAAAACCCGTTCAAACCGATTACGGGCTGGTTTGACAAGGGTAACCAGCTGAACCAGTTTTTCAACACGAAGGATGACGACAAAGTACAGCAGTTATACAAGGTAGATGGGTTGCACTCCCTGATTAAGAAATATTTCAAGCACACCAATGATAAAGAGGCAGCCCTCCTGATGGAATTTGTCTTGCATGGACTCGCAGCCTATTCTTTGATTAGCAAGAAGGTGGTGGAAGGCAAAATTGAGTTCAAGGACCTGATAGGTTCGATGGTGAACCTGGGTTCAGGGAGTTACAATACAGATGAGGAATTTGACAGCGACGATTTCAGATAGACTCCATCCAGTAATCTCCGGCCTATGGTAACCCCAATAGTAGATCATCATTTCAAAGGTCTGCCATGAAGAGGTCCTGTCTTTTGCTGTGGATGCTTGCCGGAATCATCGGGGCCGTGACTGCGCAGAGTAAGGTGGCCAGCAAAGTTTCCCTTGCCCTAATAAATGATCAGACTCCGGTCGTTACCATCCTTTCTGACGCCGTATTTTCGCTCAATTCATCCACGGGAGAATTCAGGGCCGTGATCAATCTTTTTCCTGTTGTTTCTAACCCGGGCAAACAGGATACACTCTCTTTCCAGGGAACACCCCTTCAACTGGTCATGAACGGAAGATTCCCTGTGGGGGATATATCTTTCCTTACATCGAGGGAAAACAGCAAAAGATATTCCATGCCCTGTTCCTGTTCGATCTATGATTCCGTCAAGACCTGCATCGTCCAGTTCAATCTCCTCACCTACCAGGACCAGCCGCTGGTTAACGAAACAGGTGCCACTATTTACCAGTCAACTATGAATTTTATCATGACCATTGACCCTCGCGATTATGGCCTCGACCAGGAGCCATATGCCATCAATAAACCAATCCTGATCGTAGCCAGAGAGGCCGTACTCAATAAATCATTGTAACAAAAACAGCCCGCCGCTGCCAAAAATTCTATTGACCTTGTGCCCTACTAGACAACATTCACTTCCCTTTCCAGCTCAACTCCAAATTTGATTTTCACACTCCTGGCGATTTCGTCGCTCAGCCCGAGAATTTCTTTTCCGGTAGCATGACCATAATTGACCAGGACAAGTGCCTGCCTCTCATGGCAGCCCGCATCTCCCTTTCGGTATCCTTTCCATCCGCACTCCTCTATCAGCCAGCCTGCTGCAAGTTTTATGCTTCCGCCCGGGTTTTTGTATCCTGGCAATCCGGGAAACTTTTTGAGGAGGCTGTCAAATATGGTCACAGGGACCTGTGGATTTTTAAAAAAACTACCGGCATTGGCGATCTTGGCAGGATCTGGCAGTTTGGAGCTTCTTATGTTGATCACCGCCTGTGATATCGCCTGAATGGTCAGGTTGTTTACGTTCATTTTTCTCAATTCCTCTTCAATGGCTCCATATCCCGTATGGAACACGGGGATCTTGTTGAGTCGGAGGGTAACGTTCATGATCACATACTGATTCCTGAATTTATTCTTGAACACGCTGTCCCGGTATCCAAAGCCACAATCGTTGACACTAAATGCATGCACTTTCCTGTCCTTAAGATGGAATGCCTCAAGTTCATAGAAAACTTCCTTCAATTCCACCCCGTATGCCCCGATGTTCTGGATGGGCCCTGCCCCTACACTCCCGGGAATCAGAGACAGGTTCTCGACGCCTGCCCAATTCCTCTGAAGGCAATACAGGACAACATGGTGCCAGTTCTCCCCGCCGCCCGCCCGAACATAAAAATGGTTTTCATCCTCCTTGATCAGATCGATGCCTTTGACGCCGTTGAATAACACGAGACCGTTAAAATTGCCAGTAAAAAGAACATTGCTCCCGCCCCCCAGGACCAGCATATTGCGCATGTCCTGCCGGTTGACCAATTCTGTGAGCTGTTCAGCATCCGAAAAGGAATAAAACCATCTGGCCTGGGCATCCATTCCAAAGGTATTGTAGGGCCTGAGCGAAACATTTTCCTGAATTTGCATGATCGCGTGAATTACGGGCAAATTACAGAATTTATGGCCTACGGGTCAGGCTTCCTGCCTGGCCAGCAGGTCTCTGGGGGAGAAACGTCCGAACTGGTTAGTGAAGGCCGGGAAATTTCAAAAACCAGTTATTCTCCTGCGCACAAACCGTTGGGCACCGGCCATCCCGAATTCCGGCAGGAGCCTTCGCCCTAGCCCAGGATGGCAGCTGGAAATAAGAACCTTGGGGAGGTGGGGGTTTATCTGTAACGGGGCATGATTGATCTCACACCGGGTCTACATCCGGAACAATGACGACGGAACGGAATTTCCGGTTAGTCTGGAGAATTATCGTTTGCTGCAGAATCATGTTTTTGGCCAGATGGAGCCGTGCCGAGTCCTTAGGCAATTTCAGCAAAAGTTCCATCAGGTATTGATTGCGTATCCGGCCCACCTGAGGCTCGGCAGGCCCTGACACCAGCTCTCCAAATTCTTTTCGAAGGGCCAGGGCAAAAATTTTGGCAGCATCTTCTGCCAGTCCCTTCATCTTGTGTCTGAAAGTAATGAGCACTACCCGGGAATAAGGCGGATAAAAGAATTTAAAACGGCCGTTAATTTCCTGCTCAAAAAAAGCTTTGTAATCATGAGCCTTTACATATCCGAGGACAGGATGCGCCGTGTTGGCGACCTGGACCAGGACCTTTCCCTGGCCATCCTTGCGGCCAGCTCTTCCGCTCACCTGTTCCATGAGTTGAAAGGCCCGTTCATTGACTCTGAAATCGGCAAAACTGAGCAGGCTGTCTGCATCGAGGATGCCAACGAGGTTCACATTCCCGAAGTCGAGGCCCTTGACGACCATTTGTGTCCCAACCAGAATGTCTATGCCATGTTGTTCAAACAACCGTACCAGATGGTCATGAGCATTCTTTCCGCGAACACTGTCGATATCCATACGGGCGATCCGGGCTTTTGGGAAGATCTCCTCCAGCTGTTCTTCGATACGTTCGGTTCCGAAATTGCGTCGCTGGAAATCATGACTGCCACAAGCCGGGCAGGTACTGACCGGCGGGTATTGTTCTCCGCAATAATGGCACTGGAGTTTATTGGTAAGTTTGTGAAAGGTTAGCGAAACGTCGCAATTTCTACACTGTGGGATCCAACCACAAACACGGCAGACCTGATAGGGGGAATACCCCCTGCGGTTTTGAAACAAAATAACCTGCCTGCCCATGGAAATTGAGGCAGTGATTGCCTCCTCAAGGGGTGGTGCAACAATGACTTTGTTCTTCTCCTTATCCATGAATTTTTTTGTGTCAACCAGTTCAATATCCGGGAGCCTGGCCATTCCATACCGCTCCGGCAATTCAACCAGTCCATATTTGTGCTGGACGCCATTGAAATAGCTTTCCACCGAAGGAGTCGCACTGCCCAGCAAGACCCTGGCTTCAAACAGGGATGCATAATAGATAACAGCGTCGCGTGCGTGATACCGGGGAGCCGGCTCCTGCTGCTTGTAGGAGGCATCATGCTCTTCGTCTACAATGACCAGACCCAGGCTTTCGAAGGGAAGAAAGAGAGCCGACCGTGCCCCCAGTACGATCTTCAGCTCACCCGACCGGATCTTGTTCCAGATCTCGAGTCTCTCGTTCTGACTGAATTTACTGTGGTAGATGCCAATGTATCCGCCGAAATGACTTTGCAACCGACGGATGATTTGTGAAGTCAGGGCAATCTCCGGAAGAAGGTAAAGAACCTGGTGCCCATTCCTGATAAACTGTTCTATTTGACGGATATAGACTTGTGTTTTTCCGCTAGAGGTGACCCCGTGCAATAGACATACCTGTTTGTGCTCAAAGGCCTGGCTGATCTCCTGGAAAGCCTTTTGCTGGGCATCCGACAAAGTAAATTCAATATCGATTTTCCTGGGCAAATACCGTATACGGTCAACGGCTCTTTTTTCCAGGATCAGGATATCCTTGTCTGTGAGCCCCTTCAATTGTGCCTCCGATGCCCCTGATTTTTTTAACAGGGCAGATTTTGTGACTTCCCCTTCCGTTTTTAAAAGATGAAGATAACTAAGGAGAAGCTGCATTTGTTTCTCCGCCCGCTGGAGCTTTTTATCATCGTTGAGGAGCGCAGCCAGATTTTCTTCTGCAGCGTAGACAGGATTCAGCAATACATACGATTCTTTCTTGACACGATAGGTCTCCTTCAACGCTTCCCACACAAAACAGAGATTCATTTCTATCAACCTTTTAATGACCGGATAGACGTGGGAAGCTGAAAGAATCTGGTGAAGTTCCGTCAGTTTTAATTCCTTTTTGATAAGCAACGCCTCTGCGACCAGGAATTCATCGTGATCAAGCGAAGAAAAATCTTCTCCGAACTCTTCGTTAAAAATGAGAATGGTCTCGCTGCTCAGTTTAAAATGGGAAGGTAGTGCTGCAGCCATCACCTCCCCTTCGCTGCACATATAGTATTGAGCGATCCATTTCCAGAGGGCCAGCTGCTCCTTAAAAAGAACAGGTTCATTATCCAGAATATTGAGAATCGCTTTTGGCTCAAACGCCTCCGGCTTTTGGTGATGGACGGAAGCGATCATCCCGGCATACTTTTTATTTTTCAGTTCCACTTCAACACGGCAACCCGGCTTTATTTGCGCTCGCATCTGTTCCGGAACAAACCAGGTGTAATTTTTGGGAAGCGCTAATGGTATGATGACTTCTGCGTACAATATCAAATAATGAGTGGCCGGTTAATGAGATTCTATCCAGTCTGCCTGGTATTCAATCAGCTTCTTTTCCATCAGGTCATATACTTTTTGCCTGAGTGTTGCTACATCCCGGGAAGAATATCCTTCCACACTTATTTCCTCCAGAAATACGGACCTGGATTTTCCAGGGTTCAGGCTAAGCACGGAATTGTAATGCATCCTGTTGTAGGTGTCCAGAAAAAGTACAGGCAGAATGGGAGTCTGTGTTTCAATGGCAAGGCGAAAGGCACCATCATAAAACTCTTTCAGGGGCCTTTTAGTCATGTTAAAAGTACCTTCCGGGAAGATGAAAATGGAAATCCCTTTTTTCAAAACGGATTTTAGCTGACGTACGCTTTTGGAACGCTGATCTGCGCTGGTGCGGTCGACCTTCACGACTGCGTTTCCGTAAATGAACCCGAAAACAGGTACCTTACTCGTTTCCGACTTTCCCAGAACCCTGATTGCTCGCCTGCGCACCGTTTTTAAGAAAACAGGAATGTCCAGATAAGAAATATGGTTTCCCACAAAAATATATTGTTTCTTCTCATCGGGGACCGATTCAAAGCCGTTCCGGTGAATGATGCCAATGAGGAAGAACCATACGTCTGCCCACAGCCGCGAAATGTTGTAGATGAAATTGCCGCCCCGGATCTTACCCCGGAAAGATGCTACAACCACGAAGGGAAAGACCAGAAACATAAATACCAGGAACAGAAGCAGGACATAAACAAAATAAATCCAAAGTAGCGGCTTGAGAAGAATTTTCATGCAAATAAAATAACCCACCGGGCACAAGCGAAAATAGGAAATTTCCCAGGCATATAGAGATGGAGAGCCAGGCATCCCCCAAAATGTCAAAAAAGCTGTCTCACATTATACAGGATCTCACCGGCAATCACATTGCCATTCCACTCCCAGTTCAATACAGGTAATCACGACAAGTCCTCTGGCATCCGGCGCGAAAATGATCCGGAGGTGTTGCCCTTCTTCGGTATATCCTTCCAGGGCATATTTCGGATCGGGCCGGGAATTGGGTTCACTTTTGGTGTAATTGATTTCTCCTTTTTCCAGGATTTCGTGAATTTCTTTTTCAGTGATATGCCGGCAATCCATTCTGCACCTAGCATGACGGGTATAGATCAGGTGGGTCTCGTGCCGGTTGACGGGTTCACTTGTCCCTCCGGGCTGCCCGCAGCCCATGCAAAACCAGGTAAGAATCAGAAAGGTAATCCAGCATTTTTTTTTGAGTAATCCTGCGGACATCGATTTTTAGATAATGGGCAAATATAAGGGCAATGTCCTTTATTGGGCAGCAGGCCGTATCTTTGCGGGTTCTATGTCAGCCGCCCGAACAGTAGCATTTCATACTCTCGGTTGTAAACTCAATTACTCCGAAACATCGGCCATTTCGCGTCTGCTTGAAAAAGAAGGTTTTGCAAAAAAGGATTTTGATGATTTTGCGGACGTATATGTCCTCAATACCTGCTCGGTGACCGATAATGCCGACAAGGAATGCCGCCAGCTGGTGCGGAGAATTCAGCGCCGCTCACCCCAGAGCCTCGTTGTCATTACCGGTTGCTACGCCCAGTTGAAACCTGCCGAAATTGCCGGTATTCCGGGCGTGGACCTTGTTCTGGGAGCTGGGGAAAAATTCAATATCGCCCATCATCTGAAAGAACTCACCAAGGGGGATTCTGCCAAAATCTGCAGCTGTGATATTGAAGAGGTGCTCGAATTCAACTCCTCTTTTTCCATGAATGACCGCACGAGGACATTCTTGAAAGTACAGGATGGATGTGATTACAACTGCTCCTTTTGTACCATTCCCATGGCCCGGGGCAAGAGCAGAAGCGACTCGATCCGCAACGTGGTCAGTCATGCTCGATTCCTGGCAGCAGGCGGGGTGAAGGAAATTGTACTTACGGGCGTCAACCTCGGTGATTTCGGATCCGGCACTCTGTCGATACCAGGAAACAGCAGCAGCAGGAAGGAAAGAATGGAAGATTTTTTCGGTTTGGTCCGTGAACTGGATCAGGTTGAGGGGATTTCACGCTACCGCATTTCTTCTATTGAACCTAACCTGCTCACCAATGAGATCATTGAGTTTGTCGCCGGCAGCAGGAAGTTCATGCCACACTTCCACATTCCCCTGCAGAGCGGCAGCAACCGGATCCTTGGCCTGATGAGAAGGAGGTATAAAAGGGAATTATACGCCGACCGGGTAAGCCGCATCAAGGCCTTTATGCCCCACGCAGCTATTGGCTCCGATGTAATCGTTGGCTTCCCCGGTGAGAGGGAAGAGGATTTCAAAGAAACCTTTGATTTCCTTCATTCCCAGGATATCTCCTATCTCCACGTATTTACCTATTCAGAGAGGGATAACACAAAGGCGCTGGAGATTGAGCCGGTGGTACCCATGAATATCCGGCATCAGCGGAACAAAACCCTTCGTAACCTATCTTATATGAAAATGCAGTATTTCACGCAATCCCATGCCGGGGAAACAAGAAAGGTCTTATTCGAAGGACAGCACAGGGATGCGATGATGGAAGGCTATACGGACAATTATATAAAGGTCTCGACCTCCTACCGGGAAGAATGGGTGAACCAGGTAGTCGACTGGACAATCTGAACGGAAATTTTTATGAAGAAATTCCAGGTGACCATACAGTTTGAAATGGATGATGAATTTATGTCACATGTACCTGCGCACCGGGAATGGGTAAATAACCTGATTGAGACCGGAGTCATTGACCAATATGTTGTTTCCATGGAATCCCAGCAGGTGTGGATCACGGTAACGGTGGAGAGCAAATCAAAAATAAAGGAATATCTTTCCGAGGCACCTCTCTCCAAATACTGGACCTATACCATCAGAGAACTATTTCTCGTCGATGGCCGGCATTACCGGCTCCCTACCCTCCAACTCAACTGACTAGTAGAAAAACAGGTATTTGTAAAATGCGGCAAACTCCCTGATTAATTTAAAACCGTCTTCAGGAAAATAGGTTTCAGAATGCGCACCATATACGTGGCTGTATCCCATTTTCCAGAAAATGAATTTGGAGCGGGTAATATGATAAAAGCTGGTAACCAGGATTACGGAGGAAAAATGAAGAGAATCATTGAGCAACTTAAAATCTCTCGCCGTCATGTAGGTGTTTTTGCCATGGTTATCAGCGATGATATCAGACGAGGGGATGTTTTTCATGATCAAATACCTTTTCATGCCGTCCCCTTCGGGAACATGGTACTCTCCTTCCCCGCCACTCACAAATATTTTCCTCACCTTTCCTGAAATATATAAGTCCAGAGCCTTGTCCACCCTGCCTTTCAACCAGGGTGAAAGGGAGCTGTCTGCAAAAACAGTGTTACCCAGGACGACGGCAACATCAGCCTTACCCTTGTAATCGCGAAAACCATCATAGATGATATAGCTGCTATGCAGAAGGACCCATGACAGAACCAGGATTATCCCGTATTTCATCCACTTCTTGATGCTGATTTTCATAATGAATGGGTGAGCCAGGCCGGCTTCTGCTTAAGTACTTTTTTGTAAATGGGGCAGGATTCAACATGGGCACCGGGCAGGTACCCGGTACTCATTAGGAATTCCCCGACGATTTCCCCGCCGGTAAATTTGAATTGCTCTTTAAAAATCTTCACCCATTCATCTTTGGATTTCGGATGATGATGGTCCAGCCAGTTCTTGAAGGAACCATACTTCTTTTGAAGTTCCATTATCCTCCGGGCATTTTCAATGGTAGCCAGGATTTTGAGCCTGTTACGGATGATTCCGGGATCGGCAAGCAACCGATCGATCTTTTTTTGCCTGTACTGGGCGACTTTGGCAATGTCAAACTGATCAAAAGCCTGAAAAAAATTATCTTTTTTGTTGAGGATAGTGGTCCAGGAAAGTCCTGCCTGGTTGATTTCCAGGATCAGCCTGGCAAACAGACCGTTGTCATCAGGAATCGGGAAGCCATATTCGTGATCGTGGTAATGTATATGTACATTGCCCTTTTCCATCCCCAGGATGGCTTCACAGTATGAAGACGGTTTATCCATATTTTTCCCGACGGCTGTAAAAATAAAAAATTTGGGGATAAAATCCGTTTCACCAACAAAGGTAAAATACAGCGACCGGTCACCTGTTAGATCACATGCCAAATATCATTTTCGTAACCATTTGAATCTGGTTTCGTGCTCTTCCTCAGTGTCTATCGCCTGGATAGCTTGTAAGGAGATTTTAGATTGGACCAGATGTTATATGGAGGATCTTAATAGGAATACATGGCATTGTGCCGGATAGAAGTATACAAAAATGAATCCAGCAAAGATCTATTATAAATGAATGTGAAAGCCAAAGGATAATATGAGTGGAAGCATAGGGCCCACCGCCTCTGCAGACGAGTCTTTTCCTTCGCTGTATTATCACAGCTTCCTCCATTGGCACTTGTCCCGCGCCTTTAACAGGGCGGTATTCCACACCAATTTCAGATTAAGCAGTCACCCTAAAAATGATGGCTTTTCATTAATAGAAGAAATGCTCTGACACTATTTGAT
>Ga0318562_10000475_pt1 | contig 17922 bp, 15 predicted proteins | sample GRESIP066b5f18_FD_203688 | JGI IMG/M metagenome (GOLD analysis project Ga0318562, IMG submission 203688) | Tropical soil microbial communities from Luquillo Experimental Forest, Puerto Rico - GRE.SIPMG.066b5f18 | ecosystem: Environmental > Terrestrial > Soil > Tropical forest > Bulk soil... | reverse complement strand
GGAGCTGGAAAGGCAGGTTCGCATTACTGGGCTCGTTGAAAAAGTGAGCTCCGGTGAAAGCGACGAATATTTTAAAAGCCGCCCGGAGGGCAGCCGGCTGGGTGCCTGGGCTTCACCCCAAAGTGAGGTCATCCCCGACCGGCACTGGCTGGTTGAAAATGAAAAAAAGTTCAGGGAAAAATTTGATGGCTCAGAAATTCAAAGACCCCGTCACTGGGGAGGTTACCGGGTCAAACCTATTTCCTTCGAATTCTGGCAGGGTAGGCATAACCGGATGCACGACAGAATTCAATTCAGTTTGGAAGAAAACGGAACCTGGAAGATTGAACGGCTCGCGCCATGAAAGGCAGTAAGGTACCACACTCATCTGGTTACCGGATTAAATACAGGCAATCCGTTTATTTATTTCTTTTCTTTGGCAGCCGTGGATTTTTTCTTTGTCCTCGGCCTGCTTTTCCCAAATGAACCCCTGAATATTTTTCCTTTTTTGGTTTTCTTGTCTCCACGTCCCATAAGATGAAAAATTTAATTATTCTTTTAAAAATCGGTCTATTATAAAATAAAAGCACCGGTAACCGAATGAATCGACGTACCGGGGCTTACAAATGCAGTTGGTGCAGCATTATAATTTGGCAGACAGTTCTTTACCTGCTTTGAACTTGGCTACTTTTTTAGCTTTGATTTTTATTACCGCTCCAGTCTGTGGATTGCGACCATTGCGGGCTGCTCTTTTTGAAACAGAAAAAGTTCCAAACCCGACCAGGGTAACTTTTCCTCCGCCTTTCAGAGTTTTAGTAACTGCCTCCACAAATGAATCCAGGGCCGTGTTAGCCTGAGTCTTGGTAATGCTTGCATCATCGGCAATCTTCGCGATTAATTCAGCTTTGTTCATAGTGTAATTTTTTGTTTTTAAGCGACAACAAATATACCGGCTTTTTAAATCCGACAAAATTTTTTTACAATTTCTCCAAATCCTTATAAGTCGCTATGGATAAGGCTTGCAGCAAAATTGAAAAGTTGGGGAAAAAGGATTAAATTATTGTGAACTCATGAAATCAAGGCCGGGACAGTGTTTTGGGCGATGCCCCTGAAATGCCCTCCAGCCGGGCCTTTGAAGCGGTGATATCAAACTAGTCTCGGGAAAACCATTGTCGTGTTTCTTTTCCACAATTATTTCACAAGCTCCATCGCGCTGTGGTGGGCAATAAATCGATCTTTCCATTTTTCCAATCTCCTTTGCCGGAACAGATCGGCAGAGGTTTGCAGATACTGCTGGTATCTGTTCTGCGAACTGGTGAAGAATTGTATGGTGTAGGTAGGTCCATCCCCCTCATCCTGATCCAGAAGGCGGTAGATCTTCCAGTGGTCAAAATACCCGGTAGCCATAATGGCAGGTATATGCACTTCCTGTTCCCAGTTCAGCCAATCACGGGCAACCGACCAATCGACTTTTATCGTTGTATTATATGAAATCACAGGTCTTGGATAATCGGGGTGCTCTCCGGGGATCCATGAAGTCGCATAAGGAACACCGGTTGTAATGATATCTATTCCCGGCTAGGTTTTTAGCTCCAGGTATACGGGGCAGTGATCACTTTGCTTCACATCCGGATAGATTTCTGCATTTAGCAGATTATTTTTCAGTTTTTCCGTAACATTGATATAATCAATTCTCCAACCTTTGTTTTGAAGCCTGACGGAGGGGAAGCGCTGGCTCCACCAACTGTACCGGTGGGGCTCCGGGTGGAATTTTCGGAAAGTGTCCAGCCACCCGCTGTCAAAAAATTTATCCATCCAGGCCCTTTCCTCCGGGAGGAACCCGGATGAATTCTTATTCCCTTTCGGATCATGGATGTCAATTTCCCTATGGGCAATATTATAGTCTCCCACCAGGACCAGCCTGGGATATTTTTTTTTCAAAGTATTGAGGTAATCAAGAAACTGGTCGAGCCATTTGTATTTGAATGTCTGCCTTTCATCCCCGGACGTGCCGGAGGGAAAATAGGCATTGATGAGACGGATGTCTCCGAAATCCATCTGCAGAACGCGGCCTTCGTCATCACTGATCTTATGGCCGGTGCCATATTGGACATGGTCAGGTTTGATCCGCGTAAAGACAGCCACCCCGCTGTATCCTTTTTTTTGGGCTGAAAACCAGTAATCGTGATATCCCTGTTCCGTAAACTGTTTATGGTCGACACTTTCCTTTTCAGCCTTGGTCTCCTGCACACAAATAATATCGGCAGGATTGGTTTTCATCCAATCCAGCAACCCTTTCTTCATGGCTGCCCTTATCCCGTTGACATTGTATGAAATGATCCGCATGGAGGACATAGAACTGATTATGCTAAATTAGTCTTGCAATTTACATTTGAATTCATACGATACCAACTGTTATGGAAAATTCAGGCAGGTTCATCCCCGCTAGGAAATCCGTTTATCTGGAAGGGCCCCGAAGCAGAACCTATGAGCTCGGATTTGCCCTTCGGATATTCCGGCAATTTATCATAGGATTCAGAACCCTTCATTTTGTGGGTCCGTCCATAACCGTGTTTGGTTCGGCCCGGTTCCGAGAAGACAATCCGTATTACCAGACAGCCCGCGAATTCGGCAAACAAATCGCCGCGATGGGTTTTACCACGATGACGGGCGGAGGGCCGGGGATCATGGAGGCCGCAAACCGTGGTGCATTTGAGAATGGGGGAAATTCAGTGGGGTGCAACATCAAGCTTCCTTTTGAGCAAAAACCTAACCCTTATGTACAGACCTCCATTACGTTTGACCATTTCTTTGTTAGAAAGACCATGCTCACCAAATATTCCTACGCATTTATCATCATGCCCGGAGGCTTTGGGACCATGGATGAATTCTTTGAAACCCTGACTATGGTGCAGACCAAGACCCTTTCCCAATTCCCCCTGGTTTTGTTCGGCACTGAGTTCTACCGGGAACTGTGGGAATACATGGAGTATATGGCCGGACAGGGAACGATTTCAAAGGAGGACCTGGCATTGGTCATGCTGACTGATTCAGTGGAGGAGGCCATGGATCATATCAAAAAGTATATTACGGACACCTACACCATAAAACCCAGGAAAAAACTTTGGTGGTTGTTGGAGAAATGGTAGGGTTCCACCTGAGGAAGTGCAGGCCGGGATAATCAAGATGACAGAAAGAGCAAAGGCATAGGGATGTGCGGGACTACTGACGAAATCCTCTCCCTATGGGGATCGTGAGCCCGAAATTGAGGATCATTTCGTAGGTTCCGAATGCCTGGTTGACCGTTCCTTCATAGATTCTAAGGTGAGCGTAACGCGCATAGTCGAGCTTGTTGGTATACTCCACATAAAAATATCTGAAAAGGGTGGCCCTGAGGGCTCCCTCAACCCCGATGTTCCAGCCGCCGAGCTGGAAATGCGGGTCATTTTTCTGGCCGAAGAAACTATTTTCGACATGGGGGATTACAGGCCCGACACCGATCTTCCCCAGGAAATCAACTTTAAGGAGATGGCGCTGCGCATGGTATATTTGCCAGCGTTTGACAATATTGAATAGGAGGAAGTTGGCTCCATTGTTCAGGTAATAAAAGAACCCGTTGGCCTGATTATAGGCAATGGTACTGTCGACCGGGTGGTGGGAAAGCGTCCCTTTGATATGGGCATTCTGGTCAGCGGCAATGAACTTGGTATGATCAAAATTGATCTCTAACCCGATCCCTTTATCTGCGTCCAGGATATACCCGAGCCGGTAGTTATACTGGGGTATGCTTATTGCCTTGGTAAACAGGCCGTCATCCCACCCGCGGTGGTCATGGCCTTTCATGTTGATGAGCGTATAATCATTGCCGAGAGCAGGCTGGAAGACATGGATGTTGCTGTGGGTATACCATTCGGTATTGTAACCCCATGAAAAATAGAGCTCTCCTTTTGGTTTGTTTTTTTTCTTTTGCGCGCTGGTTACAAGAGACACCGTAACGCCTAAAACCAGGATCACTACGCGAAAGCCAATCTTTAGTTCCTTCATAATAACCTAATAAACCGTCATCTCCGGGTCAGTATAACGCTGATTTTTATAATGCGCGCAAATGTAAGGGAAATAAGAATAATTGAGCAAGTGTTTTGCATTAATAATATTCGAGGACAGGCCTCAGCCATTTTTCAACCTCTTCAACGGGCATGCCCTTTCGCCTGGCATAGTCCAGCACCTGGTCCTTTTCAATTTTGCCAATTCCGAAGTATTTGCTTTCTGGGTGGGCGAAATACCATCCGCAGACAGAGGCGGCAGGATACATGGCCAGGGATTCAGTCAGGGTTATTCCTGTGGAGTCCCTCCCACCAAGTAGTTCAAAGAGTTTGAATTTTTCAGTATGATCCGGGCAGGCAGGATATCCAGGCGCAGGCCGGATTCCTGCATAATCTTCGCTTATGAGTTGTTCATTGGTCAGGTCCTCCTGATTAGCATAACCCCAGAATTGCTTCCGAACCCTTTCATGCAGGAGTTCAGCAAAGGCTTCGGCCAGTCGGTCGGCCAGCGCCTGCAGGATGATCTTGTTGTAGTCATCATGTTCCTTTATAAAACGGTCCAGGTGAGGTTCTATACCGCTGATGGTCACACTGAATCCCCCGAGGTGATCCTTCTTGCCGGTTGCAGCAGGGGCAATGAAATCTGCGAGAGAAATATTATACTGCCCTGCTGCCTTCTTCACCTGCTGCCGCAGGAATTCCAGCCTGACCGGCGACCGGTCAAGGCGCAATTCAACCGTGTCGGGGCCGACTGCCGAAGCCTCCCAGAACCCAACGGTGCCCCGGGCGTGGAGCCAGTTTTCCTCAATTATCTTTTTGAGCAGTAACTGGGCATCGTTAAAAAGTTTGCTGGCCTCCACACCTATTTTTTTGTCCGTCAGGATTTGGGGAAACTTTCCGTGCATTTCCCAGGCTATAAAAAACGGTTGCCAGTCGATATACCGGGCAATTTCTAAAAGAGGGAAATTGTCAAGTACCCGGACCCCGGTAAATGCAGGAACAACCGGATTAAAACTTGTCCAGTCGATAGGCGTACTGTTTTGCCGCGCCGCTTCAAAGCTGAGGTATTGCTTCGTTGTCTTCTTGTTGCCAAAATCCTCCTTCAATTTCAGGTATTCCTTTCCGATAGCATGAAGAAAAGGGGCTTTTTGCTCCCTGTTCAGCAAAGAACCTGCTACCGTTACGCTGCGGGAGGCGTCCAGAACATGGACTACACCCTGGTCATATTCGGGGGCAATGCGGACAGCTGTGTGCATGCGGGAGGTGGTAGCTCCGCCTATCAGCAGAGGCTGTTGCATGTTGCGTCGTTTCATTTCTCTGGCTACATGAACCATTTCATCCAGGGAGGGGGTGATGAGGCCGCTCAACCCGATGATGTCTACGTTTTCTTTCTGAGCGGTCTCGAGGATCTTGTCGGCGGGGACCATGACACCCAGGTCAAGGATATCATATCCGTTGCAACCCAGTACAACCCCCACGATATTCTTTCCGATATCATGAACGTCTCCCTTTACGGTGGCCAGCAGTATCCTGGCAGCTCCCGCTTCTTCCTTTTTCAGGGTTCCGGCCGCCGACTGCTGTAGTTTGCGCTGCTCTTTTTCCGCTTCGATGTAGGGGGTAAGGATCGCCACCGATTTTTTCATGACCCGAGCACTCTTGACCACCTGGGGCAGGAACATCCTGCCGCTTCCGAATAGGTCTCCCACCACATTCATGCCATCCATCAGGGGGCCTTCAATAACATCAAGCGGTTTGGGATATTTAAGCCTGGCTTCCTCCGTATCCAGATCAATATAGTCAGTGATCCCATTCACCAGGGCATGCTTGAGACGCTCTTCCACCGGGTCGCTTCTCCAGGCCTCGTCCTTCTTTTCTTCTTTTTCTTTGCCCTTCACGGTTTCGGCAAATGCGATCAGTTTTTCAGTTGCTTCATTGTTGTCGTTGTGCCTGTTCAGGATGACATCTTCACAGAGTGTTCTGAGTTCAGGTTCGATTTCATCATAGACGACCAGCTGTCCCGCGTTGACGATGCCCATGTCCATTCCGGCCCGGATAGCGTGATAAAGGAACACGCTGTGCATGGCTTCCCGGACGGGCTCATTGCCCCGGAAGGAAAACGACAGATTGCTGACCCCCCCGCTGACTTTAACCAGGGGATGTTTCTGTTTGAGTGTCCGGATGGCCTCGATGAAATCCACGCCATAGTTGTTGTGCTCTTCCAGGCCGGTGGCAATCGCAAATATGTTGAGGTCGAAAATAATATCCTGTGGATCGAAACCAACCTGCCCGGTGAGAATCTTGTAAGCCCTTTCCGAAATGCTCACCTTTCTTTCCATCGAGTCTGCCTGTCCCTGCTCATCAAAGGCCATAACGATAACGGCGGCACCATAGCTCTTGCAAATGACCGCCTGTTCAATAAACTTTTCCACCCCTTCTTTCATAGAAATGGAATTGACAATGCATTTTCCCTGCACGCATTTCAGACCGGCTTCTATGATATTGAATTTCGAGGAATCGATCATAATGGGTATTCGCGCAATATCGGGCTCGCTCTGAATCAGGTTCAGGAAGGTGGTCATCGCTTTTTCGCCATCCAGAAGGGCGTCGTCCATGTTTACGTCCAGGATCTGGGCGCCATTTTCCACCTGCTGGCGGGCGACCCCCAGCGCTTCTTCGAACCTGTTTTCTTTGATGAGCCTTGCAAATTTCTTCGAGCCGGTGATATTTGTCCGTTCCCCCACATTGACAAAATTGGTCTCTGGTCTGATGACCAGGGGCTCCAGCCCGGATAACCGAAGAAAGGGTTTAATGACAATCTGGTCAGGCATGTACACTTTTTTAAATTCAGGGGCAGGGCAGCTTCCATCTCTTTCGATTCACGGGTTTCCCGCAGACCCTGTTCTCCAGCCGGCACGCTTAATAAGCTTCAGCGAGCACCGGCAATTTTCTTGGTTTAAACAATTTGACTTTTTCAGCTATATGACGGATATGTTCGGGTGTTGTGCCACAACATCCGCCCACTATATTTACAAATCCTTCCCTGGCCCATTCTTCAAGGAAGTGGGCTGTCTGTTCCGGAACTTCATCATATTCTCCCATCGCATTGGGTAACCCGGCATTGGGATAGGCAGAAGTATAACAGGCCGCAATCTGCGCCAGCTCTTCAATATAGGGTCTCATCTGGGCAGCTCCCAGGGCACAGTTCAACCCGATGCTGAGCGGCTTGGCATGAGCTACGGAAGTATAAAAGGCTTCCAGTGTCTGACCGCTCAGCGTGCGCCCGCTGGCATCGGTGATGGTCCCACTGATCATGATTGGTACGGGGTGCCTCCCGGCGCCCGCGGAAATTTTTCCCTGTTGTACATCGCGAAAATATTTTTTGATCGCGAAGATGGCAGCCTTGGCATTCAGGGTGTCAAAAATGGTCTCAATCAGCAGCAGGTCAACACCTCCTTCCACCAAACCCCTTACCTGGTCATAATAGGCAGCAGTCACTTCGTCAAAGGAAACTGAACGGAAACCAGGGTTGTTTACATCGGGGGAAAGAGACAAAGTCTTATTCATGGGGCCTATAGCCCCCGCCACATACTTCGGGCGGCTCTTGGGGTTATGGGCCAGGAATTCTTCGATGGCTTGCCTGGCAATTCTGGCGGCAGCGAGATTCAATTCATAGGCCAGATCTTCCATATGATAGTCAGCCAGCGATATACGCTGTGCGTTAAAAGTGTTTGTCTCTATGATGTCGGCACCTGCTTCCAGGTATTTTTTGTGAATCTCCATGATGATATCCGGCCGTGTAAGACACAGCAGGTCATTGTTTCCTTTGACATCGGAGGGCCAGTCCCTGAAGCGGTCCCCCCTGTAGTCCTTCTCCTGGAGTTTGTACTGCTGGATCATCGTCCCCATGGCTCCATCGATCACCAGAATCCTTTCCTTTAGGTCTTTTTCAATATTTTTCATATCTGTCCATTTTTATAGCTGACCATACCGGTCAGAACTGGCATAACCTTTTTTCTGCAGGGAATCGAAACCGGCCTTGCAATGGCGGAACCTCTAAACGTTTGGGAAGATAAACAGGGAAGCTTCCTTGGCGTTTATTAGTTCTGTTTACCCGCAGATCTGCGGGAGATCAGGCCGAACAATAAACAAATCCGCCTGTAGAATACGCAAAGTTAGTATACGCTGTTCTAAATTCAAAACGCTGTTCTCAGCGGTTAGAGACATAGCTTTCCACGGGAAGCCGGTTGCTGATGGACCGGGCCAGGGTCATTTCATCGGCGTATTCGAGTTCTCCTCCAAACGCAATGCCCCGGGCAATGGTAGTTGTCTTGACGGAATGTGGTTGCAGCTTCTTTTGAATATAGTAAATGGTTGTGTCTCCCTGGATATTCGGGCTGAGCGCGAAAATGACTTCCTGGGTATGTTCTTTCTGAATGCGGCTGACAAGGGATTCAATATTCAGCTTATCGGGTCCCACCCCGTCCAGAGGAGAAATGATACCGCCCAGGACGTGATAGGTCCCGTTGTATTGCTGTGTACCCTCAATGGCAATTACATCACGAATGGTCTCGACGACGCAGATCTGCTCCTGCTTACGCATGGAATTGGCGCAGATCGAACAGATGTCGGCATCAGCCACATTAAAACAGCGCTGGCAAAACCGGATTTCCTGTCTCATTTTGATAATCACCTCTCCAAACCCCTGAACTGCCTCACGGTCCTGCTTCAGCAGGTGGAGGACAAGGCGAAGGGCGGTTTTTTTCCCGATGCCCGGTAATTTGGCAAATTCATTGACCGCATTTTCCAGTAAAGTGGACGAAAATTGCATGCTGTAAAGGTAAGAAGCCCCGGGCAAGGTTTGAAATCCGGGAAGGGAAATGCGGGGTCAAACGGGCGTGTTTTTAGAGATTTATGTCTGTATCGTTGTCCCAGTTGGACTTTACGGTCAGTTTTTTCTTGATCGGTTCGACGATTTCGGGTTGCAGGTTTTTATAATAGTCTCCGGGATCCCACACCCCGTTCTTGTTCCGGTCATAGAGTATCCGCAATTCATATTCTCCCGGTATAAACAGTTTGGCGAAGAATATCCTGGAATTCCCGAAGGGATAGGATTTTACGATCTTTTCACCCTGTACAAATTCCAGTACAGGGTTTCTGGAAAGGTTTAGATTGGAAAACCGCAACCGCAGGGATCCATAGTCTGACTCTTTTTTTGTCCCAAAGGAGATGGTATCTGTTTTCAGGAGCTGGTTACCGAGTGTGTCTTCTGCAAAATCCTTGGTTGCTATGATATGGTATTTGGTTTGCGGCGGCCATCTGTAGATCAGAGTAAGATTCTTCTTTGTCGAATCCAGTACAAAATGGTATTGCCGGATGTCAGCATAATTTTCATCCGTAAACCTGATCTTGGTAGAATCAAAATACTTCAGCGGAGTCTGAAACTGAAATTCAAGTGTACCGAGCAGGTCTACCTGGCCCTGTGTCAGGTTGCTGCGTACGACCAGCCGTTTTTCCTTCTCCTTTTCCTTGGCAGGCTTTTTAGCCGTGCTGCCCGAGGAGGTTTTCTTTGGAGTCTTCAGGCCAGTTGTGTCCGAAAAGGCATACAGGTTCACCGGCGTATAATCCGGACGGACGACAACGGGGGAATCTGAGAAGGCAAATAGCTGCGCTTTGGACAGATATTTGTGGTTGCCATTGTCATCCTGCAGGGCAAATATCGCATAGGTACCCGCTTGCAAAAAATGAAAGGTAAAATTTCCCTCTTTATTGACATGCGCAATATACCTGGGTTTGGACTTGGCGACGGCGGAGTCATCATCTGTCTTCCTGTGCAGCATGACTATCAGGGTGCTGTCGACCTTGCCCGTGGAGGCTACAATTACCCTTCCTGAATAGTCGAGGCTGTCTATATAAGACCCCGTCGAAAACACGTAGGTGAAGTTCTTCAGAATATTTCCCTCATTGTTATCCCGGATGGAGTTGCCAAAATTGATGGAATAGGTCGTGTTGGGTTCAAGGGTATCTTTGATCTTGATCGATATGGTTTTCAGCTTTGACTCGATAAAAGGATCATATTTGAACAGGGGGGATACGATGAGGTTCTGATGAAGATCCTTGACGTCCAGATATTCATCGAACTGGAGGACAACCCGGTTTGCACGAAAATGAAGGGCGTAATTTGCTGGTTTCGCCTCTATCAGGACCGGGGGCAGGGTGTCTTTGGGACCGCCTGTTGGCGGAATGATATTGGCACAGCCAGCGCCCGACAGCAGGGTAATAAAGCCAAAGGACAGGAAAAACAGCAATGCGGTCAGGCTGGATGGTTTCATGAATTGATCCTCTTGGATGCGGTTGCAAACTTAGGCTCTTTCGGCATATGAAGCGGTTCTGCAAATCTTAATAATCCCATAAATCAGTCTGCTGTTTCTTCTTGATGGACCTCGTGGAGGGCTACGGCGAGCTGGTTGGTTTTCACAAAATTGCACCAGTGGCAATCCTTTTTACCGCAGCCAGTGTAAAAATCGCGGCTTTGAATTTTTTGCCAGGTTTCGGTAATCTGCTGGGTCACTGCAGTAATGTCTGCGGGGGTAATCACGAGCTTTTCCCTATGATAATTTTTCCTCTTGTCTGGTTCTATAAAATCAAATTCAGTACTTACGGCCTGCCAGCTCCGTTGGTCATAGTGATCGATCAGTATTTTGTAAAACACGGCCTGGCGCCAATAATCGCCACCCAGCGGCTTTTTCTCATTGGGGGCTTTGAGTTTGTCTTTTGCTTTTTCCGGATCGCCTGTTTTGTAATCCACCACATTGACTGAATTTCCCTGGAATTCCAGTTTGTCCAGCTTGCCTTTCAGGGGTACTCCCCTGACGACCACATTGCGAATGGTCCGCTCAATCGCAACAACCTTGTTCCAGCCTTGTACATACCTGTCATAATAGTCCGAGAGAACCATATGACCGTATTCGAGCCTTCTGTCAAACTGTTCCCTGGTAAAACTCTCGCGGTGCCTGTGTAAATACCAGTTAAAATCAGCCAAAAACGACTCTTTAGGCGGAAACTGTTCCTGGCTTGCCTGCATCTTCCTGAACAACTGTTCCATGGCATGGTGAACGGCAGAGCCGAATTCAGTTGCTTCGTTTTTGGGAGAAGGAATCCGGACCAGATTCTTGAAATAAAATTCAAGGGGGCAGTTCAAATAATTGTTCAGTGCCGTTACATTCATCACAAATTTGTCAAGTACCCTGTTGATGAATTCCTCCTCGGCCTTTTCGATTTCCGGGGCCTGTTCGCCGGACAGTTGCAACGCCTGGAACCGGGCCATGTCTTCGACAGACAAGAAGATTCTTTCCACTTCCAGGTGCCAGACGTCCTGGATTTCAGCAATAAACATGGATGGTTCCGTTTCCTTGCCGTCGCTTTTGAACCGGCAATAGGAAATAATCAGTTCCTTCTCCGCCCGGGTAAGTGCCACATAGAATAGCCTGCGCAATTCTTCATCCTCCTGGTATTTGGGGCTCGAAACGAATATGGTATCAGGGAAACTGTAACCCTGGTTGTTTTTCTTTTTTTTCTCCCAGAAAATCGCATTGCAGCCGGCAAAAAAGACATGTTCGAATTCCAGCCCCTTGGAACCATGAACAGTGAGCAGGTTGACTCCTTTTTCACTGCCGCTGACCTGTACTACGGGAAGGGCGATTTTTTCCCGTTCCATCAGGTCGAACAGGTTAACCAGTCCCTGCAAATTCAGGAGGGGATTGCGATGTGTTTCCTCTTTAATAAAGTCGAAGAAAGCGGTCAGTACCTGCAGGAACCAGACTTTTTCATCACTTTTCATGACATGGGTCAATACGCCTGCCTTACGGATGATCTCTTCCGTTAGGGTTTGAAGGGTGACATTTGGAACCTCGGCTATGAGGGATTCAATCAGAATGGAACCCTCCCGGAGTCTGGAATCCATCCCCTTGGCAAACAGATCTTTTGGCGGCTCGTTGCTTTTCTGGTGAAGCAGGTTTCTCAGACTTGTTTTGTTTTCGGTGAATTGCCGGTCTGCCACCTCGGCCGTGAGCCGGGCAATTTCAATGGGCGGAATGCCGAACCAGTCAAAATGGAGGATTTCGAATAACATTTCATCGCCGCTGTAGGGGACATCATGTTCGCTGGCCAGATAGCGCAACAACTGGATGACGTTCCGGGTGAGCGGTATCTCCAGGATATCGATACTTCGTTTACTGAAAAAAGGGATTGCCTTAAGCCGGAAAAACCTGGTCAATTCCTCCCCGTATTTGTTTTCCTTGTATATGATCCCGATTCTGCCGGGCCTGGTGCCCTCCTTCAGGAGTTTTTCCACCTGCAGGGTAATGGATATCATTTCCTGAAAGGGGGTTTCATATTCCACCATCCTGGGGAAATGGGTCAAGCCGACCATTTTTTCATTGGCGGCTGTAAGTTCCTTGCTCAGGTTTGGCAACCGATTGACCAGCCGCTCGGTATTTCGGTCTATCAGGCTCTTGGAAATGTTGAGTATGGGTTGGGTAGACCGGTAATTGCTGGTTAGAACCACTTTGAGCAGGTCGTTGCCGTAGGAATCAGCAAAGTTCTGCATGTTCTCTATGTTGGCGCCCTGGAACCGGTAGATGCTCTGGTCATCATCACCCACCACAAAAATGTTCGGCTTCTCCCAGTAACTGATCAGCAGTTCGACAAGACGGTTCTGCGTTCCACTTGTATCCTGGTATTCATCCACCAGGATATACAAGAACTGCTCCTGGTAGCGTCTCAGCAGCGGCTCGTTATTTTCAAAGGCATCGATCACCCAGTTGATCATGTCTTCAAAATCATACCGGTCGTTCTTGCGCATCAGTTGCTGAAACCGGTCAAATTCGTTGACGGCCGCCCTCAGTTTTTCCTTTTTCTCTGTTTCTTCAGCAATTTTATCGGTACGCAGGTCCCCCTTCTTGTACCCCATAACCGCTTTCTTGGCTACATATTCAGCCCTGGAAGGAAGGGAGGCAATGTATTCATCGATTTTTGCGTTGACAAAAGCCGGCGTCCAGCCCTCCTTTTTCATGGTGCTGAACAGGGATTGCAGGTGATTTACTTCGTAATAAACATCCCCCCGGTAACGTTTCAGGGGATGGTTTTTGGGCAAACTGTCAATCAGTTCTTTTAAATATTTGATCCTGTCCAGATCTGAAACCGGATCCAGGGAGGTTCTTTCAAAAAGGGAGAGATTTTCCTGGATAATATCATTGCAGAAGGCATGAAAGGTGTAAATGTTTACCTTGTAAGCAGCCGGACCGATAAAGGACAGCAGCCGTTTGCGCATAGCCACTACGCCGGCATCGGTAAAAGTGAGGCATAAGATGTTTTCCGGCTGTGTATCCGTTTCCAGGAGAATTTTTCCAATGCGCGAAGTCAATATCTGCGTCTTTCCCGTGCCTGGTCCCGCTATGACCATGACCGGCCCTTCTATAGTATCAACCGCCTTTTTTTGCTCCCGGTTCAGGTTGTCGTAGGTCCGCTGGTATATTTCTTTCTGATTCATCTTTTTGTTGTTGCTCCAGGTTTAAGCAGCCTTTTCTACCCAAAGATAAGCCTACCTGGGTTCAGGCTACCCTTTACCGCTAAGCGACAAAGAATCCGGATAATTCATAAGTAATTGTCTCTGAATATTCAATATCCTAAAAATCTTTGTCAAAATCTGGAAACTTTCTTAAATCCGGAATATTATTCCCAAAGTTTTGACGTTATATAGCGTACAATCCGAAATATGAAAAACCATCAGGCGCTAAAAATCTTCATCGTAGAAGACGATACATGGTATGGTTCCATGCTCGAACATTATCTTTCCCTAAATCCTGAATATGAAGTAAAGCGTTTTGAATCCCCCCGTGATTTTTTTGGCCAGTTACATGAAAACCCAGATGTGGTGACCCTCGATTATTCATTGCCGGATTGTGACGGGGCGGAGGTACTTAAAAAAATCAGGGAGCACAACCCGGACATCCGGGTGATCATTATTTCGGGCCAGGAGGATGTAGCAACGGCGATCAATCTGTTGAAAAACGGAGCGTTCGATTACATCGTGAAAGACGATGATACAAAGGACCGGCTCTGGAACAGCATTTTGCATCTGCGAGAAATCCGGAACCTGAAGGAAGAGGTGGAAATACTCAAAAACCAGGTGGGAAGAAAATATGATTTCTCCCAGATGATCATCGGGAAAAGCGATGCCATTGAAAGGGTATTTGCCCTCATCGAAAAGGCTTCAAAAACAAATATTACGGTTTCCATTACCGGTGAAACCGGCTCGGGAAAGGAAATGGTGGCTAAAGCGATCCATTATAATTCTGACCGCCACAAGATGCCTTTTGTGGCCGTGAATGTAGCGGCTATCCCCAGGGATCTCGTGGAAAGCGAACTGTTTGGCCATGAGAAAGGTTCCTTTACCGGAGCGATAACCCGGCGTATCGGTAAATTTGAGGAGGCAGATAAGGGTACTCTGTTTCTGGATGAAATCGGGGAACTCGATATCAACCTGCAGGCAAAACTGCTCAGGGTGCTGCAGGAGCGTGAGATCACGAGGATCGGAAGTTCAGGTGTAACGCCCATCAATGTACGAATTATAGTTGCAACACATAAAAACCTTCTGGAAGAAGTAAGAAACAAGAATTTCCGGGAGGACCTTTACTATCGGCTTATCGGATTGCCCATCCTCCTGCCCCCGCTGCGGGACAGAGGAAACGATATAGTGATCCTGGCCAAGAATTTTACGGATAATTTCTGCAGGGAAAACAAATTGCCCAGAAAAACCCTGTCTCCTGAAGCCCAGCAGAAATTGCTGAGCTACGCGTTTCCTGGAAACGTCAGGGAGTTAAAATCGGTTGTGGAGCTTTCCGTGGTGATGTCTGACACCGATACGATTTTGCCGGAGCACATCACCCTGAATGCGACGGCAAGCATCAACGACCTGCTAAACCGGGAAACTACTCTGAAGGAATTTGAGATCCAGATTATCCAGCACTACCTGGACAAATACAACAAGGATGTGTTGCTGGTGGCCAGAAAACTCGATGTGGGCAAATCAACGATTTACCGGATGATCCAGAACGGTGAGCTGAAGGCCAAATAAAGGGAAGGGCCGTTTATTTGGGGTCTGGGCGCTTGGCGATTTCATCCATTAAGATAAGATCGTATGGAAGAGAAAATGGACGGATTGGGGAGGCTGGAGAAGAAAAGAATCCTCGTGGCGGAGGACGTTGAGATGAACCAGTTTCTGGCGAAGGAGATACTTGAGTCCTGCGGAGTGGAGGTTTTCATTGCAAACAACGGGATTGAAGCCTTAAGACTTCTGGAAAATGATTTCTTTGATTGTATCCTGATGGATATACAGATGCCGGAAATGGATGGCATTGAGGCCACCAGGCAGATTCGCAAACTCAGGGACCCTGGTAAGGCTGGAGTGCCCATCATTGCGGTAACGGCCAATGTCCAGCATGAAGATATCTGTAAATACAAGGCGGCCGGGATGAATGACTTCCTGGCCAAGCCCTTTGATGAACCTGCCCTGATCAGGGTCATTTTTCGAAATGACATAGGGAATTCCGGGAGAGATCAAGATCACAAACCTAATAGCGAAACCCAATTGAACAGCAGAGAAACCGTAAACGGAGAAGGCAAATTGTATGACCTGAGCATGATCCAGTCTGTTTCAGGCGGTGATGAGGAATTCATTAAGAAGATGATTGTCCTGTTCATAGAAACCGTTCCCAACAACCTCCGCGAAATGTCCGAGGCTGTCGGCTGCCAGAACTGGGATCTGGCAGGAAAAATGGCACATAAGCTCAAATCCACAATTGATTCCATGGGCATCAAATCCCTCCGGGATCAGATACGCAAGATAGAATCCCACTGCAAACAGCAAATTCATCTCGAAGAGGTACCGGGGCTGGTCTCAGAAAGTGAGCGGGTTATCAGCAGTTGCATCCACCAGTTGCGTGCAGGGTTATTGTAATCAGTCCCGCAAAGTTCTTATTCTCCGGACTTATTCAGGTTTTTCCCAAAGATCGAGCTGGCTTCCCAATTCAGGAATTGTTTAATTGACAATTATTAAATAAATATGTGATTATCAATAATTTAATATAAGTAGAATTTCCGGCATAGTTTTCACAATTAATGATTTCAATAATTATGGAATGATATGCAAACTCAACCCCAGCCAAGGATATTTGTAGTGGAAGATAATCCGCTGTATCAACAACTGATCGGTAAAGAGCTCGAATCCTTATCCAATGAAATCTATTTTTACACCAAGGGTGAAACCTGCCTGAAGGATCTTGCCAGGAATCCCTCGATAGTTATCCTGGATTATAACCTGGAAGGGGAAATAAACGGGCTGGACACGCTCCAGGAGATCAGGAAATTCGATTCTTCTATATATGTTATCCTTTTTTCAAGCCAGAAAAATCTCAATACCAGGGAGAATCTTGACCAGTACGGGTCATTTAAATATCTTGAAAAAAGGGGTCAGTCCTTCCACCTGCTCAGGCAAATGATTAAATCGACCTATCTTGAAGTAACCAGGTAGTCAATTCGGGGGAGATCAAATTAACCTTCGTGGATCCAGAAGGCAGGGATACCAAGGTTAACCGGGTATCCTGGATATATATTTTTCAATTTGCTTGATCTGGTCTGCTATCTGGGGAGTGGTTGGTTTAAGGGATTTTGCTTTGCGGAAGAAATCCTTGGCAGCCCTGAATTCCCTTTTAGTCATCATGATCGAGCAAAGCTGTAAATAGGCGGCGGCTTGGTTTTCCTTATCTGGCAGACCTTTGCGCAGGGACTGCCGGATATAACTTTCTGCCTGGCGCAGATCGTTTTTCTGCATGGACAGCATCCCCATCTGCAGCAGGCTCGCTCCTTCCGCTTCCTTCATAGGCATTCCCAAATCAAGGCCTTTCTTCATGTTCTTTTCTGCTGTAGTAAAATCCTGTTTCATCATGGCAAGGTTTCCTTTCAGGGTGTAGTAAACCGAGCGGATGGGTTTATAGAGCAGACCGGGGAACTTTATTGTGTTTAATACTTTTTCTGCCCCTTCAACATTACCGCTTTCCATATGTTCCTGGATGAGACGGAGGGGACCGAAAAAGAAATGTCCAAAGATCATGACGGCCCCGATCAGGTATGGCAGGAATGCCGGCCAGAATCCACTGTAAACGTTGGTAATCACTGCAATAACAATCAAGCCCAAGCCTATTTGCAACCGGTATTTAATGACAATATTGTAAAATTTCATAACCCTTGTTTATTGGGAGTGCAAAGATAGGTGAAGTTTGGAGGTTGGTATCTAAGTTTTCAAGTCATTTTGAAGCAAAATCATTTCAGGAAGGAAGAAGGGCAAATCTCCGTTTCAATATCCTTCTATCGAATGACTTCCGGGCGAATTCTTTGGCTAAAAATGGTCGTTATTCACTTCAATCCAGTATCCATCCGGATCCTGAAGATAGATCTGGTTAATGTGGTCGGGCCTTTCCTGCATTTTTTTAGGATCTCCTGCCCAGTTCCCGTATTTGACATGGGAGGCGTCAAGATGTTTCATGAAATCCGGCAGGGAAGGAACAGCAAATGCCAAATGAACATTGATGTCGTGGGCGACGTCGGTCGCAGCACCGCTCACCACATGCAGTTCACTGTGATCCCCAATCTTGAACCACACATGTTTGTTATCATGGAATGGCTCAGGAATTACCTCCAGTTGCATTACCTGTACATAGAAGTCGCTGCTTCTTTTCAGGTCCGTAACGTAGACCGTGGTGTGGTTAAAATGAGGTTTTTGCGCTAATATCCTCCCGGAAAAAAATACCAGTAAGGTGGAGGCAACGAAGATTCCAGGGACGCG
>Ga0318562_10000474_pt1 | contig 17947 bp, 15 predicted proteins | sample GRESIP066b5f18_FD_203688 | JGI IMG/M metagenome (GOLD analysis project Ga0318562, IMG submission 203688) | Tropical soil microbial communities from Luquillo Experimental Forest, Puerto Rico - GRE.SIPMG.066b5f18 | ecosystem: Environmental > Terrestrial > Soil > Tropical forest > Bulk soil... | reverse complement strand
GCGGTTGAGCCCGGGCATGGAGCGGAAGATGTCGGAGAGGTTGACCCCGATCTCCTCCATCCCCTGTCCGGAGAAGTTGCGGAGGAAGGTCGGACCCTGGTCGGGGACCTCCAGCTCCACCGTCCGGTCGTCGAGGGTGCCGGCCCGCAGCTGGGCCCGCAGCTTCTCCCGCTCGGCATCTCCCAGCCGCGGCGGGGGTGGGGGCGGGGCACTGAATCCCATGCCCGATCGCTGCGGGGGCGTTCCGTGGGCCAGCAGCTCCACCAGCCGGTCCTCGGCCATCTCCCGGGCCCGGGTGCGGACCTTGGCCGTCTCCTCCTCGCGCACCAGGGCGATCGCCGCCTCCACCAGGTCCCGGATCATCGATTCCACGTCGCGGCCGACGTAGCCGACCTCGGTGAACTTGCTGGCCTCCACCTTGACGAAGGGCGCCTGGGCGAGGCGGGCCAGGCGGCGGGCGATCTCCGTCTTCCCCACCCCGGTGGGCCCGATGAGGATGATGTTCTTGGGGGTGATCTCGTCCTTCAGCTCTCCCCGGACGCGTTGCCGACGCCACCGATTGCGCAGGGCGATGGCCACCGCACGCTTGGCGGCCGACTGCCCGACGATGTACCGGTCCAGCTCGGAGACGATCTCCCGCGGGGTGAGGTTGGCGCCGGGGGGCATCGGCTACAGCTCCTCGAAGCTGAGGTTCCGGTTGGTGTAGATGCAGACGTCGGCGGCGATCCCCAGCGCCGCCTCGGCGATGGCCCGCGCCGACAGCGTGGAGTGCTCGAGCAGGGCCCGCGCCGCCGATAGCGCGTAGGGGCCACCGGAGCCCACCGCCGCGGCGCCGAAGTCGGGCTCCACCACGTCCCCTGCCCCGCTGAGGACGAAGATCTTCTCCAGATCCGCCACCACCAGCAGCGCTTCCAGCCGGCGGAGATAGCGGTCGGTGCGCCAGTCCTTCCCCAGCTCCACGCAGGCCCGGGCGAGGTTGCGCTGGTACTCCTGGAGCTTGGCCTCGAAGCGCTCGAAGAGGGTGAAGGCATCGGCGGTGCTGCCGGCGAATCCGGCCAGCACCCGCCCGTCGCCGAGCTTGCGGACCTTCCGGGCGGTGGCCTTCATCACCGTCTTGTCCAGGGTGACCTGCCCGTCGCCACCGAGGACGACGTGCCCGTCGCGCCGGACGCAGAGGATGGTGGTTCCGTGGAACATGGGGCGCCGGCGGGTGTAACAGGCCGCTGCCCCCGGTTCCATCCCGGGCGGAGAGCAGCCGTTCAGGCGCGCGGCCCGTCCAGGCTCAGCCCCCCGGAGAAATCCCAGGGGAACGCCGAAGGAGCCGCGCAGGAGCGCGGCGCGTCCTTGCTCACGCGCGCGGATGCGTCCGGTCGTAGACCGCCTGGAGCTGCTCGATGGCCACGTGCGTGTAGCGCTGGGTGGTGGAGAGGCTGGCGTGCCCGAGCAGCTCCTGGATGACCCGGACGTCCGCTCCGCCGGCGAGCAGGTGGGTGGCGAAGGAGTGTCGGAGCGCGTGCGGGCTCACCCGGCGCTGCAGCGCCAGCCGCCGTACCGTCGCCTCGAGGTGCCGGGCGACGCTCCGGGTGGTGAGCCGGCCGCCGCGGTGGTTGAGGAACACCGCCTCAGGCTCCTGCCCGCGGGTCGGCCGGGCGAGGAGCTCACCGCGCCGCTCCAGCCAGTTGTGCAGCGCGCCCACCGTCGCCGCGTTCATCGGGCAGAGCCGCTCCTTCCGGCCCTTGCCCAGCACCCGCACCGTGCTCGCGCGCAGATCCAGCTGGTCGAGGTCGAGCCCGCACGCCTCGCTGACCCGGAGGCCCGAGCCATAGAGCAGCTCGAAGAGAGCCCGATCGCGGAGGGCGAGCGGGCCTTGCTTGCCGGGAACGGCGAGCAGGGCGAACACCTCGTCCACCGGCAGTACCTTGGGCAACGTCTGGGGCAGCTTCGGGCTCCGCACCGCCGCGGCGGGGCTGCTGGCCAGCCGGCCGGCCCGCACCAGGTGCCGGTAGAAGGCGCGCACCGAGGCGAGGGCCCGGGCCCGGCTCCGTGCGGCGTGGTCCACCGCCAGGGTCCCCAGCCAGCCCCGGAGCGTGGCGTGCTCGGCGGTGAGCAGCGTCCGGTCGGTGCCCTCGAGGTACCGGGCGAAGGCGCGGACGTCACGGAGGTAGCCGCTGACGGTGTGAGGCGAGAGGCCGCGCGCCCGGGACAGGGTCTGCTCGAAGTCGAGGATAGGATCGGAGGGCATCGGCCGTGGCCGAGGCTACGGCGGAGGCCTCTGCTCGGCGAATTCCCGGAACGGCGCGCTACAGTGTGCCCGGCGGGCGATCGACGGGAGGGCGGATGCGAAGGCGAAAGCTGACCTGGCTGCTGGGAGCGGCGCTGTTCGCCACCTGCACGGTGGTGGGCGAGCCGGTGTACGTCGCCCCCGGGTACCCGGGGTGCCAGTGGATCTTCGTCGATGGCCACTACGGCCCCGAGGGGTACTGGCATCCGGCGCACTGGCGCTGCCTGGGTGGCCCGGACGTGGTGGTGATGACCCCGTACTGAGCGGCGCCCTGCTCAGCGCGGCTGGTCGTAGACGTACAGACCCGAGCGGTCGCCCTGCGAGACGAGAAAGACCACCCGCGTTCCGGCCGGGTCGGCGAAGAGCGCGGGAAGGACGATGCGCTCCTCGATGGTCTTCCGGACCTGGGTCTTCAGATCGTAGAGCCCGACGTCGAAGGTCTCGCTGTCGGTCCGGGCGTAGGTGAAGAGGACCCGGTTGCCATCGGCGCTGGAGTGGTAGCCGTAGATGCCCTCGAGGATCGGGACCGGGTGGGCGTCGGGCTGGGTGGGGTCCAGCGTCTCGAGGTTGCAGGCCCGCGCCTCGGGTGGATTCGAGGAGTGGCGGGTGCACTCCGCCCGGAAGAGCAGCGTGCCGCCCGGCGCGAAGTCGTAGCCATAGACGTTGGTCATGATCCGGTTTCCCTCCGGCTTGCCCCGGGCATAGAGCCAGAGGTCCACCGAGGGGAGCGGCTGGAAGACGTTGAGGTTGAAGGCCAGGAAGCGGTTGTCCTCGCTCCACAGCGTGGTGCTCACCCGGGCTCCGAGGACGATCGGCTTGCCCTCAGGGAGCGTGGCGTAGACCAGTCGCCCCCAGTTCCGCTTCTCGTCGTAGTTGGCGAGGCTGGCCACCGCCTTGCTGTCGGGGGCGAACCAGAACTGCCCCACCCGCTCGGCGATCACCGCTCCCCGACCGCCGACCGCTCCGACGATCAGATTTCCGGTCGAGCCGCCACCCTTCCCCCGCTCGACGTATCCCAGCCACGCCCCGTCGGCGGAGAAGGCGAAGGCCCGGGCCCGCCCCGCCGCCAGGGTCACCACCGGCCCCACCGCGGTCACCTTTCCCTCGGGAACCATGGCCACCGACAGCTCGCTCAGGTCGGGGTTCTTGGGATGGGTGAGGGCCAGGGCCACCCGCCTTCCATCGGGGGCGATGCTCCAGTCGCGGACGTTCTCCCCCAGGCGCACCGGCGCCCGGACCCCCTCCACCGGGGAGAGCAGCACCCCACCTCCGGCCGCGGCGCGGCGCTGCACCACCAGCCACTTGCCGTCGGGGGTGAACTGCGCGGTGGAGACGTCGGTGGCGACGTTGCGCGCGGTGCTCCCGGCCTCGAGCCGGGCCACTCGCAGGACCCCGGCGTCGACGAAGGCGAAGGCGTCCCCCACCGGGCTGACGGTGACGAAGGATACCGCCTTGCCTCGCAGCTCCGGCTCGGCTCCAGGGGTGAGGGAGAGGGTCCGCAGCGTCCCCGAGTCGTTCGCCGCGTTGTAGCCCTCGACGAAGAAGAGCCACTTACTGTCCGGGCTGTAGAGGACGCTCCCTGGCCGGTTGGAGACCCCCTGTCCGACGAAGCGCACCGCGCCGCCGCCGAGGGGAACGAGCCCCAGCTCCCCGAGCGCCATCCTCGGCGAGACGCCTTCCACTGCCGGCCGCTTCGGGTTGTGGAGGATGGTGGCCCACGCCCCGTCCTTGGAAAGGCGGAGATCGGTCACCGGCCCGGAGACGATTCGCTTTCCCAGCCCCCCGACCAGCGGAGCCTCGGGAGGCTTGGAGGCCGACCCTCCCTTGCTGCATCCGGCGACGGCGACGAGGAGCGCGGCTCCGAGGAGCATCCTCATCCGGCCACCGCCTCCTGGGTCTCGACGCTGGCCGCGACCGGCGTGGCCTCGCCCAGCCACCGGTCCATCTCCATCCGGGCACGGGCGGCGTGCGCTTCCCGGCGACGCGCCTTGGGGACGCGGCCGGGGAGCGGAGGGAAGAGGCCGAAGGTGACGTTGGAGGGCTGGTAGGCGGCGCCCGGAGGGTGTGCCTCACCGGTCACGTGGCGGTAGAGCGCCCCCAGCGCGGTCGCCGCCGGCGGAGGGGCGAAGGGGCGCCCTCCCCGCCGGGCGACGATGGCCAGCGCCACCAGGTAGCCGCTGGCCGCCGACTCCACGTACCCCTCGACGCCGGAGATCTGCCCGGCGAACCACACCCGTGGCTCCTCCCGCAGGCTCAGGTCCGGCCCGAGCAACCGCGGGCCGTCGATGAAAGTGTTGCGGTGGATCTGCCCCATCCGGAGGAACTCCGCACTGGCCAGCCCGGGCAGCTTGCGGAAGATGCGCTTCTGCTCCGGCCAGGTGAGCCGGGTCTGGAAGCCGACCAGGTTGTAGGCGGTCCCTCCCACGTCCTCGTGCCGGAGCTGGACCACCGCGTGGGGGCGCTTGCCGGTGCGGGGATCGACCAGCCCCACCGGCTTCATCGGCCCGTAGGCCAGCGCGTCCTCGCCCCGCTCGGCCATCACCTCGATGGGAAGGCATCCCTCGAAGTAGCGCGGCTCCTCGAAGGCGTGCGGCGTCACCTTCTCCCCGGCGCGGAGCTCGGCGACGAAGGCCCGGTACTGTGCCTCGTCCAGCGGGAGGTTGAGGTAGTCGTCTCCCCCGCCCTTTCCCCACCGGCTGGCCCGGAAGGCGAACGCCTCCTCGACCGAGTCGGCAGCGACGATGGGGGCGATGGAGTCGTAGAAGTAGAGCTTGTCCCCGGTCCACCGGGAGAGCGACCGGGTCAGCGCCTCGGAGGTGAGCGGCCCGGTGGCCACCACCACCTGGCCGGGTGGCACCCCCTCCACCTCGCCGCTCACCCGCTCCAGTCCCGGAGCAGTCCCGAGGACCCGCTCCACACCGGCGGAGAACCGCTCCCGGTCGACCGCCAGGGCCTCGCCGGCCGGCACCCGGGCCCGGTCCGCCTCGGCGAGGATGAGCGAGCCCAGCCGGCGCAGCTCGGCGTGGAGCATCCCGATCGGCGTCTCCGGACTGTCGGAGCGGAAGGAGTTGCTGCACACCAGCTCTGCCGGACCGTCGCCGCGGTGGGCCGGCGAGCGCTTCAGCGGCTTCATCTCGCACAGCCGCACCGGGATGCCCCGGCGGACGAGCTGGAGCGCGCATTCGCTCCCCGCCAGCCCCGCGCCGATGACCGTGACCGGTTCCATGCCCTGGACGACTGTCTCGCTTAGGGAGCCAGCCCCTGGCAACCCCCGTCGCCCGGCAGTCCTACCCGCTCTCGCCCACCTCACCCTTCTGGAGCACCACGAAGCGGTAGTTCTCCAGCTCGTTCTGCCCCGCGGTGTAGAGCACGGTCAGCAGCAGGTCGTACGGAATCCGCCGGTCGCCGATCACCGACAGCTCGTGGCTGAACGGCGCCGCCGGGTTGCGGGCGGCGATGGCCTTCAGCTTGTCCACCTCGCGGCGCAGCGCCTGATCGAGGGGAATCACCAGCCGCCCCTGGAGCTGCCCCGCCGGGACCTGTCCATTCTGCAGCTCCACCACCAGCCGGTCGCCGACCAGGATGTCCCTCGGAGTGATGGTCACCGCCACCGTGTCCTTGGGCACCGCCCGGGTGCTGGAGATCGGCGGCTTGATGTCCTCGCTCTGGGTGAGGGAGATGGCCGAGGCGGCGTAGCTCTTGAGGAGGAACACCAGGATGATGGTCATCATGTCCATCATCGCGGTGATGTTCAGCTCCCGGATCTGCCCGGCGTCGTCCCGCTCCTTGCGCTTCTTGCGGGCCAGCGCCTGGCGGAACATCAGCCGCTGCATCGTCTCTTCGTCGAGCTCAGGCGGACGGGCGATCGGGGCGGCCATCACATCGCTCCCAGAGTGACGTCGGTGAAGAGCAGCTTGCGGTCCTTGCCCGGCGTTTCCCGGATCGCGTCCATGGTCTGGACCAGCACCTCGTAGGGGATGTCTCCCTCGGCGCCGACGATGACCTTGGACTCGTTGGGGAACTCCTTCTTCACGTTGACCATCGACTGGGTGAGCGCGTTGTAGTCGTACTCGCCCATCGCGGTCTTGGGGATGCTCGGGGGAGCCTCGGCGGGATTGGCCGGCCCCTGCGGCTGTCCGAGCACCCCTCCGGTGGCGGCGACGTAGAACCCGCGCTTGGAGATCAACACGCTGAGGAGGAGCTTCGGCTTGTCTCCCTCGTCGGCCACTGCCGCCGACGGTCCGTAGTTGGGGGCGTTGACGTTGAGGATCCCGAACGCCGACAGACCGGTGATCGACAGGAGCATGAACATGATCAGGTTCATGAGGATGTCGAGATAGGGAACGATGTTGAGCTCACCGATCTCGGTGTGCTCCCGGATCCGGAGCTTCCGCTTGCTGTAGAAGAAGGCCATCGGCGAGTCCGACGAGGCCTAGGCCGAGCGCTCGAAGTCCATCGCCGAGGTCTCACCGGCCTGGCGGCGGGAGAGGAGGTTCTCCAGCTTCAGGGCGCTCAGCTCCACCGTGTCCACCATCTTCTTGGCGTAGGCGTTGAGGAAGAGGTGGGCCACGATGCAGGAGACGGCGATTCCCAGACCGAAGGCGGTGTTGTTCATCGCCTCGGAGATGCCGTTGGAGAGAATGGCCTGCTTCTGGTCGGCGGGGACGTTGCCCAGCGACTGGAAGGTGGTGATCAGACCAGTGATCGTTCCCAGCAGTCCCACCAGGGTGGCGATGTTGGCCAGCGACCACAGCCAGGGGATGCGGCTCTGGATCGGCGGGGTGTACTCGAGGATCGCCTCCTCCACGCTCTTCGCCACCTCCATCTCCCCGCGGTTGGCGCGGGTCAGCCCGGCGCGGATCACCCGGGCCAGCGGAGCGTTGGGGGCGGCGCCACAGAGCTTCACCGCCCGGTCCACGTTGCCGGTGAGGACCAGCTTGGTGATCTGCTCCATGAACGGCTCGGCGTTCAGGTTGTAGCGGAACATCAGGGTGACGATGCGCTCGATCACCACCGCGATCGCGCAGGCCATCCAGAAGATGTTCACGTACATGAACGGCCCGCCCTCCTTGAAGAACCGGACGATGGAGTCCTTCACCCCACCGCCGGCGACGGGAGCCGCGGCGAGGACGGCATCGATCAGGTGGATCGACGTGCTCATGGAGGAACGGTTCCTTTCAGGCTGTGCCGCGGAGGCAGGTACGGGCGGCGGAGGTCGGCGGGGGCGTCACCCGCGCCCCCGGGACGGGCGGACGGAGGGGTGCAAGTTGCTCTCGATCCAGGGGAAAACGTAGACGGCATCGTCCCTTCGGCTCGCCCCGGGTGTCAAGAACGCAACCGGGCGGGCCGCGGTGTCCCACCGCCCACCAGATCTGGTCACGTCCGCGCCGCGCGCGCTCAGGCGGCGGTGGAGGGAACGGCCGGGCCACCCTCGTCCACCGAGCGGTGGTAACCGCACTCCTTGTTGGGGCAGACCACCCGCGCACCGTCGCGCTTGCTGTACTTCTGCAGCAGGTACGGCGAGGCGCACTGGGGACAGGTCTCCGGCAGCGGGCGGTCCCAGGCGGCGAAGGTGCAATCCGGGTAGCGATTGCACCCGAAGAACACCTTCCCCCGGCGGCTCCGCCGCTCGGTCAGGTACCCCACCTTGCAGGTCGGGCAGGCCACCCCGATGGACAGGGGCTTGCTGCTCTTGCACTCCGGATAGCCGGAGCAGGCCATGAACCGCCCGAAGCGGCCCCGCTTGATGACCATCGGCCGGCCGCACTTCTCGCAGGTCTCGTCGGTGGGCTGCTCTTCCACCGGGACGATCTTCCCCTCGACCTCCTTGAAGTCCTTGGTGTTCTTGCACTCCGGGTAGCCGGTGCAAGCCAGGAAGCGGCCCATCTTTCCCCACTTGATGGCCATCATCTTCCCGCACTTCTCGCAGACGACGTCGGTGGGGATCTCCTCCCGCTTGACGTCGCGCATGTCCTTCTCTGCCTTCTTCAGCGTGACCTGGAAGGGGTCGTAGAACTCCCGCAGCACCTTCTTCCAGTCGCGCTCGCCTTCGGAGATCTGGTCGAGCTGCTCCTCCATCCCCGCAGTGAAGGTGACGTCCATCTCGTGGGGGAAGTGCTTCACCAGCTCCTCGGTGGTGATCTTTCCCAGCTCGGTGGGATGGAAGCGCCCCTCCAGCTTCTCCACGTACTTCTTGTCCTGGATCACCGAGAGGATCGAGGCGTAGGTCGAGGGGCGTCCGATGCCCCGCTCCTCCAGCTCCTTGACCAGCGAGGCCTCGGTGAACCGCGGCGGTGGCTGGGTGAAGTGCTGCTCGGCCTGGAGGCCCATCCCCACCAGCTTGAGGAGATCGCCCTCGGCCAGCTCGGGGAGCTGCACGTTGCCGGAGTCGCTGTCCTGCCGGTCGTCGTTGGCGGCCTTCTCCCGCTCCGCCTCCTCGTCGGTGGTGGGGGCCATCCCGTACACCGCCAGGTATCCGGCGAACTTGAGGATCGATCCCGCGGCACGGAAGGTGGCCCGCCCGGCCCCGATCTCCACCGTGGTCTGGTCGTAGACCGCCGGCTTCATCTGGCAGGCGACGAAGCGGTTCCAGATCAGCTCGTAGAGCCGGGCCACGTCCGGCTCGAGGAAGGGCCGCACCCGGTCCGGCGTCCACTCCATCGACACCGGGCGAATCGCCTCGTGCGCGTCCTGGGCGGTCTTCCGGCTCTTGAACACCACCGGCTCCTCGGGGAGCGCCTCCTTCCCGTAGGTCTCGGAGATGAAGCTCCGGGCCGCAGCCACCGCGTCGTCGGAGAGGCGGACCGAGTCGGTCCGCATGTAGGTGATCAGCGCGGTCTGCCCCTCGTCGCCGAGCTCCACCCCCTCGTACAGCCGCTGGGCGAGGGTCATGGTCTTCTTGGCGGTGAAGTGCAGCCGGTTGGCCGCCTCCTGCTGAAGCTTGCTGGTGATGAAGGGCGGCGGGGCGTTGCGCCGGCGCTCGCGCCGCTCCACCGAGTCGACGCGGTAGGTGGCCTTGCGGAGCTCGGCGAGCAGGGCATCGGCGGTCGCCTGGTCTGGAACCTCGGCCTTCTTCCCGTCCACCTTGGCCAGGCGGGCCTTGAACGACGGGGGGAGCTTCCCTTCCAGCTCCGCCTCCAGCGTCCAGTACTCCACCGGGACGAAGGCCTTGATCTCCGCCTCCCGCTCCACCACCAGCCGCACCGCCACCGACTGCACCCGGCCGGCGGAGAGGCCGCGGCGGACCTTCTTCCAGAGCAGCGGGCTGATCTGGTAGCCCACCAGCCGGTCGAGGATCCGCCGGGTCTGCTGCGAGTCGTACATCTTCTGGTCCAGCGGCTGCGGGTGGGCGATGGCCTCCTGGATCGCCTTCTTGGTGATCTCGTTGAACAGCACCCGCACTGCGTCGGGGTGGTGGAGCTGCTCGCGGATGTGCCAGGCGATGGCCTCGCCCTCGCGGTCGGGGTCGGTGGCGAGGAAGACCCGCTCGGCGCCCACCGCCGCCTTCTTCAGATCTCCCAGCGCTTTCTCCTTGCTGGGAATGACGTGGTACTCGGGCCGGAAGTCGTGCTTCACGTCGATGCCCAGCTTGCTCTTGGGCAGGTCCATCACGTGGCCGACCGAGGCCTTCACCGCGTAACCGGTGCCGAGATACTTCTTGATCGTCTTCGCCTTGGCCGGGGACTCCACCACCACCAGGTAGCGCGAGCCGCGACGGGGGGTGGGCGCCGCGGAGGCCTCCACCACCGCCAGCGTGCGGCGCTTGCCCGCGCCGGAGGCGGCCTTCTTCTTCACCGGAGGAGCCGGTTTCTTCGCCGTGGGCTCACTGGCCGCGGCGGCCGACTTCCTCGCCGCCGGGGCAGCCTTCCGCGTGCTGGCCCGGGCGGCCTTGCCGACCGGTGCGGCGGCAGCCACGGCCTTGCCGGCCGGGGGCGTCGCGTCGGTCTTGGGGGTCTTCGTCGTCGGCATCGTCTTCCTCACACCCGTTCGTAACGCTTCCCGGGCGACTGGAATGCCAGCCCGAGCAGCTCCAGCTCGCACAGCGCGCTGATCAGCTCTCCGGTCCCGAGCGCTGAATCGGCCTCCAGCTCCTCCAGCGCCCGCGGGGTCCGCGAGAGCAGCGCATACACCGAGCGCGCCGCGGGGGAGAGCAGCGGGACCTCCCCCGGGACGGGCGCCGGCATCGAGCCATCGAGGCCCGCGGCGCGGAGTGCATCCTCCGGCGAGAGACAGGGCCGGGCGATCCGGTGGAGGAGCAGGAGGTTGCAACCCCGGGCCGCCTCGGCCCACACCTCGCCCGGCCAGGCCAGCACCGGGCGCCCCTGCTTCCGCGCGGCGTGCACGGTGTGCAGCGCCCCGCTCTGCTCCCCCGCCCGCAGCACCACCACCGCGTCGGCCGACCCGGAGATGAGCCGGTTGCGCCTGGGAAAGGTCTGGCGGCTGGCCCGGATCCCCGGCGGCAGCTCGCTGTAGATCGCTCCTCCGGCGTCGAGGATGGCCGGCACCAGGCGCTCCTGGGCGGCGTCGAGTGAATCGAGCGCCGAGCCGAGGAAGGCCCACGTCTCTCCCCCTGCGTCGAGCGCACCGAGGTGGCACGCCCGGTCCACTCCCGCCGCGGCTCCGGAGATCACTCCCGCACCACGCAAGGCCACCACCGCGGCGAACTCCCGCGCCCGCCGGAGAAATCCCTGCTCCGGGTGGCGGGTGCCCACCAGCGCCAGGCGCCGCCGGGGCGGACCCACCGTCCCCCGCAGAAAGAGCACCGGAGGCGCGTCGGCCACCTCGGTCAGCCGCTCGGGGTAACCGGCGTCACCGTGGTGGACGACCTGCATCTGCCCCTGCGCCGCTCGCTCGCGCACCACCTCGGCCACCGCTCGCAGCGAGCGGAGCCCGCGCATCCGATCGCGCACCGCATCGGCGAGGGGGATGGCGTCCACCCAGTCGCGCACCGGCGTGGCCACCAGATCCGCCCACCGTCCGTCGGCCCAGCGGCGCACCTCGCCCAGCCCGACGCTCCCCACCCCGGGGACGGCCCACAGGGCGAGCAGGGCGTCGCGTTCGGCGACTGGAGCTGGAAGGAACGTGGCGTCCATTCGGGCCGGGTACCGCCTGCGAGTCCCGGGCCACCTATATAGAAGTGGCGGACCGCCCGGCGGCGGCGCGAGACATAAGCGCCCGAACCGACGTGGTCAAGGAGACCGCCCCGCTCAGGCCAGGACCGCCAGCGGGTTTTCCCGAATGGTTCCGGGACCCTGATGCCCCGGCGCGATGGCGCGGCGAGGCGGCCGCGGCTCAGCGGTGCGCGGTCTGAGGGCCGCCGGCGCGCAGCTCCACCCGGTCGCCGGCGACGATCTCCCGGACCGAGCGAACGAGCAGGCAGGTGGTCACCGCCTCCCGGACGTCCACCGCCAGGCACTGCCCCACGTCCTCCACCGGGAGGGTGGTGTCCTGGTTGATGCTGGGGTCCACGCCCACGCCCTGCAGGATCGGATCGCCCTGGCGGATGATGGTGAAGACGTTGCCCACCTGGACGTTCTGGGCCGCCCCGGCGTCGACCAGCACCCGGTCGTACTGCCCGCTCATGGTGGTGTAGCTGTCGAGCGGAGCGACCACGATGAGGTTGCTCAGGGCAGTCGCGTTGGGCACCACGTTGACGCTCTCGAAGAGCCGCTCCCGCGCCGGGCCGATCCGGTCCCCGCGGCGGACGTCGTCGAAGGCCTTGATCAGCGTGGCCCGCACCTTCTGCTCCGAGGTCCGGTTGACCTTCACCACCCCCACCACCTGGGTCTGGAAGCCGAGGCTCTTGCCGTTGCGGGGGTGATAGACCTCCCTCACCGTCCGGAAGACCAGGTAGTTCGCTCCGACCTGCACCGCGCTCCGGTCCTTGAAGTCGAGGTACACCTGGTCGGGCGGCGAGAGCATCTCCGATTCGGCGAAGCTCGCCACCAGCGTGCCCGAGGCCTCTATCTCCTTCGGGGTGACGAATCCGTTCTTGACCACGATCTCCTTGGTCTTGGTCTCGATCGGAAGCCGCACCACCTGGACCTCGTCGTCGCCCTCCACCGGCTGGCCGGCCTGCAGCTCGTCCTCGTCGCCGCTCACCGGCTCGGCGCGGGCGGGCGTCTCCTCACCGTTGCCGGGGAAGAAGCGCACCTGGTTGCCGGGATAGATCCAGTGCGGGTTGGCGATCTGCGGGTTGTAGGACCAGACCTTCGGCCAGTACCACGGGCTGCCCAGGTACTTGCTGGAGAGGTCCCACAGGGTGTCGCCCTTCTCCACCGTGTGCACCTGACCCGGAGCCTGCTCCTCGGGAGTCATCTGCACCTGCCCGGTCTGCTGCTGCTGGGGCGTTTGGGGCGGAGGCTGCTTCACCTCGGTGCCCTCCACCTCGGTCTGGCCTCCCTGGCCGCCCTGCGTGGTCTGTGCCAGGGCAGCGGAAGTCAGGAGCATCGACAGCCACAGCAACGGTCGCATCAGGGAGCCCTCGAAATGCGGGCCAGTCGCGCCTCGGCCTCGGTGGCCGCCGGCGTACCGGGAAAGGAGGTCACCACCCGGGCGAGGAGTGCCCGCGCCTCGGGGGCTTGCTTCATTCGGAGCCGGCAATCGGCGAGCTTGAGCATCGCCTGCTGCACCACGTCGCCGGCGGGGTAACGCTGGAGGATGGACTCCAGGAGTTTCGCTGCCCGGGCCGGCTCGTCCTGTCCCAGCTCGCCCAGGGCGGCGAGGTACAGCGCGTCGTCGGCGCGCGCGTCGCGGGGATGGGCGTCGGCGAAGCGCTTCATCTTCTCCACCCCGCCAGAGAGGTTGCCGGTGCGCAGCGCCTCCGAGGCCTGGCTGAACTCGGCGTCGAGCTGGATCGCGTCCGCCGGAGCGTCGACGCCACTCGACGGCGACGAGGAGCGGGAGAGCGCGGAGATCAGCTCCGCGTCGGGCTCGGTCACCGGGGTGTGCACGTCGAGGGGCGGGGCGCGGTCCGCGCGGGGCTTGAGCTTCACCACCGCCAGGGTGGGAATCTCGGTACCGGCCGGAGTGGCCGCGCTCGCCGGCGCAGCGGGAGCGGCCACCGCGGAGGCGGTGGCGGAGGTGGCGCCAGCGCGAAGCACGGCCCGCTCGGTCTCCAGCGACTCCACTCGGGCGACGAGCTTGAGATTCTCGTCCTGGAGCTGCTTCACCGACGCCTGCAGGGTGCGCACCTCCGCCTTGCTCGCCGCATCCGAGGCGCAGCCGGACCCACACAGGACGAGCAGGACGGAGGCGAGGAGCGGGCGCACGGGAAGGAGGAGGGACTCTCCAACCCTCCGAGGATAGAGAGCGCGTTCCGGGGGGGTCAAGAAAGGGGGCCCGGGGCCACGAAGGCCAGGTGGCGGCCGGTCCTACCTTTGTCCCGGCGGTGCGAGAAGAACGCCCCGGCGTCGCAGGCGGTGCACCCCGGGACGTCCTCGATGGACCCGTTGGCCATCCCCGCGGCGACGAGGCTCAGCCGCACTGCCAGGCGGAGGTCGAGATGGGGCCGCGGGCCAGGCCGGCTCACCACCGCATGGCCAAAGAGGGCCTCGAACCGGCTCGCCAGCTCCTCCGACACCTCGTAGCAACAGGCACCGATGCACGGGCCGATGGCCGCCACGAGCCGGGAAGGCGCGGAGCCGGCCTCCTGTAGCACCGTGACCGCCCGGGCAGCGATGAGGGCCTCGGTGCCCCGCCACCCCGAGTGGACCGCCGCCACCCGGGTGCCTTCGGCGTCCGAGAGCAGCAGTGGCACGCAGTCGGCGGTGCGAATGCCCACCCAGTGGGCCCGCTCCGCCGTCCACAACCCGTCGGCCTGGCGCACCTCGCCCGGCGCGCCCTGCACCACCGCCGCTCCGTGGACCTGGTCGGCGAGGATCAGCCTCGCCGCGTCGAGCCCGGCAGCGCGCGCCACCCGGGCCCGGTTCTCCCGGATGTCCTCCCCACCGCCTTCGGCCGGGCCGAGATCCAGGGTGCTACAGGCCCCGGTGCTCACCCCTCCTCGCCGGAGGGTGAAACCGTGGCGAACGGGGAGAGAGCGGGCGGTGAGGTACAGCTCGGGGCCGGACACGACTCCGGGGAGCTTACCGCAGGCGATCTGCCCGCCTCAGCCGGGGATGGTGAGGGCCGCCAGCCGGGTGTTCTCCTCGCGGGTCGGGAGCCGCACCCGGAGAAGGACCGTCGAGCCCGGCTTGGCGTCGCGGAGGACGCGGGACAGGTCGTCGGCGGAGACGATCTTCTTCCCCCCCGCCTCGAGCACCACCATGCCCGGGATGAGCTGGGCATCGGAGGCCGGGCTGCCCGGCTGGACGTCGGTGATCACCGCGCCCTTGGTGGGCAGGCCGTTGGCCTCGGCGGTGCGGGGGTCGATGCTCTGGATGGTGAGACCGATCTTCTTGTTGGTCTCATCCTTCTGTCCGCGGTTGGGGGTCACCCCGGCGACCTTGTCCAGGTCGGCGGGACGGGAGGTCAGGGTGACCTTGACATCCTGCTGCTTGCCGGCGCGGTACACCCCGAGGGTCACCGTGCTCCCCGGGTTCCTCAGGGCCACGGTCCGCGAGAGGGCCGAGCTGCTCTCCACCTTCTTCCCGTCGAGGCTCACCACCACGTCGTCGGCCTTGAGGCCGGCCTTGTCACCCGGGCTGTTCTTGGTCACGTCGTTGATCAGGGCCCCGCTGTCGGAGGGGACGTTAAGCGCCTTGGCCAGCTCCGGGGTCAGGGTCTGAAGCTTCACCCCGATGTAGCCACGGGTGACCGAACCGTTCTTCTCCAGCTGGGGGATGATCGCCTTGGCCAGGTTGCTTGGCACCGCGAAGCCGATCCCCGCCCCGCCGCTGACGATGGCGGTGTTCATCCCGATCACCTCACCCCTGAGGTTGAACAGCGGGCCGCCGGAGTTGCCGGGGTTGATCGCCGCGTCGGTCTGGAGGAAGTCGTCGTAGGTGGTGGCACCGATCTCCCGGGCCTTGGCGCTGAGAATGCCGGCGCTGACGCTGGAGGCCAGCCCGAAGGGATTGCCGATCGCCACCACCCAGTCGCCGACCCGCATCGCGTCGGAGTCACCGAGCTTGAGCACCGGGAGGTTCGCCGGGGGCGACTTGAGCTTGATCAGCGCGATGTCGGTGCTCGGATCGCGACCCAGCACCTCGGCCTCCATCGCCCGACCATCGGGGAAGCGGACCTTGATGTTGAAGGCCCCCTCCACCACGTGGTTGTTGGTGAGGATGTACCCCCGGGGGTCGATCACGAATCCGCTGCCTGCGCCCTGACGGATCTCCCGACGGGGATCGCGGCGGCCACGCCCGAAGAACTGATCCAGAGGATCGTCGCTGGTCTCGTCGCGCTCCACGCGGGAGGTGACGTCGACGTTGACCACCGCCGCCTTGACGCTGTCGACCAGCGGGGCCAGCGAGGGGAGGGCCACCGCGGTGGGGCTCTGCATCTGCGCCGCGGGAGCGGGCGGAGTGTCGGCGCGGGCCGCGGGGCCGTGGAGGAAGGGAACGGCAAAAAGGGCGGCCGCAGCCGCGGCCACCGGAAGCAGGAGGCGTCGGGAAGCAGTCATGTCGGGTCTACCTAAGCAGCGCCGTCGAGGGCGCAAGGAAGGAATCGAAGGAACGAAGCTTGAAGGGGGGAACAGCGATCCCGGGCGTCTTCTTCCCCCACCCGGGGCGGAGGTCAATCCCCCCCGGCGGTCCGGAAGGTTGCGAGGCTCAGATCCGGAAAGAGGGGGTGGGCCGCTTCCAGGGTCGCGAGATGGCCGGCGTCGATCGCCCCGGCCCGGACCCCGCTCACCAGATCGAGAAATCCCCGGAGGTGGCCTTCCACCCGGGCGCGGGCATAGCTGGCCACCGTCCCCGCCTTGAGGATGAAGGCGAAGTCCGAGGACTGGGCGAGCAGCAGCTCGCGAAACGCCTGGACCAGTGCTCGCTCCTCGAGCCGGGTGAAGCTCCGGGCGGTCCGGGCAAAGGGGGCGAGCATCTCCGCGCAACCGAGGAGCGCCGCGGGAATCCAGTCGTTGCTCGGGTCGAGCCAGGTCGAGGCGTGGCCGCGCTCGCCCCAGCTGCTCTCCACCGGGGCCACCACTTGCGCTTCCGGCCAGTCCTGGAGATCGTCGACCGGAGTGACGAGGGAGAGCCCGCTCCGCGCTGCCTCGCGGAAGAGCTCCTCGAGGAACACCGGGCCCTCGAACCACCAGTGACCGAACAGCTCCGCGTCGTAGGGGGCCACCACCAGTGGATCACGGTCCATCCGTGACCGCAGCTCGCCGGTGCGCCGCGCGGTGTGGCGAACGAAATGGTGGGCGTGCTCCCGGGCACGGGCGAATGCCGGCTCGGGGGCCCAGGGAGCCTTGTGCTCGGTGCGCCCGGTGATGCGGTGGTACTTCAGCCCGGTGCTCCGCCGGGGCCGGCCCTCCTCGACCACCGGGGCGAGCTCGGCCGGCGAGAGGTCCCACCCCACGTCGCGGTAGAAGTCCCGGTACACCGCGTCGGCGGGATAGCCGACCTCGGCGCTCCACACCCGCTCCGAGGCCTCGGGATCGCGGCCGTACACCGCCACCCCGGCGGTGGTGAAGGCCGGAGCGTGCACCGAGCGCAGCGGTCGCGGGTCGGCATCGGTCAGCCCGTGCGCATCGAGGAAGGTGAAGCGCAGTCCCGACGCGGCCAGCACCCGCTCCACGCCCGGGAAGTACCCGCATTCGGGGAGCCAGAACCCCGAGGGCCGAGCGCCCAGCACCCGGGCGTGCTCGGAGACGCCCACTGCCACCTGCGCTGCCACCGCCTCCGGCGACGGGCGCAGGAGCGGGAGAAAGCCGTGGGTGGCACCGGAGGCGATGAGCTCCACCGCTCCCGCGTCGCGGAGCCGGATCAGCGCGGGCAGGAGCTTCCCCCGGTACCGGTCGCTCCACTGCGCCTCCAGCTGGCGGAGGTGATCGCGATGGAAGCGGGCTGCTGGACCGAAGGCGGCGTCCTTCGCCGTGCGCCGGACCTCGCGTTCGGCCAGCGCCCGGAGCCGCGCCAGGCGCTCGCCGATCCGCCGCTGGAGCAACGGGTCCTCGAGCATCGCCATCAGCGTGGCGGTGAGCGAGAGGGTGAGGCGTACCGGGACCCGGTCGTCGGTTAGGCGTTCCAGCAGTCCCAGCAGCGGCAGGTAGCACTCCAGTACCGCCTCGGTGAGCCAGCCCTCCTCGAGGTGGTCCTCGTCCTCGGGGTGGCGGACGTAGGGCAGATGGGCGTGGAGGACGAGGAGCAGTGCTCCCCGGGGCGCATCCACGTCAGTGGTTTCCGGAGCGCAGCGGGCCTCCCGGTCCGCGACGCGCGCCGGGGCTGGTCGGCAGGGGGACCCGCCGCGGCGAGTCCAGCGCCTCGGAGGCCGGGACCTCCACCGCCTCGGAGGGCTGCCCGGCCTGACTCAGCGGCTCGGACCACGGCATCCGCAAGGTGCGAACCTCGAGGCGCTCCGACGGCCCATCGGGAGGAAGCCGGCGGGCGTTGCTCCGGCGCCCCATCGGCCGCGTCCAGCCGTCCCGGCCGAGGAGCATCACCTCCGCCGAATAGGCCTCGCCGGCGCTGAGTCCCTCGACGTAGGTGCTCCGCGCGCCGAGGGGGAGCTCCACGCTCCGGTCCGGGCGCTCGCCGTAGAACAACCGGAGCAGCAGCCGCGGCT
>Ga0318562_10000471_pt1 | contig 18013 bp, 19 predicted proteins | sample GRESIP066b5f18_FD_203688 | JGI IMG/M metagenome (GOLD analysis project Ga0318562, IMG submission 203688) | Tropical soil microbial communities from Luquillo Experimental Forest, Puerto Rico - GRE.SIPMG.066b5f18 | ecosystem: Environmental > Terrestrial > Soil > Tropical forest > Bulk soil... | reverse complement strand
TGCAGATTTTCTAATTCAGTTTGTCCCTGCGTTCTTTTAATTCACGCCAGGTCGTGATGATGATGCCTTCCTTCAAAATAAATTCTTTCAGTTCCGGGCTGAGCATGGCTTTCAGGTCTGCCTGGCGGGTAGGCCCCGAATCGGTGATATACCTGAAATAATCACCCGGATCCGTGCAGTGCATGATGACCATCGTTATCCCGGGCCTTAGTTTTTTAAAGGAGGAGATGTACTGCTGCGTTTTGAACCGGCCCCAGTTTTCGGTACTGGGAGCCATGCCTGCAGGGGGCTTCCAGCCATAGCTTTCGTTGTGGAGATCGTCCAGAACAGGCAGGCCTGCCTTCCAGAGCATCTGGCCAATCATTTTGGTCATTTGCAGAGTGACTGCGGTGGCACCGAGCTGCTGCCGGATCAGCGTATTGTGACCACCCGGGAACATGACCGGGATTTTATAGGCCATCCCAACTTTTATATAGCGCTGGATAAATTCCGGCGAGGCAAACAGGGTACCCATATGCGAGTCCATGTGGGTCGGCTGAAATCCCATCTGCAGCGCCTTTTCTACCTGTGCCCGTATTTCCGTTTCCACCTCGTCGCCGGTAGCGTGTTTGACAACATCCTCTACGTCCCTCCACATAGCCCCTTCAGGATCTGTCAGGCCCGGGACCCTTGACTTGCCCGCCACCGGCGGCCACCGGTAATCTTTCCATTCGGAAGTAAGCGTCAGGTGCAATCCTGCATCGGTCCGGGGGTGATCATGTAAATAATGGACAAAGCCCGGAACCCAGGAGCAGGGCATCATCACACTGGCCGAAGAGGCAATCCCCTGATCCATTGCCTCTTCTGCGCCCTTATTGGAATCAAATGACATTCCCGCGTCATCGACATGCAGTATGACTACTATAGCCCCCCTGGGAAATCCAAGTCTTTCAGCATAGGTGGTATCCTGCTGGGCCTGTGCACAGGAAAAAACCAGGAATACAAGACTGAACACAATGGCTGCTGGTTTACATGGCATAAAAAATTGTTTTACAAGTGACTGATTTGTTCAAATGCCGGTTTTAACTTTTCATAGAGTATTGCAAACAGTGAATAATTCTTCATATACATCCCATGTTCACGTTGAACAGGGCGATAAGCATCCTGCACAGAGATCATTTTTTTTGATTCATCCAGACTCCTGATTATCCCCAGAGCATAGAACCCCATGATGGCAGCACCGATGGAGGAGGCATCTACGTCGCTGGTCAGGTACAATTCCTGGTTAAATATGTCTGAAACTGTTTGCAGCCAGGGGGAGGACTGAATAAATCCGCCGGAGGCATAGATTTTTTCAGCCGGCCCAATTTTTTCGCGGAGGATGAGTGAAATCTGGTAGAGGGAAAAAGAGATCCCTTCCACCACTGCGCGAAGAAACTGCCTGGGTCCGTGGCTGCTTTGAATCCCGAAAAATACGGCCCGGGCATCCGCATCCCAGACAGGTGACCGCTCTCCATATAAATAAGGCAGGAAAATAAGCCCATCGCTGCCCGCAGGTAAATCGCGGATTTCGTCCAGGTATTTCATCAGATTTCCCGGATGGCCCGAATTCGGTTCCATAAACTGCTCGGCAAACCATTTAACAACCAGCGCGCCATTGTTAATGGCCCCTCCGGTCACATACAGGTTTTCTGTGAGAATATAATTGAAGATTCTTGCCTCCGGATCCTCCACGGGTGTGGGGGATATCATACGCACAGCACCGCTCGTGCCGATGGTAAGCGCCATATCGTGATGGGAAATGGCGCTCGTGCCCAGGTTGGCCAGGCATCCGTCACTGCCACCTATTACAAAGGGAAGTCCTTCGGGAACCCCCAGTCTACCTGCAAGGGAATTTCCCGTCATTTTTTCCATGTGGGTAGGTGGAACAGGGTCTGACAAATGATTTTCGGTAATCCCGGCTACCTCCAGGGCCTCTTTATCCCAGTGTAGCCGGCGAATGTCAAACAAACCCGTACCTGAAGCCAGAGAAAAATCAACCATGTACTTTCCGAAAAGACGAAACCAGATAAATTCCTTGACTGAAATAAATTTACCGGTGAGAGAAAAAATTTCCGGCTGTTCCTTTTTCAACCAGAGGATTTTGCAAAGAGGAGACATGGGATGGACAGGGGTTCCGGTGTTCTGATAAATACGCCTGCCAGCTTCTGTGGATTTCAGGTTTGCGGCTTCATCCCGGCTGCGAAGATCAGCCCAGGTAATGATCCTGGTCAGCGGGTTACCCAGACCGTCAACAGCCATCAGGCTGTGCATGGCCGAGCTGAAACTGATCGCCATCAACCCGGAAGCTGGATCCATCTTTTGGGTTACGGCCCTGATCGTTTGGAGTACGGCATCCAGGAGCAGCGAAGGTTCCAGCTCATGGGCCCCGGGGAATGACGTAAAAAGGGGATAGGACTGGTAGGCGGCTTCCAGTACTTTGCCACCGGTATCCAGGGCGATGGCTTTAGTCCCGGATGTTCCCATATCTACTCCGATAATATACTGCATAGGGATTTGGTCGACACCTGCATGGCGATTTCGTACTTACTGGAAATTATAATCATAGACAAGGTAGTCCCAGGGCAGCAGGGTGAATTTGTCCCCGGCTTTCAGGGTTTTATCCGCTGCGGCAAACACATTTCTCGCACGGCCTTCAATTCTCTTGTCGGCGATGGAAAATTCCTGTGCCGTCCCCGAGAAGTTGAGCAATACCAGCAGCTTTTTGCCTTCCTTTTCCCGAAGGTAGGCATAGATCCCCCGGGCTGGTCCGGCGCTGACCTCCGAAAACGAAGCGTCAGCCGCCAGAGCAGGCGTCGAGCGTCGTAAATGGTTCAGCGCCGTATAAAACCCTGCCAACTCGTATTGACCCCATTGAATGTTGTCCCGAGCAAAGAATTTCAGCCGCTTCCTGTTTGGCTCTTCCTGGCCACTGTAGAGGAGAGGAATGCTTTTGTCCATGGTAAAGGCCCATACCGCAAAAGTCTTGTATCCATCCCCGAACCGTTCAAACTCAGTTCCATTCCAGCTGTTTTCATCGTGGTTTGTCGTATAATACATCCGGAAAGCAGTTTTCGGATAAACATCATCGTTATGACGGATAACCGAATCCAGCTGGCTGACCGTTGATTTTCCCGGGAAGATCCCGTAAGCCTGGTTCATGACATTCCAGGCATAGGTTGCATCAAATCCATCCTCGTTGAGGCTGGGCTTGTCCCCTTCTGCCAGCATGAAAATGGGTTTTATGCGCCGGAGGCTGGCAATGGTTTCCTTCCAGAAATCATCCGGTACGTCACCGGCCACATCGCACCGAAAGCCATCAATATCCGTCTTCTTTACCCAGAACGCCATGGCAGCCGTCATTGAATCCCTCAATTCACGGTTATCATAATCCAGCTTGCGGGTGTCGGTCCAGTTATTGGGTATGAGGGGATGACCGGCGCTGTCCTTCTTGTAAAAATCGGGATGCGACGTGATCCAGCCGTTGTCCGGGGAAGAGTGGTTGGGCACCCAGTCGAGAATAACCCGGAAGCCCATCCGATGGGCCTTTTCTACCAGGGAAATCCATTGTTGCAGATTGCCGAATTCAGGGTTCACGCCATAGTAATCCCTCACTGAATAATAACTGCCCAGGTCAGCGGGGCTGTCCTTTCTCCCTTCTACGCCGATCGGATTGATGGGCATAAACCACAGTATCTCCACTCCCATTTTCCGCAGGCGGGGCAAGGATTTTTCAAAGGCCTTGAACGTACCTTCCGGCGTATATTGCCGAAGGTTAACCTCATAAATATTGGATTGATAGCTCCAGGCAGGGTGCGTGGCAACAATCCCGGTATCCAACTGAATGATACATCTGTTTGTACCCGAAAAGGGTAATTTTCCGGAGGCTGTCAGCAACAGGATGGTCCCCAGGCAAAGCAATGTTCTTGGCATATCACAGTCAATTTACAAACCGAAGATTGCCGAAGTTAACGAAAAACGGATTTCAGATGATTTCCCGGAGTTTGCGGATTGTCAGATCCAGTTCGTCCCTTGTGTTGTCCTTGGAAAAAGAAAACCGGACCGTTACCCGGTTGGGATCATAATTGAATGCACGGATCACATGGGAACCCTGGTCTACACCGCTGGTGCAGGCGCTGCCACCGGAAGCGCAAATATGGTTGATGTCGAGGTTGAATAGCAACATTTCGCTTTTTTCCGTCTTTGGAAAGTTCACACTTAAAACCGTGTACAGGCTTCTGCCCAGGGGATCACCATTAAAGCTGACAGCAGGTATTTGCAGTTTCAGCTGATCGTACATATATTTTTTCAGTGCACCGACATACATGCCGTCCTCTTCGTACCGGGCTGCGGCCAGTTCAAGGGCTTTGGCAAAACCAACAATACCATACAGGTTCTCTGTTCCGGCCCTCATATTCCTCTCCTGCGAACCGCCGTGCAGATAAGGGTTGATCCTGATTTTCTCGTTAATATAGAGCAGGCCCACCCCTTTTGGTCCGTGAAATTTGTGGCTGGCCCCTGTGATAAAGTGAACGTGGGTCTGACGCAGGTCAAAAGGAAAATGTCCTACGGTCTGGACGGTATCGGAATGGAAAATGGCATCAAACTGCCTGCAAAGTTGACCGGCTGCCTCCAGGTCCAGCATGTTGCCGACCTCATTGTTGGCATGCATCAGGCTGACCAGGCATTTTTCCCGGGCCGAAGAAAGTAGTTCCTTCAGGTTTTCCAGGTCGATATGTCCATTGGGAAGCACCTTGACAAAGCTGAGTTTACAATGCTCCTGTTTGTGGAGATGTTCAACGGTGTGCAGTGTGGCATGATGCTCAATGGGTGAGGTAATGATGTGTGTGCAGCCAAGATCCCGAATTGCGCAACAAATGGCTGTGTTGCTGCTCTCTGTTCCGCCACTGGTGAAAAATATCTCCGCAGGGTGTGCGTGAAGTATTCCGGCAACTGACTTACGGGCTGTTTCAATGGCCAGCCTGCTCTCTCTTCCATAGGAATAAATGGACGAAGGATTCCCGAACTTCTCGGTCAGATAGGGCATCATGGCATCGAGGACCCTTGGATCCAGCGGGGTGGTCGCTGCATTGTCTAGATAGATTCTCTCCATACGTTTACCGTTGGCCGCGGTATTTGTTTTAGGTTTTGGATGGGCGCAAAGATAAGAAAATACAGGTGCATTGGCCCTGCCGGGCCCGCTTCATGGAAAACACCCGCTGGAACACAGCCTGGGGGCGCGATCAGATAAATTCCTTGATATCCTGCATCAGGCGCAGGGCGATATTATTGGCAGTCGTTTCGAAATTGCTTTCAGCGTAGATCCTGATGATAGGTTCTGTATTCGATGTACGCAAATGAACCCAGTCGTTGTCAAATTCAATTTTTAAACCGTCTTCGGTATTGGCGGGCTGATTCTTGTATTTCTTTTTTATTTTCTCAAAGACATCTTTCACATCGATGCCATTGCGCAGCTCAATTTTGTTTTTGGAGATAAAATAATCCGGATATTTTGCGCGAAAAGACTTGATTCCATTTTTATGCTGGGCCAGCGCACTGAGAAACAACCCTATGCCAATCATGGCATCCCTTCCATAATGCAAATCAGGAACGATGATACCGCCATTTCCTTCGCCGCCGATGACGGCATTTACCTGCTTCATTTTGTTCACTACATTCACCTCTCCTACCGCTGACGGGAAATACTGTCCTCCGTGCTTCAGGGTGATCTCCTTCAGCGCCTTGGTGCTGCTCATATTGCTCACCGTATTACCGGTCCTCTTTCCCAGTACATAGTCTGCGACAGATACCAGGGTATATTCCTCACCAAACATGCTTCCGTCCTCGCATACGAAAGCCAGCCTGTCCACATCAGGATCCACTGCGATCCCCAAATCGGCTTTGGTTTTCTGGACTACGGAACCGAGGGCCGCCAGGTTTTCGGGTAAAGGTTCCGGATTGTGCGCAAATTTTCCGCTGATCTCTTCGTTGAGCACAATAACCTCTTCGGCACCCAGTTCCTTAAGTAATTCCGGAACAAAGATGGCGCCGGAGGAATTGATCACATCCACTACGATTCGGTATTGTTTCTGCCTGATGGCTTTTACATCTACCAGGGGATAATGGAGAACAGCTTCAACGTGTTTGCGCAGGTATGTCTTATCATGAAAGCAATTGCCCAGTTTATCGGCGGTGGCAAAAACAAAATCTTCCTTTTCTGCTTTTTCAAGAACGACGGCCCCGTCTTCGGCACTGAGAAATTCCCCTTCGTGGTTGAGTAATTTCAGGGCATTCCATTCCTGCGGGTTGTGACTGGCCGTAATGATAATGCCACCAGCAGCCTGCTCCCACCTGACAGCAAGTTCCACGGTTGGCGTGGTGGATAACCCCAGGTCAATTAAATCCAGGCCCAGTCCGGCGAGGGTACTCACGACAAGGTTGCGGACCATTTCCCCACTGATGCGCCCGTCCCGGCCGACGACAATCTTTCTGCCCTTGTTTTTTTCCTTTACCCAACTACCAAATGCCGCTGTAAACCTGACAATATCCACAGGAGTTAAATTTTCACCGGGTTTCCCTCCAATTGTTCCCCTAATGCCGGATATACTCTTGATCAATGCCACAATTAATAAGGTTTAATTGAATCACAAAAATAAGCGATTAAGCCAATGGAAAATACTCAATTAACACATAATCGGGGAATTTTACCGGTCTCCCTAAAAAATCATAAAAAAATCAATGACCGGGGGGTTACCTTTTTTTTTGAATGGTCCGGATTCCCATCAACCGCTCCATGAAACAGCGTGGTTATGGTCCGGATTAAAAATTCTGTGGGCTGACCTGAATTACTGGACTATTTTTGAGGACAAAACCCTCTTCTTCCATGAAGGTCCCCGCGAACTGGTTCCTGGAGTGGTTCAACTCTCCTTACTATCATCAATTGTATGCTGAACACGATCACCAGGAAGCTGTTTCATTCATAGACCGCCTCCTGGAGTTGCTTGTCCCTGCCCTGGGGTCGAAGATGGTGGACATTGCCTGTGGAAGGGGACGGCATGCCAGAATCCTTGCCAGCAAAGGATTTGATGTCACCGGGATCGATCTGGCGCCAGAAAATATCGCATATGCGAGACGGTTTGATTCAGGAAATCTTCACTTCTATGTACATGACATGCGACTGCCCTTCATGATCAATTATTTCGATTTCGCATTCAACTTCTTCACCAGTTTTGGGTATTTCAGGTCCGACCGTGAACACTATGCAGCGGTCCGGACCATTTCACGCTGTCTAAAAAGATCGGGATTGTTGGTAGTGGATTACCTGAATTCGGCTTATGTGGAAGATCATTTCATTCCCAGGTCCGAGAAACAAGTGGAGGCTGTTACCTTTTATATGACCCGGTGGTTTGATGAGACACATTTTTACAAAAGGATCCTGGTAGAGGATGAAAGCAGGAAAGAGCCGCTGGAATTCGTGGAGAGAGTGGCGAAATTTTCCCTGGGGGATTTTTCCGAGATGTTCTGCTACCACGGGTTGCAGATCAAGGAGGTATTCGGGGATTACCAGCTCCGGCCTTACGATGTGAAAAAATCTCCCCGGCTGATTCTGCTGGCAACCAGGGAAAAATGAAGCCAAATCAGCTGGGCTTAACCCCTGCCGGTCACTGCTTTTTGATCATCGCGATAAATTCATCGAACAGGTACCGGCTGTCATGAGGTCCGGGAGTGGACTCGGGATGATACTGCACGGAGAACGCCGGCTTGTCTGTCAGGCGGATTCCTTCAATCGATTCGTCATTAAGGTTAACATGGGTGATCTCGACATTGGATTTTTTCCGGACAGATTCCGGATCTACGCCAAATCCATGGTTTTGGGTGGTGATCTCGCATCTTCCCGTTACCAGGTTTTTGACAGGGTGATTCAATCCCCGATGTCCATGGTGCATTTTAAAGGTCGGGATATCATTGGCAAGAGCCAGGAGCTGGTGTCCCAGGCAGATGCCAAACAGGGGTTTTTTTTCTTTCAGTATGTCCCTGACAGTGGTAATGGCGTAGTCCATGGCGGCAGGATCACCCGGACCGTTGGAAATAAAATAACCGCCCGGGTTAAAATCCCTCAGGGCCGATATTTGCGTTTTCGCAGGGAAAACTTTTACATGAGCTCCGCGGTCAACCATGCATTGAAGGATGTGTCTTTTGATTCCGTAATCCAGTACGGCGATTTTTATCGGTGAGGCGGGATCTCCTGCTTCATAGGAATTGTCGGTGGTAACCTTGGAAGCAAGCTCCAGCCCGTCCATAGACGGGGTTTTGGATAGTTCGGCCTTTAGTGCATCCATATCCGTTATAACCGAGGAAATGACGCAGTTCATCGCTCCTTTCACCCGGACATGGGTTACCAGTGCGCGGGTGTCGACTCCTTCTATGCAGACAATCTGGTTTGCTTTCAGATAATCATCCAGGGAGCCTTTTGCCTGTTTGCGGGAGAACTGGTCCTCGAGGTTTCTTCCGATGAGTCCCCGAATCTTGACACTCCCAGACTCTACATCAGAATCTTTGACCCCGTAGTTGCCGATGTGAACGCTGTTCATAATCAGTACCTGGCCAAAATAGCTGGGGTCCGTGAACACTTCCTGGTAGCCGGTCATACCTGTATTGAAACAGATTTCCCCAGACGTGGTTCCCAGGGTGCCAAAGGCCATACCATGGTGAAGGGTTCCGTCTTCCAGTAAGAGGACTGCAGGTTGTCGAAAAGCTTTATTGGACATGTTCATAAAAGTTTTGCAAAGAAAAGAAATTCGACAGGTATTGGCCAGAATAATTTTTCACCGAAGGGTCCTTCTACCCGGTCTTCCACACACCCGCATAAAAAAAGCAAGACCTTTGCAAGTCCTGCCTTTTTTCAATAATCTGTACATCCTTATTCAGCTTCTTTTTCTTTTGTTTTAGGAGCTTCTTCCTTTGTTTCGGCGGACGTCGTCTCCGGCTTTGGTTCAGCAGATTTTTTCCGGCTTCCTCCGCGACGTGTTTTCCTGGCTGCTTCCCTGGCTTCCCCTTTTCCTTTTCCGTAAACCTCGTTGAAATCAACCAGCTCGATCAGGGCTGTTTCAGCGTTGTCACCAACCCGGGTTCCCAGTTTGATGATGCGGGTATAGCCACCAGGACGTCCTGCCACCTTTCCGGCAACGGTGCCAAAGAGTTCTGTTACCGCCTCCTTATCCTGGAGGTAGCTGAATACCACACGGCGCTGGTGGGTTGTATTTTCCTTAGCTTTTGTAATCAGTGGCTCCACATATGTGCGCAAAGCCCTTGCCTTGGCGAGTGTGGTAACAATGCTTTTGTGATCGATCAGCTGGCAGGCCAGGTTGCTCAGCAACGCCTTACGGTGCGAGGCGGTCCTGCTCAGATTTTTGATTTTGTCTCCGTGACGCATGACTTGCAGATTTATAAGCCTTGTACCGTGTCAGGAATTACAAGACTGTGTGTAAAAAATCCCCGATAACCCTTGAACGGACGAACGGGTGTTATGTTTTATTCATCATCAATTTTCAGCTTGCCCAGGTCCATCCCGAAATGCAAACCTCTTTCGCCCAGCACCTGCTCGATTTCAGCCAGTGATTTCTGACCAAAATTCCTGAATTTCATCAGGTCTTCCTGTTCATAGGTTACCAGTTCGCTCAGGCTGTTGATTTTGGCCGCTTTCAGGCAATTAAAGGCCCGGACAGAGAGATCAAGGTCTTCCAGCGGTGTCTTCAGTACTTTGCGCAGCTGAAGGGTTTGCTCATCAACCAGGTCTTCTTTTTTCTCTTCCTTATTGTCAAAGGTGATATTTTCGTCGGTGATGATCATCAGGTGCTGGATCAGGATGCGGGAAGCCTGTTTAACGGCTTCTTCCGGATGAATCGTCCCGTCGGTCACCACTTCCATCATCAGTTTTTCAAAGTCCGTACGCTGTTCCACACGTGTATTCTCAATGGAATATTTCACATTCTTGATGGGCGTGAAGATGGCGTCGGTGGGAATATATCCGAAGGGTGCATCCTTTGGCTTATTGTCTTCGGCCGGAACGTATCCGCGTCCCTTTCCGATGGTGATTTCAATATCCAGTTTTGCAGAAGGATCCAGTGTACAAATGAGCAAATGTGGATTCATCACTTCAAAGCTCGGTGTCGCTTCTCCGATGGTTGCTGCAGTGAATTCGGTTTTGTTTTTCAGGCTCAGATTAATTTTCTCCTGTGCTACCTCATGTTCCACCTTCTTCTTAAACCGTACCTGTTTGAGGTTGAGGATAATCTCCACGACATCTTCTGTAACGCCTTTCAGTGTGGCAAATTCATGATCAGCTCCTTCTATTTTCACTCCGATGATAGCGTATCCCTCCAGCGAGTTCAGCAATACCCTGCGCAAGGCATTACCAATGGTTACGCCATATCCCGGTTCCAGCGGGCGGAATTCAAATTGGGCTTCAAAATCAGTTGCTTTCTGCAGGATGATTTTGTCTGGTTTCTGAAAATTTAATATGGCCATATTTTAGTTAACTATTTACGAACGATGGTTTACGAATATACTGTCCTGTTCTGCAGGGTCCGGACTGTATCTTCCCTGTCGCGGGAGGATCTTACCGACATTCCTGCTATTTGCTGTACAACTCAACAATCAGCTGTTCCTTTATGTTCTCAGGAACGCTTTCACGCTCGGGATAGGCGATAAATGTGCCCTTGAATTCACCTTCATTCCAGTCCAGCCAGTTGAATTTATTGTTCTTGCCGCGGATGTGACTGGTAATGCCCGTATTTGTACGGGTGCTTTCTTTCAGGCTGATCACGTCTCCCGGTTTCAGCTGAAAGGAGGGGACATTTGTCAGTGCGCCGTTTACCTCGATGTGTTTGTGTGCCACCAGCTGGCGTGCAGCAGGACGGGAAGGAGCAATGCCCAGACGGAAAACGGTATTGTCCAGGCGGGCTTCCAGCAGTTTGATCAGGTTTTCACCTGTAACGCCTTTTCTGCGCGAAGCCTCTTCAAATGTTTTGCGGAACTGGCGCTCCAATACCCCATAGGTATATTTAGCCTTCTGCTTTTCTTTTAACTGTAAAGCATATTCGCCCAAACTCTTGCGTTTACGCAACGCTCCATGCTGACCGGGGGGATTGCTGTTCTTGTTAAGATACTTTCCATTGCCTAAAATAGGCTCTCCGAAAATGCGGGAGATTTTGGTCTTTGGACCTCTGTAACGTGCCATTTTTTATCCTTTTTGATTTTTTAGTGACGGCATCTCATCATTAAAAATCTAAAATCAATGAGATACCCTATTGTTATCTGTTGGATGATCGGGTTGGCCTGACCGTACATTGTTGCATCCTGGCAGGCACCTGCTCCCATCCCGTACTAGACTCTTCTTTTCTTAGGTGGACGGCAACCGTTGTGGGGCAGCGGGGTAACATCCTTGATCATCACCACTTCGATGCCTCCATTGGAGATGGCGCGGATGGCGCTTTCGCGTCCGGATCCAGGGCCCTTTACATACACATCCACTTTCTTCAGGCCGGCTTCCACAGCCGTCTTGGCAGCATCAGAGGCTGCCATCTGGGCGGCATAGGGTGTGTTCTTCTTGGAACCCTTGAATCCCATTTTTCCCGCACTGCTCCAGGAAATGATCTGACCATGTTTGTTGGTAATGCTGATAATGATGTTATTGAAACTGGCGGTGATATGTGCATCACCGTATACATCCACTTTCACAACTCTTTTTTTCGCAGCGACTTTCGCGCTGGGAACCTGTGCTTTTGCCATAATTCTCTACAATGAGGTAGTCTACTGTTAAAAAATCAGATTCAGCCTGGCTGAACCGGAACCAGCTCTCCGCCTGCACCGGGCTTCCGCAACTGGTCCCTTTTTAAGATGGTGCATATAAATTTTCCGGTCCTGGTTGTCAGCGTAATTCGCCGCCATTCGCAACCGGAAGCAAAGTCTTATTTCTTGGGCGCCTTTTTCTTACCAGCGACCGTACGGCGTTTGCCTTTCCTGGTACGGCTGTTGGTTCGGGTACGCTGTCCGCGGACGGGCAGCCCTTTACGGTGACGCAAACCACGATAGCAGGCGATATCCAGCAAGCGCTTGATATTCATCTGAACTTCCGACCGGAGCGCTCCTTCCACCTTCAACTCATTGGTGATGATGTTACGGATGGCATTGAGTTCTTCGTCATTCCACTGATGAACTTTTTTGTCCAGGCCAATCCCCGCCTTTCCCAGAATGTACTGGGCAGTCGACCGGCCTATGCCGAAAATATAGGTCAGCCCTATTTCGCCGCGTTTGTTTTTAGGTAAATCTACTCCGGCAATACGTGCCATGTTATTATTTTAAAGTTTGTATTTCTCGTTTGTGATTGTCAACATCCTGCTTCCGGTTACTGCTGCATTTTCTCACGATGACTGAACCTTCCGCGGAGCAACCTTTTGTCCTATCCCTGTCTCTGTTTGAAACGGGGATTCTTCTTGTTGATTACATACAACCTTCCCTTTCTTCTCACGATCTTGCAATCTGCGCTGCGTTTTTTTATGGATGCCCTGACTTTCATTTTTTTTGCTTTTGGCCTTCAGCGAATAGCTTTTAGGGTTTTTAAAATATATTAATGCCTGATAATGAATATTTTGTCTTTTAATCTTTCCCCTGCTCCCGCCGCCCCTTACTTATAACGGAAAATGATCCTTCCTCTTGTCAGGTCGTAAGGGCTCATTTCCACTCCTACTTTGTCGCCAGGCAAAATCCGTATGTAATGCATCCTCATTTTCCCCGAGATGGTGGCCAGAATTTCATGTCCGTTTTCAAGTTTCACTTTGAACATAGCATTGGACAAGGCTTCTATAATCGTACCATCTTGTTTAATAAGTGCTTGTTTAGCCATACAATTTTGGGAGCGCAAAGATAGGCAATATCAGCCGAACCAAGAAAATTTCAGTGGAAAAATTATGTTTTATGTGGAAAAAACGGGCGATTGGTTAACAAACCGGACTGGGACGGGCCGCAGTGGTCAATCCCGGGTCAGTTCCACCTTGGTCATCTGCAGATAGTGGTTCTGCAATTCATGTACGGCAATGGGGTGTTGCAGGTGCCTCTTGTCTTCCCGGTACCACATCTCAAAATTGGAGAAATTGCCCATTTCCGCTAAAAGGATCCGGAAAGGCCCCCGGATATACTTTACCTGGTGATTACCAGTGTCCTGTCTTTCAAAATGGAATTTTTCAAGCTGGGTCTCATCAAGCGGAATCGGGAACAGCTGGTCGGGAGTATACCAGAATTCCTGCACTTCCGTCCCTACACAAATTTCCTTATCCTCATGGTTCAGATCTACCACTTCACCTTCCATCTGGCGACCCTGATTGTCGGCCATCACGATATCTCCGATTTTCAGTTCCTGGAACCTGATCATAAGCATCCTGTTTTGATAAGTGAATATAAAAAAATATGCCGAAGAACCAAGCTGTTCTCCTGAAAATAATGTCTCCGCGGTAGTCTTGCACCTACTCAGCCCAACTCATCGTATAATGGGGGTCTTCAATACCCAGGGCATCTACCGTCAGCTGGAGGGGATGGAAGGTATCCACCATAACGGCCAGCTCCCTGGTTTCCCTGGCACCGATACTTTTTTCCACAGCTCCCGGATGCGGTCCATGGGGGATCCCCCCCGGATGCAGGGTAAGCATGCCCCGGGTCACGTTTTTTCGGCTCATAAAATCCCCATCTACATAATACAGCAGCTCGTCGCTGTCGATATTGCTGTGATTATAGGGAGCAGGAACCGCCTGGGGATGGTAATCAAAAAGCCTGGGGCAGAAGGAACAAACCACGAAGTTGTTTCCCTCAAAGGTCAGATGAACCGGAGGCGGCTGGTGCACCCGGCCGGTGATGGGTTCAAAGTCATGGATGGAAAAGGCAAAAGGATAACAGCAACCATCCCATCCCACGACATCGAAAGGATGATGACCATAATGTATGCCGTACATCCTTCCCTTTTTTTTGGTCCGGATCAGGAAGTCACCCGTCTGGTCATTTGTAACCAGATCGGCGGGCAAGCGGATATCACGCTCGCAATAGGGGGAATGCTCCAGAAGCTGCCCATATTTACTCAGGTATTTCTTAGGAAACCGGATCGGACTGAAGGACTCCAGGATAAACAACCTGTTACCCGTACCATCAAAGTCCAGCTGGTAAATGGTGCCCCTGGGAATAACCAGGTAGTCCCCGTCCCCAAAGGCCAGGGATCCGTACTGGGTGTGCAGGATGCCTTTGCCCTCATGAATAAATATCAGTTCGTCGGCGTCCGCATTCTTGTAGAAATAGGATGAAAACCCCTCCAGGGGTGCAGCCAGCGAGATATGGCAATCCTGGTTGACCAGTATGGGTCTGCGGGAGGCCAGGTAATCCTGCACGGGAGTAATCCGGAAACCGTCAAAACTCCTGTGCTTCAGCATTTTTTCTTCGGCTACCTGTACCTGTACGTCCAAGGGCTCGTCTGTCCTGATGATTTCGGTTGGCGGATGACAATGATAGAGCAGGGAATAATCGTTGGAAAACCCCTCAGTCGAAAACAGTTCTTCGGCATAAAGAGTGCCATCCGGCTTGCGGTATTGGGTATGTCGTTTGTGGGGAATGTTTCCCACGGAATGATAATAAGGCATGGTGATGAGATTGAATGGATGTTGATAAGGAATCTTGCATGAAACCGGCAGAAGATTTTTACCTTCCGGCCAGCTCCAGACTCACCATGAGAAAATAATATTTCCATCCACGTTTATCAATCCAATAGGTGAAATTCCTGTGAAAAGGCATATAATGGTCCTTGAAACAAATTTACAGTATTGTACCTTACGAACCGTATATCCATATGCAAACGGGGCCAGCAGCGGGCATGATTATCCTGCAGTACCGGGAGCCTGTGCACGGTTATAGCCGGAATGTGCAGACCGGGTGAGCGCCGGGCGGTAAATCCGTGGACCGTAAATCCAGTACGGGTAGCCTTATGCGTGAGGAGGGCATGGGTTACTGCCAATGCAGATGCGCCGGTAACGCCGAGGGAACCAGTCGCGGCCCCGGCCATCCCTGTTCTCGTGGGGGGGCTGCACACGGACAACCGGAACAATTGAAAATGGAACCTCATGAAAAGAATCGGACTTTTATCTGATACCCACTCCTTCCTGGACGAAAATATCTTCCGTCATCTTGAGTCATGTGATGAAATATGGCATGCCGGCGATTTTGGTAATCTGGCCCTCGCCGAACAGTTGCAGGCCTACAGACCTCTGAGAGGTGTTTTCGGTAATGTAGACGGTTCTGATATCCGAACTGTTTACCCGGAAAAACTCAGGTGGGTCTGTGAAGAAGTGAACGTATTCATGATCCACATCGGCGGGTACCCGCCGCGGTATCTTCCGGCGATCAAAAAAGAACTCTATGCCGATCCGCCCCGGCTGTTTATTTGCGGCCATTCGCATATCCTGAAAATCATCTACGACCCCGCCCTGGGCTGCCTCCATATGAACCCGGGTGCAGCCGGAAATCAGGGCTGGCACAAGATCAGGACCATCCTCCGCTTTTCCATTTCAGGTAAGGATATCAGGGATTGCGAGGTGGTGGAGCTTGGAAAAAGGGGATGAGAAGGCCCGGCAGGAGGCCGCTCCATCGGGGCTGTTTTTTTTCCGTCAACGGGTACAGGGTACCCAGAAGCATAAGAATTGACTATGGTTCTGTCCTCCGGTATTTTGTGCCTATATAGTCAATGAAATCAGGCTCCAGGCCCTGGCTGCGGAATATCACCTGTATTTGCGCCCTGTGGTGAACTGAATGATAGATCAGCTGGATGGCAATATCCAGAAACAGGGCAGACCATCTCGCCCCGTCGAATCCTACGAAGGAAATTTCCTCCGCAAGCTGGCTTTCCGATTTTTTTCCGATGAGGTCCAGCCATGGCTGCAGGCTTGCCAACCATTCGGCTTCCAGACGGTCATAGGCATAGAGGGGATCCCACCAGCTCATCTGCTGGGCGTCCGGGGACTGGGTGACTCGAGCCATCCATCTGTATTGGGAATTGATCAGGTGGCTCATATACCTGATCCCTTCTCCAGGCTGCGGCAGGCCGGCCAATTTTTTGATCATCTTTCTGTTGGCCCGGTCATTGAACCCAAAACCCTCAAGTAGATATTCTTTCATTTCCATGGTTATCTTGTTTGAATGTGGTAATACTAATGACGGCCTGCTATACAGGCCAATGATCTGGAAAATACATCAACCTGGATCCAAACGCCTTCGGATTCCTGCTTTTTTCAGGCCATCTGCTTCCGGTAGGCCCCCGGGCTGACTGAATACTTTTGCCTGAAGCCGGTGACAAAATGTTCAAGGCTGTTAAACCCACACCCAAAGGCGATTTCACCCACAGGCAGGCGGGTAGTCTCCAGAAGGATCCTGGCGTGCTGCAACCTTACGGTGACCAGGTACTGATAGGGAGAGCAATTCGAAAACTGTCTGAAAAGCCTGCTAAAGTGGAATGGACTCACCAGGCAGTGCCCTGCCAGATGTTGGAGAGTGATGTTTTCCCTAAAATGATCCAGGATAAAGGCCCGGGCTTTTTCCATAGTGGGCAGATGATATTTTTTCAGTCCTTCGGGCAGGGGGTCGGCCGTTTTTTTACCGCACAATAGCAGCATGATCTTATCCAGCAGTCCGAAGACCATGTTGTCCACCAGGAGATGGTCATGCCCGTTTTCGGTAATTCTGCGCAGGATGGTATCATGCAAACATTCCAGTTCAGGGGTACTGTTCAGGAGGATGGCATGGATATCGGGGTTCTCCAGGAACCAGCTACCCTCGGGACGGTACTCGTCCTTCAGTAAAAGGTAAAACTCCGGTTTGAATTCAAAAATGGTGTTGTTGTCCGGCCGGTTATCAATATGACGGGTGATGTGCTCAAATCCGGGACGGGACAGAAGAATCCGCTCCACATGTGCCTCAAGACGATTGTTAAAAACCCTGTATTCAAAATACCCGCTTTTGACAAAACTGACACAAAAACTCCCGTTGTACTCAGGCTGGGTGAGTGAGCACGTTGTACAGTGACACCTGAAATCAAGAATTTGGAAACAATCCGAGCTATGCAGGATGTGAATGTCGGCGTCTACCATAACCTATCAAATGTACAAAACGGAAGTGGCTATGCCCGCTACTGGCTTTAAAAAGCAAGATTCCGAAGTCGCAGGAAATAAATTTTGTTGAAATTGCAGCCAGCCGGGACTGGCACAGATTTATTTTTTATGGGAAAGAACAACAAGTGGTTTGTTTTACCCGCGTTCCTCGCTATATACATCGTCTGGGGATCGACCTACCTGGCCATACTCATCGGTCTGGAAGGCATCCCGCCTTTTCTTTTGTCCTCGCTGCGTTTCCTGATGGCCGGTGCTGCCTTGTATGGATATTGTCACTGGAAAACAAAGGAGGCTATTTCCGTTTCTTCTCTGCGCAGAAACCTGCAGTGCGGCGTGTTGATGCTGGTGGGCGGTGTGGTATCTGTTACCTGGGCAGAGCAATTTCTTTCCAGCAGCATGGCAGCCATTATCGTGGCAGCCCTCCCCTTCTGGTTTGTCCTGCTTGATAAAAAACAATGGGCTTTCTATTTTTCAAACCGGATGCTTATACCCGGTCTCCTGCTGGGCTGCTCGGGTGTGATCCTCCTGCTGGGCCACCAAAGAGCATCGACCGGCATCCCGTTGAGGGGAGGCATGGGCATGCAGCTCGCAGGATCTCTGGTCATTGTCCTGGGAGGCATCTCCTGGGCTACGGGTTCCTTGTTATCCAAATACAGGCCTGCGAAAAATTCTATTATCATGAATGCCGCATTACAGTTTCTATCTGCCGGGACAGTCTGCCAGGTAATCAGTCTGGCAGCCGGTGAATGGGAAAAATTCGATGCTGCAAGAGTGCCCTCACAGGCATGGATAGCTCTTTT
>Ga0318562_10000470_pt1 | contig 18029 bp, 6 predicted proteins | sample GRESIP066b5f18_FD_203688 | JGI IMG/M metagenome (GOLD analysis project Ga0318562, IMG submission 203688) | Tropical soil microbial communities from Luquillo Experimental Forest, Puerto Rico - GRE.SIPMG.066b5f18 | ecosystem: Environmental > Terrestrial > Soil > Tropical forest > Bulk soil... | reverse complement strand
GGGACGTAATGGTAATAACGATGTCTGGGTCTCCTTGTTTATTCAGTTCTTAGTGCATCCACAGGGTTTGATACGGCCGCCCTGACTGTCTGAACACCTATAGTGATCAGGGCTATAGCGACAGCCAACATGCCCGCCATCAGGAATATAGTCCATCCGATCTGGATTCTATAGGCAAAACTTGCCAGCCACAGGTTCATGGCATACCAGGCAATCGGCGAGGCTATCAGCGTTGCTATAAGTACCAATCCGAGAAAATCTTTGGCAACCAAAAGCAGGATCCCGCTTACCGAAGCGCCCAGGACCTTTCGGATACCGATTTCTTTAATGCGTTGAGAGAGTACCAGTAAAACCATGGCAAGAAGCCCCATGCAGGAAAGTGAAACAGCAATCGCGGCTCCTGTCGTAAAAATCTGCATCAGCTTTTCCTCACGCCTGTATTGCCTGTTCACATTCTCATCCACGAAGGACCCCTGGAAGTCACCGGAAGGAGAAATGGTCTTCCAGACTGTCCTTATCTGCTCCATGCCTGAACCCAGGCTGCCCGGCCTGACTTTTATCAGAATGTAGTTGATTCCAAAATTCCTGTCCATGACCAGGGTCAATGGGTCTATCCTGGTCCGCAACGATTTGAAATTGAAATTTTTTACGACTCCTATGACCGTCAGGGGCCTGGCAGAATCAACCGGAAGCCTTGTTCCGATGATTTGTTTTTCCCCGATTTCTTTTGCCATTTCCTCATTGATCACAACAGCTGTACTATCTGTCGCAAATGCCGGGGAAAAATCCCTTCCTTCGATGAGCTTCAGGTCCAGTGCCTTTACGAAATCATAACTAACGCCCATCCAATTGCTTCTGATTTCCCGGTTTTTGTAATCGAACCCCATTATGGAAGTGCGACTGGATCCGTCGGTACCTGTTCCCAGGTTATCGTAGATGCCGGTGATGCATTCAACAGCGGCATTGGAGGAGAGTTTATTGCGCATTAACCGGAGCGCCTGTGCCGGGTCGACGTCTCCTGTTACCGGGATGCTGATCAGCTGGCTTGTGCTATAACCCAGGGGCATTGTTCTTAAAAAATGGATTTGCTCCCAGGTGATCAGTGTGCAGGATATCAGCATGATCGTGATGATGAACTGGAATGCGGTCAGTCCATTGCGAAGGTGATTAGACCGGCGCACAGAAAGTTTGCCTTTTAATACTTCGACCACATTGGCCCTGGCCATTAGCCATGCGGGATATCCGCCGGCCAGAAGGGTAATAACCGCGAAACATCCCAGCGTTGTCACCCAGACGACAGGTGACCCTAGCATGGCCCTACTGATGTTCATCTCAAAAAGTACTTTGTATTCGGGAAGGACCAGGTAGGTAGCCACACAACTGATCGTAAAGGCAATCAGGCATACAACCAGGGTCTCGACCCAGAATTGAACGGCAACCTGGTTTTTGAGGGCACCCATGGTTTTGCGAAGCCCAATTTCCTTTGACCGTGTAAATGACTTGCCAAGGCTCAGGTTAATGAAATTGATACAGGCAATGGAAATAATGAGGACAGCAATTGCTATAAGCAGGTACAAAAAACTTTTGTTGATGGATTCCCCTCCTCCGATGGCCGTATTAGTATGTACATCCAGCAATGGCTGCAGTCCCAGCTTCAGATAGGAACCGTCCGGTCCGGGGGCGGCACCATCTCTTTTCATCCTTTTAATGTCCTCCCCGAAATAATGATTGATGAAAGGGGGCAGCTTGGCCTCAAATGCCCGGGGTTCCTCATGATCTTTCAGCTGAATGTAGGCGTCATGAAAGTGGTTGTCCCAGGCGGAAACAACCTGGGGATAAATAGGGATGTTCTCAAATCTGGTCACCAGGTCAAAACGCATGCTGGAATTGTCAGGGAAGTCATCCACAATAGCGGAAACCCTGAATGGCTTCCAGCCATTCTCAAGTTGAATTTCCAGGGTCTTACCTACCGGGTCCTGCTGACCAAAGATAGCCCTGGCTGAGCTCTTCCGCAATACCACATCCTCCAGGTTCATTAGGGGCGAGGTTTTGTTTCCCGCAATTACCGGGAAGCTGAACATGGAGAAGAAATCAGGGTCGGTAAACTTCAGGGACTGAGATAACTTCTTATCTCCATACCGGATCACGAAGCGATGGTCCGTGTTTCTCGCTCCAAATTTTACATCCGGATTCTCAGTCTTTAGGGTGGGCAAGAGGGGAGCCGGCATGGCATTGCTCAACTGTTCCCCGTTGAGACTGCGGGATTGTAAATACAGATGGTAAATGCTCTTTGCGTTGGTATGAAACCGGTCAAATGAAAATTCATAACTGACGCTGAGAAGCAACAGCATGGCGCAGGTAAAGGCGATACCAAGGCCGGCTACGTTGATGGCTGTGTCGGTTCGGTGTTTCCATAAATGCCTCCAGGCAATCTTAAAATAGTTTTTGAGCATAAGTACTTTTTTTACGACCGTGACGACTTATCTGTTTCATTGACTTGCCGGTAAGGTACTGGCAAAATGACCCCGGTTCTGATGATGTTAATACCTTACTCCGTCCTCAGCGAATTCACCGGATTGGCCAGGCCTGCCCGGATTGCCTGGATACTAATGGTACCCAGGGCTATTACCAGGGCAAGCACGGCTGCAGCAGGGAACACCCACCAACTCATGTCAATCCGGTAGGCAAAATTCTGGAGCCACTGCTTCATGGCCCACCAGGCAATGGGAAAGGCAATCAGTGAAGCAATCACAACTAGTTTCAGAAAATCAATTGACAACATACCCGCAATATTCCAGAGTGTGGCCCCCAGAACTTTTCGAATGCCAATTTCCTTGGTGCGCTGAACGGTGGTAAAAGCGGCCAATGCAAACAAACCCAGGCAGGCCAGAAGAATGGCTGTAGTGGAAAAACAGCTAAATATCTGGCCAGTCCTTATTTCTGTTTTATACAGGGCGTTGTAATCTTCATCCAAAAAGTTGTATTCAAAGGGCCTGTAAGGAACGCGTTCTTTCCATACCCTTTCCAGAAAACCAATAGTGCCTGCAATATCCTGACCGGAAATTTTTACATACATCCTGTTGACCCACTGGGTATCGAGGAAAATCAACATTGGCCCTATCGGTTCATGCAGGGATGCGAAATGAAAATCTTTTATGACAGCTTTCACGGTTCCCGGACCCCCCTTCTCAACCCTTTGGCCGATTGCCTCTGCAGGGGTCCATCCCAAGGCCTTGGCAGCCGATTCGTTAAGCATGATGGAATACCTGAAATGCTTGTAGTTTTCGGATGTATCCAGATCGGATTGATCAGCCGGGCTAAACGTGGTACCCTCAACAATCTGTATACCGAGAGTCTTTACAAAATCCAGATCTGATGGGATGCACTTGATCGTTATGTTCTTGTTGTCTTTTCCGTTGTTCACCTGCAATCCGTCTGTCCAGGCGACAAAAACCGGGCTCCCGTTGGCCCCACCCACACTGATCACCTTCGGATTGCGCGCAATGGCTTTTTTTATTTCATCATAATCCCGATGCATCTGTCTGTCTACTGGTAGTACAACGATATGATCTTTGTCAAAGCCAAGTTTTCTATGCTGGATAAAATGGATCTGCTGCAGGATGATGAACGTCGATATCATGAGAAAGACTGAAATCAAAAACTGGAAAACGATCAGCGATTTTCGCAAACCATTGCCGGATGATGAAAAGCTGAACCCTGATTTGAGGATGCTGATCAATTTGATTTTGGAGAGTATAAACGCCGGATAAGCTCCTGCCAGCAAACTGACAAACAACCCCAGTCCCAGGAGCATCGATAGTGCCAGCGGATGGGTGAGTATGTAGGGGGAAAGCGCTTTGCCGCTTAGTTTGTTAAAAAGGGGGAGAAGGACAAGGCTGGCGACAACAGCCAGCAGAAGGGAGATAAAGGTCAGGAGACCAGATTCCCCGAGGTACTGTGCAAACAGTTCACCAGGTTTTGCCCCCATAACTTTGCGAATGCCAATTTCCGCACTTCTTCCGGCAGATTGGGCAGTTGCCAGATTGGTGTAATTAACACAGGCTATCAGCAGGATCAGTAGCGCAATAGCCCCCAATATAAAAATGTAGGTAATGTTTCCGTTTGGTTCCAGGCCGTCCTGGGAGGAATATAAATGGACTCTTTTCAGAGGCTCCAGATGATAGGTCAGGTAATCGCCTCCTTTCATCTCTGCTTCCTTCCGCACCTGGGCTGTATTCATATATGCAGTGACCTGTTTCTGCAGCTGCTCAAGCTGCCCTTTTCCGTGCAGCAGGAGGTAGGTGATATAATTGGCTGTCCACCACTCTTCCTTACTACTGGGATCCCAGCTTAAGAAGGAGGCAACAAAGTCATACTGGAGCTGTGAATTGTCCGGGCAATCTTCTACTACCCCGGAAACGGAAAAGTTTTGGTCGTTGGAAATGCGAAGGGTTTTTCCCATCGGGTCCTCCTGTCCAAAATATTTTTTTGCCATACTCTGGCTGATGACTATCTGATTGGGTTCACGCAAGGCAAGGGCAGGATTTCCCTTTAATAACCGGAAGGAAAAGATCCTGAAGAAAGACGAGTCTGCATAGAGCACCTTCTTTTCATCAAATACTTTGTCTCCATAGGTAATGATTGCAGGAAATTTGAGCACCCGGGCAAAGGCTTCTACAGCAGGAAAGGTTCTTCTGAATTGGGGACCCACTTTCGTTCCTGTCGTTGCCACCATTTCTTTGGTACCCCCTATGGAATACTCCATGACGACCCGGGCGATCCGGTCAGCATTGCTGTTAAAGCGGTCAAAGCTGAGTTCATGAACAATATAGGTTCCGATCAGGATACAACTGGTAATACCGATCGTCAGGCCTGTGATATTGGCAAAAGTGTAGAGCCTGTTCTTTCGTATTGTTCTCCAGGCCACCAGAAAAATGTTTTTGATCATGGGTTATATCAAATTGGTTATATGTTGGCTGTGTGCCATAGCACTGACAATGAAATTACATCTTAGCAATCCTTCCATATGCCATTCCTTATTTAATTATTATGCCGGCAGTTTCTACGGTATCCTGGTTTATTCCGTCCGCAGGGATTTAACCGGGTTGGCGATAGCTGCCTTTAGAGCCTGAAAGCTGATGGTGGCCAGTGCTATCCCAACGGCCAGGAAGCCTGAAGTAATAAATACCCAGGCCGAAATGGAAATCCTGTACGCAAAATTCTCAAGCCAGTTATGCATTACATACCAGGCGCAGGGAGTGGCTATAACGATCGCAATCAGAATCAGCCGGACAAAATCTTTGGACAGGAGCAACACGATGTTGGAAACAGACGCGCCGAGCACCTTTCTTATACCGATTTCTTTGGTCCTTTGAGCCGTAGAGAATAAGGCAAGCCCCAGAAGTCCCAGACTGGCAATAAATATGGCGAAGCCTGAAAAAATGGCGAATACTTTCCCGAATAGCTGGTCATTGCTGTATAGTTCATTGAATTTTTCATCCATAAAATAATAATCAAATAAGTTTCCAGGGAAAAAACTGTCATAGGATTTTTTGATGGATGATATTGTCCCTGCTAGGTCAGCAGTATTCACTTTGACTGAAATCGGGCTATATGTACTATAGGCAGGAAGAAACATGGTAGGTTCCATGGGGTAATGAAGGGACTTTTGGTGAAAATCATTCACCACACCGATCACGTCCCATTTTTTGTCACCTCGCATAATGGACTTGCCAATGGCATCTCGAGGTGAACGGAAAGCAAGCAATTTCGTTGCATTTTCATTGATGATGAGGTTGTGGAGTTTGCCGAAGTCTGGATTAAAATCGGAAAAGATATAGTCCCTGCCTGCAATCAGTTTTATTCCATAGAGGCTGAAATAACCATAGCCGACTCCCGTATGCCGCATGGTATAAAAGGAGTTCGGGTCACGGTCTGCCCGGCGCACGTTGAAACTTCTTCCCGTTTCGGTGCCCGGGACATTCCATGAATTGGATGCTCCTGTCACGCCGGGTATTTTACCCAATGCGTTTGTAAAGCTGTTTTCCCTGCTGATAAAGGTGGAATCCCACCTGGTGAGCTCGGGTGACTTTACAATAAGCATCTGTGATATATTCATTCCCAGGCTCTGCTTATTGACGAAATCAAGCTGCTTGTATACGATAATTGAGCCGGTAATCAATACAATGGTGATGCCAAATTGCCCGATAACAAGTGCCTTCCGAAGTAGAATCCCTTTGGACGATGCTGAATATTTTCCTTTAAGCACCAAAATGGGTCTGAAGGAAGACAGCACAAAGGCTGGATAAAATCCTGAAATAAGGACTCCTGCGAGAACCAGGATTATCAGTGACGCGGTAAGATTGTACCCGCTCAGACCTTTTTCAAACAGATACGAAAAGGAAAGATTATGCTTTACCAGGGCGTTGAACCCTTTCTGTGCCAGCAGAACCAGGCCAATAGCCGTGGCCAGGGAGGCAATGTTGATGAAAAAGGATTCGGTAAGAAACTGCCGGACCAGTTGGGACCGGGTAGCCCCGGCTACCTTGCGCACACCCACTTCCTTGGCACGATCCATTGATTTGGCGGTAGCCAGATTAATGTAGTTTACCCAGGCTATGACGATGATCAGAAAGGCAATGATCAGCAGACCCCACACCACAGTGGCACTTCCCGTTTTCCCAATTTCATATTCAAAGTCGGAATAGAGATGGGCCCTTGACACTGGCTGAAGATAAAACTTTTCATCACTGCCCGAAATTTTGCTGCCCTGGAAGTGCCGCTGGCTGAATACATCAAATTTTTTTTCGAGGGCTTTGTAATCAGTTCCATGCTTCAGCTGAACATAGTGCCAGAAGTCTGAATCCTTAAAATCATAGTCTGCTTCTTTATAGGGATGGCTTCCGGCCAGCATGCTAACATAGGACACCAGGATATCAAATTGCAGGTGGGAATTCTCGGGGACATCCCTGCAAATGCCTGTTATCTTGTACGGTATCGAATCCAGAGCCAGCACAATGACCCGCCCGAGGACTGAATTCCAGTTGCCGTTCTTCAGGTCAAATATTTTGCCTGCAGCAGATTCTGTCAAGACCACGGAGAAAGGTTCTTTCAGGGCTGTACGGTAATCTCCTGCGAGAAAGGGAAAGGAAAACATGCTGAGAAATGAATTGTCAACGGCCATTACCTCCTGGTCACCAATTTTCTTATCGTTGACAGTGACAATGTTTTTTCCAAAAGGTTCCATGCGCGCATGGTTGATCACCTCCGGAAAATCATCCTGCATAGCTTTGCCGATTGCTGAATAGGTAATGGTTCCGTGCTGGATGAGTTTACCATGCTGAAATCGGTCATTATAGACCCGGTACAGGTCTGCTGTGTATTTGTTGAACTGGTCATAGCTCAATTCAAAACTGACGAACTGCAGGATAAGCAGACAGGCCGCCATGCCAATGGACAAACCAGCGAGGTTGATAAGCGTAAAAGCCTTATTCTTCATAAGGTTCCGCCAGGCTGTCTTGAAATAATTCTTTAGCATTGCAATATATTTTATTCTAAAAAAACAACAGAAGCTCCCTGGAAATAATCAGCAGGGATAACTTTGCCCGGACCTTGGATTTATTCACGCGACAGGAAGTTTATCAAACCGGCCTTTTGGTTTCACTTACTGTCCTGGATGACGTTTCCCATCTCTACTCTGTTCTGAGCGACTGAACCGGGTTTGCGATGGCTGCCCTCAGAGCCTGGTAGCTGATGGTGGCCATGGCTATCAGCAGCGCTGCCAGCCCGGCCATGCCAAAAACCCACAGGTTGACATCGACCCTGTACGCATAGTCCTGCAACCAGCGACTGACTGCCACCCAGGCGACGGGCCAGGCAATCAGGTTGGCTATCAGGACAAGTTTGATAAATTGCGATGAGAGCAGGCTGACTAGGCTTCTGACAGAGGCACCCAGGACCTTTCTGATGCCTATTTCTTTTATCCTTTTTTCCCCGGCATAACTAGCGAGCCCAAATAAACCAAGAGAGGATATGATAAGGGCCAGGGTTGCCAGGATGCCCACGATCCTGCTCACCTGGCTATCTGCCCTGTACAATTCTTCGAAATGATCGTCCAGGAAATGATAGTCAAACGGATGGTCCGGGAAAATATTATTCCACACAGACCGGATGTAATTGATGGCTTCACCTGATCTTGAACCGCTCAATTTTATTGATGCGTTGCTGTATCCCCATTTTTCCTGATTGAACAGGAACATGGTCTCAATCTTATAATGCAGTGAATTAAAATTGAAATCCTTTGCAATTCCGACAATATATCCCAGGGAATCAAACCCGAAATGCCTTCCCAGAAGGGAAGACTGTTTGGCACTTCGATTATCCCTGAGGAGTTCCCTGGCCAGGGATTCATTGATGATATATTCCCTTCCGTTAGCAGATTTTTCGCGGGAAAAATTCCTGCCTTCGACCAGGTGCAGGTTAAACAGGGTCAGGTAATCCGGGTCTACGATCAGCCGGGTGGAGGTCAGATTCCTCAAGGGGCCGTCCCCCTTGAATTCGATGCCGGATTGATCAAGGTGACTACCCAGTTCATCCTGCGCCGCCGTCACGCCTGATACCAGGCTGCTTTTCAGCAGTTCCTCTTTGAAAGCATCATATTTTTTCATTGTAATCTCATCCAGTGGAATGGTCAACACCTTGTCCCGGTTGAATCCCGGATCCCTGTGCTGCATGAAGGTGAGTTGCCTGACTACAAAGATGGTGGCGATCATCAGGAATATGGCGCTAGCAAACTGGCCAACTACCAGGATGTTCCTGAGGGAACTCTTGTTCTTGCCCGTCTGCACGGATCCCTTCAATACCTTAACCGGCTGGAATGAAGAAAGGTAAGCGGCAGGGTATAGACCGGAGAGAATGCCCACCAGAATGGTTCCAGCAACCATAGCAAGAACGGTCACTGGCTGTGACCACAGGGGCAGTCTGATTTCTCTCTGACTTAGCCGGTTGATGTAGGGTAGTGAGAATTCAACAATAACCACCGCCAGCACCAGAGCGATCAATGACAGCAAAACCGTTTCGGCAATAAATTGTACACCCAGCTGGTACCGGTAGGCCCCAATCGATTTCCTGATGCCCACTTCCCTGGCCCGCTCTGCGGAACGTGCCGTCGACAGATTCATGAAATTGACGCAGGCGATCAGCAGGACGATCACAGCAATCGCGAAAAAAATATTTGTATACTGCTGGTCGAATTTTTGAAAGTTGAGGTAGTCCAACCCGATATCTGCAGCATGGGAATGCAGCTCCTTGAAAGGGAGAAGAAAAAGTTCATATTGTTTCCATCCATCTCCTTCCTTCAAATGGTTTTTCAAATAACCAGGGAATTTTTTTTCCAGGGCGGCGACATGGGTGCCGGAAGCTAGTTCAAAATAGGTGTCGAGCCAGTTGCCTCCCCACCAGTTCAGCATCTCTGGCCTGTAGATAGTATTGAACGATAACAGACCGTCAAACTGCAATTGGGAATTCTTCGGAACATCTTCCATGATCCCTGTCACCATGAAACTTAACGTGTCTCCCCCAAAATGCTGTATTGTTTTCCCTATCGGGTCTTCCTGTCCAAACAATTTTTCAGCGCTTGACCGGGTGAGCACAATACTGTGCGGGCTTTTTAAAACGGTCTCCCTGTTTCCCCTGATTAACGGAAAGTCAAAAATCTGCAGGAAGGTGGAGTCAACAAAAAACATCTGCTGAAAATAGATCCTTTTTTCCCCGTTGGTCAATTCGAACTGTGTCCAAAAATTTATCCGCGTAAAGTTTTTTATTTCCGGGAATTCATTTTTCAGGGTGGGGCCCATCGGGAACATGGAAAGAGCAACCTTTTGGGACGCCACCATACCCTCAAACTTCTGGACTTCATTGAGCCTGTAAATATTTTTGCTGTGGAACTGATCGAAGCTTCTCTCGTATAATACAAAAAGCATGATGACCAGGCAGGCAGCCATACCGATAGCTAAGCCAACGATGTTGATCGCAGAGTAGATTTTATTCTTGCTTAGGTTTCGCCAGGCGGTCTTGATATAGTTTTGGATCATGGTCCGGGTGATTGGCAAAAGTGACGTCGGATCTTCCAAATAAATGCTTTCCGGAAGTGTTTTTTAAGGAACCAACTATATGCCGGAATATCATATAAATGATTTACAATGTACTAGTTATATACCATATACGAAATAGTTCGTTTTCGATACAGGGACTGTTCGCTTTTGATACAGTCAGAATGGACCGGACAGGGCGGATGTGGGAAGTCAATTGACTCCCGGGCATGACTGTAGAGGGCCAATCTGCCGGCGGTAAAGGACCCGGCCGTGATTTTTAGGCAGGATAATTTCAGAAAGAATGGTTATTCAGTTCTCAGGCTCTTAACCGGGTTGGCAATGGCTGCCTTGATTGCCTGGAAGCTCACCGTGACCAGGGCTATCAGCAGAGCAAGTAGTGCTGCCAGTGCAAAAATCCACCATTCGATGGTGATACGATAAGCAAAATCACTCAGCCAGGAATGCATGGCCCACCAGGAAACAGGAGCTGCGATAACAAATGCGATGGCTACCAGTTTCATAAAATCTTTGGAGAGTAATCGGACGATTCCCTGTATGCTTGCTCCCAAAACTTTTCGAATACCAATTTCCTTTGTCCTTTGTTCTGCGATGAAGGTGGCCAGGCCAAAAAGGCCCAGGCAGGCGATTAGGATGGCCAGAACAGAAAAGATCAGGGCAATCTGACCCACTTTTTGTTCGGATTGGTACATTTCATTGAAAGATTCATCCATAAAGCGATAGCTGAATGGCATGCCCGGAGCCAGAGACTTCCATAAGGATTCAATCTCAGCAATCAGCGTCTTGATATTGGCAGTATTCACCTTGAACGAAGCCAGACCACCGCTTTTTCCCAGGAAGAAGCTGAGTGGTCCTACATTCTGGTGAAGAGTTTCGAAATTGAAATTTTTCACAACACCGATGATGTTGTATGATTGAGTCTTGTTGTTCTCATTAATCGTATAGATTTTCTTTCCTATCGGGTCATCATAACCCAGGAAAGAAGCCGTGGTCTCGTTGATAATGACAGCGGTCGAATCGCTGCCAAAGTCGCGTGAAAAGTTCCTGCCCCTGGCCATTTTCATTCCCATCGTCCTGAGGTAATCGTAATCGACGTACCATGTCTGCATGTCAATGCCATTTTTGGAATCCATGACCGCTTCTTTGGAGAAGGTCTGATCGGTCCTCGAGGATTGCGTGACCGGCAGAAAACTACTCAGGGTCCCTGTTTCCACCCCGCTAAACCCCATCACCTTGTTTTTAAAAGGAATTGCGTTATCGCTGAGTGAATTGACGCCGTCAATGACCAAAACCTGCTCCTTTCTGAATCCAAGGTCCTTTGACTGTATATAGTTAAGCTGTTTATAGATTACAATAGTCCCGATGATGAGCATAATAGAGGTTGCAAATTGGAAAACCACCAGGAGACTTCTCAGACCGCCACTTTTGCTACCTAACTTCAGTTTGCCTTTAAGAACTTCGATCGGCTTAAAGGCAGAAAGGAAAAACGCCGGATAACTTCCGGCAAGCAGGCCCACAACAAGGGGCAGTGCAATCAGCGATGGGAGAACAAAAGGAGAAATAAAGTTCGACATGCTCATGGTCTTTCCGGAAACCTGGTTGAAAACGGGGAGTACGAGCCAAACCAAGGCGATGGCAATGACCAGGGAGAGCATGGTCATGAGGGTGGACTCGGTCAGGAATTGTGTGATCAGTTCCCTCCGCTCGGTACCGAGTACTTTTCGGATACCTACCTCTCTCGCCCTATTGGCTGACCGTGCTGTGGTCAGGTTCATAAAATTGATGCAGGCTATTAACAGGATGAGCAGGGCAACGGCAGAGAATATATAAATATATTGGATATTTCCACTGGCCAGGAATTCATATTGCCTGTCTGAATACAAATGGATTCTCGTTACCGGAATCATGGAATACTCCAGTTTATTACCCGCTTTCCGGAAATCATCCATGGTGTTGATCTGCATGTACTGTTTTGCTTCGGGCAGACAGTACTTGTCTATATAATGAATAAAATTTTTTTCGAAGGCATTCGGGTCGGTTCCCTCTTTTAAAAGCAGGTAAGTATGAAAATTATGGCTCAGGAATTGCCCCCAGGTGTAGTCCACATTTTTCATCGAAAAATAGAAATCAAACTGAAAATGGGAGTTGTGCGGAATATCCTTAATGACGGCGGTAACCTTGTAAAGGGTCTTCTGGCGGCCTTCAATTTCGAGTGTTTTTCCCAGGGCGTCAATGGTTCCAAAATACTTTTTGGCAGCTGATTCGGTTATGACTACGGTGTTGGGTGCATTGAGAGCATTTTTGGGGTCCCCGGACAGGGCGGTCACCTGGAATATCCGGAAAAATGTAGAATCTGCATGTGTCACGCGTTCTTCATTGATAAAGTCATTTCCCTTCTTGATCAGTTTGCTTCCGTTGCTGTTAAACAGGCGTGCGTACTCTTCGACCTGAGGGTAATCTTTTTTCAGCACCTGCCCCATCATGTCGGAGGTGAACGGCATATGAAGGTCTCCTCCTCCGAAGCGGATGTCCGCATTGAGACGGTAGATCCGTTGTGAATTCGGATAGAATTTGTCAAAACTCAATTCGTCCAGTACGTACATAGCAATCAATAAAAAACAAGTCAGGCCTGTGGCCAGGCCAACAATGTTGATTATTGAATATATCTTGTTCCGAACAAGATTCCTCCAGGCTACTTTCAGGTAATTCTTGAACATGAATTAAGGTTTTGGTGGCTTATTTGAAATGTTATAAACGGCCTTCGCGGGCCAGAGATGAATATACTTCATTTGCTTGAACGCATGAGCCATCCCTATTGTTACCGCAGGAAGGTCCCTTAACCGGTCTTTACCTGTCCAAAATGGCAAGTTGCCTGATTTTTCAGACCCCTGCTCCCGGCGCAATCCAGTTATTTTTCCGGGCCGATCAATTTGGATAGCCAATGCTGGCAGGCTGCCGCTTTACCGGATTGAGAGATGCCCAATCGGTACTACCTGATGATTTCTGCACTCATTCTGTTCGCAATGATTCCACAGGATTTGCCAAAGCAGCCCTGATGGCCTGCAGGCTGATGGTTATGAGGGCAACCAGGGTCGCCAGGAACCCCGCTGCCAGGAAGACCCAGAGACCGATACTGATGCGATAGGCGAAATCCTTTAACCAGTTGTGCATAGCGAACCAGGCAATGGGAAATGCAATAAGGGCAGCAATCAGAACCAGGCGGAGAAAGTCACTGGATATCAGGGTCACAATCTGAGAAACACTGGCGCCCAGCACTTTCCGGATGCCAATTTCCTTTATCCGCTGGGTGATGGCAAACGCGGAAAGGCCAAACAACCCCAGACAGGCTATAAAGATGGCTATGCATGCAAAAGTCATAATGATCGTGCCCTGCCTTTGTTCAGACCGGTATAGATTATCAAACTGCTCATCGAGGAAATTATACTGGAAAGGTATCCCCGGAACAAATTTTCGCCAGGTACTTTCAATAAAAGCCAGGGTAGAAGGCATGTTTCCGCCGGATATCTTTACAGTAAGGTTATTGTAAAAACCCGACTGGGAAGGGGAGGGCAACAGGAATATCATGGGAACAATCTGCTGATGCAGGGATTCAAAATGAAAATCTCCCATCACTCCGATGACATGCCCTTTGGCATTCCCATATTTAAAATCCTTTCCGATCGCAGCCTGCGGGGATTTCCAGCCAATGGTCTTCACCGCCGCTTCATTAATCAGGAAATTGGAGGTATCCAGTCCGAAGGCATGGGAAAAATTCCTGCCTGCCACCATATGAATCCCAAAAGAGGGAACAAAATCATAATCGGTGGCCACATACTTTATATCCGTATTGAGTGGTTTCAGGGAATCTCCCGAAAGAGTGAACGCCCCCATATCGTCGAGCAGCCTCCCTGACGGAATCCGTGATGAACGGGCCGCATCCCGGACCGCCTGGTTTTGCAGGAGCTCATTTCTAAATGCATCATATTTGTCATAAAGGGCGGTATTGTACAGCATGGTGATGACATGTTCCTTGTCGAGGCCCAGCGATTTTTCCTGCATATACCGGAGCTGCCGGAATACGATGAGTGTACAAATGATCAGGATGATGGAAACGGCAAACTGGGTCACTACAAGTACTTTTCTGAAAGAGATGTTGCTGCCGCCGGCTTTGAATATACCCTTGAGGGTCTTTACCGGCTGAAAGGAAGACAGGAAAAGGGAAGGATAAATTCCTGCGAGAATTCCGATGGCAAAGGGTGCAAGAGCCAAAGGGACCAGGATCTGCCACTTTACGAGAATGTTGCCACTGATATGCTCATCCGAAATCCGGTTCAGGAAGGGGATTAAAAAATAGAGAAGCACCGCGGCCAGTATGATCGCCAGCCATGTCAGCAGGACTGATTCAGTCAGAAACTGGAAGATCAGCTCCTTTCTTTCTGCCCCAATGACTTTTCTGATTCCTATTTCCCTTGCACGCAGGGCAGACCGCGCAGTGGAAAGGTTCATATAATTGATACAGGCAATGAGCAGGATAAAAAGGGCGATGGCTGCGAATATGTAAACCCGGCCGATGTCGCCATTTTCTTCAGCCTCGTAATCTGTATGGGAATACAGGTGGATATCGGTGAGTTTCTGGAGCCCGAGTGAAGTGAACTTAGAGGGATCCTGACCGTTGAAATCTCTGTGATCCATATGTTTGTCTAGGAAAGCCGGGAACCGGTCGATCATAGTCCTGACGGGATAATGTTCAGGCAACAGTAAAAATGTAAAAAAGGAATTGTTGCCCCAATTGGTCCTGAGGTTTTCCTCCCCATAAATGGTAGAATCCCTGAGGGTACTGAATGATAGTAGCATACTGGGATGCATATGCGCATTGGAAGGGAAGGCCTGGTAGATGCCGGTAACTTTGAAATTGACCTTGTTGTTACAACGGATCATCTTGTTCATCGGTTCATCATTGCCAAAGTACTTTTTGGCCGTTTCCTCGGTAAGCATAACAGAAAAAGGATCGGCAAGGGCCCTCTTGGGGTCACCTTTGAGCACCTTTACCGTAAAGACATCAAAGAGGTTTTCATCCGCAAAAAAGGCATGGGTTTCGTTAAACATCTTCTCCTCGTAACGAAACGGGGTTGTTCCATAGTCGAGTAACCTGGTCATTTTCTCGATATCCGGAAAATCATTTGTAAGGTAGGGGCCAAAGGGAGGGGAAATCGTGCTCAGGCGAAGCGAGATGGATCCATTCTGGTTGTTGAAATCCCTGGTCACGCGATATATCCGGTTTGCGTTGACATTGTACCGGTCAAAGCTTAATTCGTTGGATATGTAGGCCAGTATCAGCAGGCAGCAGGCCATGCCCACTGTCAGCCCGAAAAGGTTGATGCCGGATATGAGTTTATACTTCACCAGGTTGCGCCAGGCAACTTTGAGATAGTTTCTGATCATGGTATTAATATTTGCAGCCTGGGACAGCCACAGAAGGTCAGGGCTGGAACCGGGCTATTTTACTGCAAAGGATACAAACCTAAGAAACCATTATGGACAGGTCTCCAGAAGCCGCCTAAAATCCTGTTTCCACCAGGACTATTCTGTCCTCAGGGATTCAACGGGATTTCTGAATGCGGCCCGGACAGCCTGAAAACTGACTGTGCACAAGGCAATCAAAGCAGAAGAAAGCCCTCCCAGGATGAATATCCACCAGCTGACCTGAATCCTGAATGGATAATCCTGTAACCATCTGTTCATGAAATACCAGGCTATTGGCGCTGCGATGGCAAATGCAATAACTATCAGTACAATGAATTCCTTGGAGAACAGGTATATTATATTTGCCGAAGAAGCTCCCAGCACCTTACGGATCCCTACTTCCTTGATCTTTTGTACGGCCATGAAGGAGGCAAGCCCGTAAAGGCCCAGGCAACTCAGGAAAATGGACACCAGCGCGAACATCTGGTAAAGTCGGGACAATTGTTTTTCCTGCTTATAGAAATTTTCGATCTTATTATCCAGGAACTGGTACTCAAAAACAAAATCAGGGTAGACATCCGACCAGATTTTTTCTAAAGCCTGGATACTGGTTGAAATATCACTGGTGCTGAGTTTAATCGATGCTTCACTATATCCCCTGTTCATGGATGCAATCAGCACGGGGGCCAAATCACGACGGAAGGACCTTGCATTAAACTCTTTCATTACCCCAACGATGGGACCTTTTATCGTCCCTCCCCATAAACTGATTTCTTTATTTAAGGCATCTTCCGGCTTGCGGAGACCGAGATTTTTAACGACCATTTCATCCACCAGAAATTCCCGGGCCGTATCAGAAGGTTCAAGGTTTCTCCCCGCAAGCAGGGGCAGCCTGTAGGTTGGCAGGTATTGATGGTCTGCCCATTTAATAATGGAATAAAAGTCAGTTTCCTTGATGGCATGGTTGAAGGTAAAGGTCGTCCAGTTGTCATTGTCGTCTTCTGCAGGAGTATTTGAATTGAAGCTGGCCATTCGAATCCCTTCCACCGCAGACAGCTTTTCCCTCAGGTAGGGCAGCCGGCTGGTTCCCACACTGTCTCCCGGAACAGGAATATTGACAACGGCTTCCTTGTCAAAGCCAAGTGGTCTTGAATTGAAATAGTTCATCTGCCTGGCCAAGATCAGGGTGCCGACAATAAGTGCCTGTGCGATGACAAACTGGAAGATGACAAGACCCCTTCTCAGGGACAGGCCCCTGCTGGCAAGGGCGACGAGCCTGCTTTTTAAAGCCTGTATGGGATTGAACCGCGACATTACCAGGGACGGATAAAATCCGGCCAGTAAGGTAACCATGAACGCAGTAATAAGAAGAAAAGAAAGAACCTGCGAATTAAACAGCATGCCGATAGCGAGTGGTTTGTCAAGGAGGCTGCCTATTGATGGCAAGCCCGCCAGAACAATCAGCAGTGCCATTACCACTGAAATTCCAACGATTATCAGGGTTTCGATCAGGAACTGCATTTTTAACTGGGACCGGCTGCTTCCCAATACCTTGCGGACCCCTACCTCGCGGGCCCGGTTTACGGCCTGGGCTGTCGCCAGGTTCACAAAATTGACGCAGGCAATGAGCAGGATAAATCCGGCGATCATCCACAGAGCCCTGATCATTTCAGGGCTGATGGATTTTCCACTAAAATTGCCTGCGTGGGTGTCGAAGTGTATTTCCTTCAGAGGTTGAATGATATGGCTGTCCTTATCATTGACAGGTTCCATTTTTTTTGAATAGCTTCTCAGTCTGATGTTGAAATCCGAAACGGAGATATGCTCGGGAAGCAGGACAAAACATCCAAAGCTGCTGGTGGTGCCTTCCCAGTTCGAAGACTTTGCAAAATCGGCTGTAAATCCGGTTCCCATGGCAACCACTACTTTCAGCGGGAGATCCGTGTTTTTGGGAATGGATGCCAGGATGCCCGTAACCTTGAGGTTCTCCTTATTGTTCCACCGGACCATTTTCCCGACCGCATTTTTCCAGTCTCCAAAATATTTCTCGGCGATTTCCCTGGTGACAATGGCTGTATTGGGATCCTTGAGGGCCGTGGCGGGATTGCCCGCCAGCAGAGGAAAATCAAATATTCTCAAAAAAGAGGGCGTCGTAAAGAAAACTCCCTTTTCTTCCTTGAATTTCTTTAAGGACTGTCCATTCTGGTCCAGCACGATGATCTGGTCATCTCCCTGCGCAAACACCGGGGCAATTTCCTTCAGCTCCGGGAAGGCTGATGACAATCCCCCGGGCAGCGCGAATGGCACAGCCTTTCCATAAAAAATATTCGCCACATCTGCGTGATGGTATTCAGTCAATACGCGATAAATGCGGTCCTTTTTCGAATGAAAATCATCAAAACTTTGTTCAAAGCGTATAATAACAAAGATGACCAGGCAAACTGAAACTCCCACTGC
>Ga0318562_10000467_pt1 | contig 18081 bp, 13 predicted proteins | sample GRESIP066b5f18_FD_203688 | JGI IMG/M metagenome (GOLD analysis project Ga0318562, IMG submission 203688) | Tropical soil microbial communities from Luquillo Experimental Forest, Puerto Rico - GRE.SIPMG.066b5f18 | ecosystem: Environmental > Terrestrial > Soil > Tropical forest > Bulk soil... | reverse complement strand
ATGGCCGATTGTGACCGCGGCGATGCGCCGCTTCGCCTGTGCCGCCTCCCCTGGATTGTTGACGATGAACGGGTAGATCACCGGCATCGGGCCGAGCACCGCCTCGGGCGCGCAGCTTTCCGACAGCGCCACCGCCTTGCCGGGCAGCCATTCGAGCGTGCCATGCGTGCCGCAATGGATCATGGCGTCGATTTGCTCGCAATGCCGCAGCCACAGATAGAAGGCGATATAGGCGTGCCGGGGCGGCAGATTGGCATCGTGATAATCGTTTTTGCGGCTGGCGACGCGCCCGCGATCCGGCTGCAGGGCGATGACGAGGCTGCCGCATCGCAGGATGCGAAACGAGAAGCCGCCGGCGCGCAGCGCCTCATCCTCCTGCGGCGCGCCCCAGCTCGCCGCCACCGCGTCGCGGAAGGCGGCTGGAAGCGCTTCGAAGAGACGCTGATAGGTTTCGAGGCCGAGGCGGGCGGCCTCGGCGCCAAGCGAGCGGCCAGTGAGCGCGCCCATGAGTTCGGCCGCGTCCGGCGGCGTGGCTATCGCATAACCGGCGCGGCGCAATCGCTCGGCGATCTCGACCGCGCTCGCTGGAGCGTCGAGGCCGACCGCATAGCCGGCCCGCCCGCCCTTGCCGGGATAATCCGACAAGATGCAGGCGAGGCACCGTTCGGGCGCCGCGAGCCGGCGCAGCCGCGCCCAAGCCGCCGCGAGATCCGCGGCCCGCGCCAGCCGTGAGGCTTCCGGCTGATGCGCGAGCCGCGTGAATTGCAGCGCCTCGCTGCGTTCGGCCTCACCCTTGAAGGAGATCGCACCTGCGAGGATCCGCCCATCGATCTCGGGGAGAACAACGTTCATAGCGAGATCGGCGGCACCCAGGCCCCGCGACCCCGCCTGCCATTCGGAAGCGCCGGAACCGGCGAGCACGGTCTGCAGCACCGGGCAATCCGCGGCGTCGAGCGGGCTTGCACCATCGAGCCTTGCTGAGAAGGCCGTGGTGTTGAGGATGACATCTGGGCGGGTCGCTGCGAGCCAGCTCGCAAGCGGGCAGGCGGCCTCTTCGTCCTTGAGGCTCGTCACGAAGGCGGCCGAGACCGCAAAGCCGCGTGCGGCGAGCGCATCGGCGAGCGCCGTCACCGGGAGCGTGTCGGCAGCGAGCAGCACCGAGCGGTAGATCAGGACCGCCGCATGCGGGGCGTCGCGGCGTGCCTTACGGCAGGCCGCCTCGAAGAGCCCGAAGGCCGGCACCGGCACCGGCTCCTTGCCACCGCGGCCTCCGCCGAACCGATGCGCGATGTGGCGCAGGAGCTCGCGCAAATTGTCAGGCCCGCCATTCTGCAGATAGGCGAAGAGACGCGCGAGCTCAGGCTTTTCGAGCGTCGAGACGTCGTCGAGGCGCTGATCCGCGCGCGCGTCGCCCGGCAGCACGGCGAGCGCGAAGCCGTGACGGCGCGCCGCGCGTCCGAATTCCTCGGCACCATAGCGCCAGTAATCGAGCCCGCCGAGGAGCCGGATCAGCACGAATTTGGCCTTGAACGCCGTGTCCTCGATGTAGCGATCGACCGAGAAGGGATGTCGAAGCGCCGAGAGGCTCGCGAGGCGCAGGCTCGGCAGCTCCGCTTGCGCGCCATCCCAGGCGGCGGCAACCCCGGCAAGATCGCTGTCCGAGAAGGAGAGGACGAGGATATCGGCAGGATTCTGCGCCAGATCGATCGCCTCGACGGTCTCGTCGAGCGATCGTGTCTCTGTGCGCAGAAGGTGCATGCCGTCGGCTTCTAGGCGTGGGCGCTGATCTGCGCCGTGATCGCGGCACGGTCGATGCCCTTTTTGCCGATCACCACCAGGCGGCCGCGCCGTTCCTCGCCGTTCCAGGGCCGGTCGAATTGCTGGCGGAAGCGGCGGCCGACACCTTGCACCAGGAGGCGCATCGGCTTGCCGCGCACCTCGAGGAAACCCTTCATGCGCAAGACATCGTGCTCGGCCGCGACCTCAGTGAGCTTCTCGACGAAAGCGGCCGGATCCGCGATCGGGGCGAGATCGACCACGAAGCTGTCGAAATCGTCATGGTCGTGCTCAGGCTCGGCATCGTGATGCGAGGGCCTCGCCGCGAGGTCGTCCTCGGCCGCAGCCGAAAGGCCGAGCAGCACGGCGGCGTCGATCCGCCCCTCGCGGGTCGCCACGACCTTCACGGCGCGCGGCACGGTGCCAATGATGTCGCCGCGCACGCGCGCGGTCTCTGCCTCGTCGACGAGGTCGGCCTTGTTGAGCACGATCAGATCGGCGCAGAGAAGCTGATCCTCATAGACCTCCTCCAGCGGATTGTCGTGATCGACGGAGGGGTCGGCGGCCCGCTGACGCGCAAGCTTCACCGGATCGTCCGCGAAGCGCCCCGCCGCAACGGCCGCTGCGTCGACGACTGCGACTACCCCATCGACCGTGAGCCTCGAGCGCACGGTCGGCCAGTCGAAGGCCTTCACCAGGGGCTTCGGCAAGGCGAGGCCCGACGTCTCGATGACGATGTGGTCCGGCCGCTGCTCGTGTGCGAGCAGCGCTTCGATCGCCGGGACGAAGTCATCTGCCACCGTGCAGCAGATGCAGCCATTCGCCAATTCGACGATGTTCTCCTCGGGGCAGCTCTCGATGCCGCAGGAGCGCAGGATATCGCCGTCGACGCCGACATCACCGAATTCGTTGACGATCAGCGCGAGGCGCCGCCCGCTCGCATTCTCCAGCAGGTGACGGATCAGCGTCGTCTTCCCGGCGCCGAGAAAGCCGGTGACGATTGTGACTGGGGTCTTCAGCGTGACGGGAGAGTTGGCGGGCGACGTCATTCGGCGGCCTCCGGCAGATCATGAGAGGGGGATGAGGGGAAAGGAGGAAAACGCGCCACCACACCCTTCTTCAGGGCGTCGGGGCGCTGCTTCCAGGGGATGAGCCCGTCAGGAGCGGCAGCGTAGAGGGACGCCGCATCGAGTATCGCTTCGGCGGTGGGGTCGTCCGGGGCGAAATCGCCATACACGTAGGTCCATTTGCCTCGCGCCGCGAAGCCGATCGTGCAAGGGCGCTTACAGACGCTGAGGCATTCGACCGGCAAGAGCTCGACGGGGTCGCGCCCGCCGCGACGCGCCAGCGCCCGCCGCAAGGCGCCATGGAGGCGCGCGCCTGCGCGTTCCGCCGCGGGCTCGACGAGCTCGCTCGCTGAACGACAGGTCACGCAGATATGGATCGATGTCGCCTCAACCGCCATCTTCGCGATGCTCCCGCTCGGCCTTGCGCCGTCCTCTGGGGTGCATCGGCCGGGCATGTGGAACCGCCCAGCGTCCGGCCGCGTTGAAGCGCGGCGCCGAACCGCCTCCGGGGCGCCCCGCCCGGCGGCCTGCTGTCGGCAATGGCAGGTCTCCTGGCTCGCGGATCCTCGCCTCGCGCTGCCTTCCCGGGTGCCTATGGGGCCTCCAGTGGCGTCGTTGCGCGAAGCTCACCGCTTACAGTTGCGGGGGCAGCTACGGCATTGGCCCGCATCGTGGCCCAAAGGCTTCGACGTCGAACCGCACCGCATTCCCTTTTCACCTCTCGATCAGAGAGGACCAGTGCCGCAGCTAGAGATAGAGGCGCGCCGCGCCAGGTGTCAATCTTCAGGCCGTGCCTTGCGGGCGCTCCCTGCCGACCTATCTTCAAAGGGCAATGGTTCAGGAGGGTTTCGCATGACGTCGCGAACGGTTGGCGGCACGGCCGAGCATCCGATCATCGTCGATTCCGCCAAGGGCCGCACCAAGGTGAGCTGGAAGGGGGCCGTCATCGCGGACAGCGGCGGGGCCCTCGATCTCCAGGAGGCCACCTATCCCGTGGTCAAATACGTGCCGCGCGCCGATGTCGACATGGCGCTGCTGCGGCGCACCGAGCACACGAGCCATTGCCCGTATAAGGGCGATGCGAGCTATTTCTCGATCGTGGTCAACGGCGCCGTCTCCGAGAATGCGGTCTGGTCCTACGAGAATCCGCTCCCCGGGGTTGCGGCCATCAAGGACCACCTCGCCTTCTATCCGAGCCGCGTCGACCGTATCGAGGAAATCGGCTGAGCTGGGACCGCGATCGTCCCGGTCGCAATCTCTTCCATCAAGGCGAGCGAGGACGGCGAGGCTTTAAGAGCGCGAGACGCCCGCGGTCCCAGGACCTGCGGCCGCGATTATTCCTTCGGCTTCAGGTCCTTGAGCTTCGCGAACACGCTGTCGGCGTCGATGCGCTCCTCGGCGGGCTTCGGTGCCGAAGGCGCGAAAGTCGGCAGTTTCTCGGTAGGCTCAGCCGGCTTGCGGGCAGCCGTGATCTCGGCCGAGAGCAGGGTCGCGCCCGTCTCCTGCACCACGATCGGCTTGTCCTTGGCGGCGCGGGCCACCTCCATGTCGAGGTCGATCTGCGAACAGAGGCCGAGCGTCACCGGGTCGAGCGGCTGCAGGCTCGCCGAATTCCAATGGGTGCGCTCGCGCACCGCCTCGATCGTCGATTTGGTGGTGCCGACGAGGCGCGAGATCTGGGCGTCCTTGAGCTCGGCATGGTTGCGCAGCAGCCACAAAATGGCGTTCGGCCGGTCCTGGCGGCGCGACAGCGGCGTGTAGCGCGGCCCCTTGGTTTTGCGCTTCACCTCGGGTAGATGGACCTTGCTCTGCGCCATCTTGAGGCTGTGGCCGGGGTCGCGCTCGCCGCGCACGATCTCCTCGCGGGTGAGCTGGCCCGTCAGCACCGGGTCGAGCCCCTTGATGCCGGCCGCCACCTCGCCATCGGCGATGCTCTTCACCTCGAGCGGGTGCAAATGGCAGAATTCGGCGATCTGCTCGAAGCTGAGCGCGGTATTGTCGACCAGCCACACGGCGGTCGCCTTCGGCATCAACAAGAGAGCCATAAAGTTAACCTCCGTTCGTTCGGATGACGCAGATCCAAAATGCACATATCCCTTCGGCCCCGGCTCGGCCGAGGCCGGAGCATCCTTCGCGCACAGAACCGAGGGAATACTGGGGCATATAGGCGGTTTGGCCGCTCATGGCAATTGTGACGCCTCTTCCTTCTCCCGCGGAGCGGGCGAAGGAGGAACGCCGACTCTTCGGCCCTCGGCAATGGCGTGGATTTGGGCGCTGACCGAAGGTTCGCGCGCCATCAGGCGCTGGAAATCGCTGCGTGGCAGGAAGAGGAGCTGGCAGAAACCGAGCGCCACCACATCGGCATTGCGGGGCTGGTCGTAGAGGAGCGACATCTCGCCGAAGAACTGGCCGCTGCCGAGCCTGAGCGATCCGCCCGGCAAAGCGACCTCGGCGGCGCCCGACGAGATGAAATACATGCCGTCGCCGAACTCGCCCTTGCGCACGATGGCTTCGTCGGGCGCTGCGAGGCGCGGCCGCAGGAGCCGCGAGATCTGCTCTTGCGTGGCGCTCGCCGTGCCGCGGAAAAGATCGACCCGCGATACGAGCTCGCGGCGGTCGAGGCTCAAATCGAGCCTCGGGCGGCGTTCTTCGGCGGCGCGCCGGCGCGAAAGATCGCGCAGCAGATCGGTGAACGCCTGATCGGGCAGGATCGATTCCTCATGCAGCTCGGCAAGGCTGTCCTCTTCCTTGCGCAAAGCCCTCAGCGCGAGCAGATTGTGCCGCAGCGCCTGCGCGTAATTCGGATATTGCAGCTCGATCGCGGCTTCGGCGCGCTGCGTCTCCTCGAGGCGTCGGGTCAGCGCCTGTGCGACGGGCTCCATGACGGTCTCGCCGAAGAGCGGCTGCAGCTTCTGCTCCACGAAGACCTGCAGGTCCTGCACCACCGAGCGCATGGTCACCAGCAACTCCAGGCGCTTGGCGAGCTGGCGTGAGAGCGGCGTTTCGAGCCCGAGCCGCCGATAGAGGGAGAGCGCGATCCGCAGCTCGCGCGGCAATTCGAGCGCCTTGCCCGCAGCTGCGAGATAGCCGTCGAGACCGCCCGTCTTGATGCTATCCTCGAGGCGGCTGGCACGCATGAGGAGCTCGGCGAGCACCCGGCGCGACACGGCGTGATGCTCGAAGCGATAGCGGTAGAGCTGCTGCTCCCGCTCGGCGAGGATGCGCAGGCCCGAATAGGTCTGGGCCTTCGGATTGAGGCTCGCGAGGCCGGCGGAGGCGTCGCCTGCCGCGGCATCGCTCGCCGGGGTTGCGCTCTGCGGGAGATCGCTTTCCTGCAGCCCGCGGGCGCGGTTCAGCTCGGCTACGCCTTGCGCCGCGTCAGCGCGCGCAATGGCGACGGCCCGCTGGCGCAGCGCTGCCTCGTCGGGCGAGGGCTTGTCAAGGCCAAGGAAGCTCATCAACGAGCGCAGCGAGGGCGCGTTCACCAGCAAGGTGAACAGCACGAAGGCGGTGCTCAATATGGCGACGAAGTGCCGGATCTCGGCCGGCACGGCCTCGTTCTCGGTGACGGCGAGCGCGAGCGCGAGCGAGATGGCGCCACGCATGCCACCCCAGAGGATGACGATCTTGTAGCTCGTCTCGATCCGTTGCCCGATCCTGGTCGCGGTCATCAGCGGCAACAGCCCGAACAGGATGACGGCGCGGGCCCCGAAGGCGGCCGCGATCAAGATCGCGAGCAACACGAGGTCGCGCAGATGCATGTCGGCAAGCATGCGCGGCGCGATCATGGAGGCAAGGAGGAAGATCAGTGAGCTCGCCCAGAAGCCGAGCTGCTCCCAGGTGCTCGAGAGCCGCCGCCAGCTCGAGAGCGATAGGCGGCGCTGCGCCTGGTGGCTGAGCACGAGGCCCGCCGTCACCGCCGCCACCACGCCCGATACGCCGAGATAATGATCGCCGAGGACGAAGCTCAGATAGGCGCCCGCAATGGTCAGCGTCACCTCCGCGAGCGGGTGCGAGCGCAGCATCGGCAAGAGGACGCACATGATGCCGCCCGAGAGGACGCCAAGCAGCAAGCCGCCGAGCACTGCATGCAGGAACGCCAGGGTCGCTGCGAGGAGCGAGGCCTCCGCCTGCCCGGTGACGACGCCGATCAGCACCGCGAAGATGGCGATTGCCGCCGCATCGTTGAAGAGGCTCTCGCCCTCAATCAGGATCGAGAGGCGCGGCGGCGCCCCGATGTCGCGAAACACGGCGACGACCGCGACCGGATCGGTGGTCGCGAGCACCGCGCCGAGCATCAGGCAGGCGGCGAGGCCGACACCTGCGAAGGGCCAGAGCGCCAGGCCGATGGCCGCGGTGCAAGCCAGCACCGCAACTACGGCGAGCAGCATGATGGGCGCGATCTCGTCGAGCAGGCGGCGCACATCGACATTGAGCGCCGTCTCGAACAGCAAGGTCGGCAGGAAGATATAGAGGAAGGCCTCGCCGCTCAGATTGAGGCTCGACAGCGCCTGCAACATCTCATGGGGGCGCCCGCTGGTATCGGCCTCGGCGAGCCCGATGATCGAGCCGATCGCGCAACCCACAAGCGCGAGCAGCACCGCGAAGGGCAATCTCAGCTGCGTCGCGACCGGCAGGAGCAGGCTGACCAGCGCAAGCAGCGCCATGATGGCAAAGACGGGGGCCGGGACGTCACTCATCAGGCTTCGCCGCGAGCTCGCTCGACACACCCATCCACACGTCAACTCCCGGTCCGTTCATCCGCTCTCGGCGCCTATCCTGATATGAGGGCCAGACTGCGGCAAGCCTGCGGTCCATAGGGGCCGGCGCTCGCCTGGACCGGAGGACGGCGCTCGTTCGGACCGCCGGCTTCCGGCCGGCCCTTACCTTCAGCGGCCGGGCTTCGTCCGGCGCAGGGCTTCGTCGATCAGTGCATTGGCGAGCGTCATGCGGCGTGAGGCGAGCTCGCGCCGGGACGGGTCGAGGCGATCGGGGTGGTTCTCGAGTGCGAAAGCGCGGCGGATGCGCTTGAGCTCGGCCGCCTTCAGCCCCGGCCTCAGGCCGAGCTCGGCCGCGACCGCGGCAGGATCGCAGCTTTGCGCCTCGGGCTCCGGCTCGACTGGGGGCGGCGAATGCGCCTCAGCCAGTGCCGTGACGGCAGGCTCGGGCTGCGGGCGCGCATCCTCGGGCGCGGCCTCCGAAAGATCGGCATAGAGGCCTGCGAAGCCGTCGTGGCTCGCTTGCGGGATCTCGGTGCGGGGCTCGGCGATGCCGTCGAGGGCCTGGAGGAAATCGAAGCTCGATGCTGAGCCGAGCGGCGCTTCGGCCGCGCCGCCCGCAGATGTCTCCTCGCCCAAATGGTACATGGTGTCCCGACCGATCGTGTCGGGGACATCGGCGAAATCGGCCCGAATCGCAGGGCCGCGATAGGCACCAGCCATGACGATAACTCGCATCCGACAGGCGTCTTCCCGCCGGGACTCGGCGGGAAGGCTGAGGCCATGGTGGCCCTCGGGGCATTGAGATCGGGTTAAGGCTCTGTGGCTCCAGTATGGCAGCTTGCATTTTCTTGCGGCGCGGCGGTTCCCAGGGCGGCCGAAAATGCTCTAGTGTCGGCTTTCGACCCTGCTGTGGCGGCGACGCCGCGGCTGCGCCGCCCGGACATGCCGCCTTGCGGCGCCGGGAGGCAGGCCGCGACGTCGAGGCTCGGCAACTCCTTCGGGCTGCGGCGAGGATCGCCGGATGCGCGGAAGGCTCGAGCCGAAGCGACGGCGGCTGGCGCGCATGCCCTGACGTCGCGGAAGCTCCTCGCCTGTCGCGTAGCGTGTGGCAGTTCGGCCGGGCTGTTCGGGCCTTTGGCCCGGCCGGAGGGCGACCACGGCTGCAGCCGTGCGCGAGAACGCGTCTGCGAACAACAATCGACGTCCCGAGGAAGCGGCCATGAACGACAGCAACTCCCCCGCCCCCAAACGCCTCGAGCGCCGCAGCCGGCCGAGCTTCACCGACCAGGAGGCCTTGCAGTTCCACGCGCAAGGCCGCCCCGGCAAGATCGAGGTGGTGCCGACGAAGCCGATGGCGACGCAGCGCGACCTGTCGCTCGCCTATTCGCCGGGCGTCGCGGTGCCGGTGCTGGCCATCGCCGAGGATCCTTCGCGCGCCTATGACTACACCGCCAAGGGCAATCTCGTCGCCGTAATCTCGAACGGCACGGCCATCCTCGGCCTTGGCAATCTCGGCGCGCTCGCGGCGAAGCCCGTGATGGAGGGCAAGGCGGTGCTCTTCAAGCGCTTCGCCGATATCGATTCCATCGATCTCGAGATCGCCACTGAGGATGCCGACACCTTCATCAATGCGGTGCGTTATCTCGGCGCTACCTTCGGGGGCATCAATCTCGAGGATATCAAGGCGCCCGAATGCTTCATCATCGAGACGCGCCTGCGCGAATTGATGGAGATCCCGGTCTTCCATGACGACCAGCATGGCACTGCCATCATCGCGGCCGCGGGCGTGATCAACGCGCTGCATCTCATCGGGCGCGACATCGGCAATGCCAAGCTCGTCATCAATGGCGCGGGCTCGGCCGGCATCGCCTGCGCCGAGCTGATCAAGGCGATGGGGGTGAAGCCCGACAACGTCATCCTGTGCGACACCAAGGGCGTCGTCTACAAGGGCCGCAGCGAAGGCATGAACCAGTGGAAATCGGCGCATGCGGCCGAGACCAAGGCGCGCAGCCTCGCCGAGGCCATGGAGGGCGCCGACATCGTCTTCGGCCTCTCGGTCAAGGGCGCCTTCACGGCCGAAATGATTCGCGCCATGGCCGAGAATCCGATCATCTTCGCGATGGCCAATCCCGATCCTGAGATCACGCCGGAGGAGGTGGCGCAGATCCGCGACGACGCCATCATGGCGACCGGGCGCTCGGACTATCCGAACCAGGTCAACAACGTGCTCGGCTTCCCCTATATCTTCCGCGGCGCGCTCGATGTGCGCGCCACCACCATCAACATGGAGATGAAGATCGCAGCGGCGAACGCTCTGGCCGAGCTCGCGCGTGAGGACGTGCCAGACGAGGTCGCGGCCGCCTATCAGGGATCGCGCCCGCGCTTCGGGCGCGACTACATCATCCCGGCCCCCTTCGATCCGCGCCTCATCCACACGGTGCCGATGGCGGTCGCCAAGGCCGCCATGGATACCGGCGTGGCGCGCCGACCGATCGTCGACATGGCCTCTTACAAGGTGCAGCTCTCCGCGCGTCGCGATCCGGCGGCCGGCACGCTGAGCCGTATCTTCGAGCGGGTGCGCCGCTTCCCAAAGCGCGTGGTCTTCGCCGAGGGCGAGGAGGAGCAGGTGATCCGAGCCGCCCTCTCCTATGTGGCGAACGGGCTCGGCACCGCGATCCTGGTCGGGCGCGAGGAGCGCGTGCGCGAGACGGCGGCCCATGCCGGCATCGATATCGGTGCCCGCGACGGCATCGAGATCCACAATGCCCGCCTGTCGCATCGCAACATCGCCTATGCGCAATTCCTCTATGAGAGGCTGCAGCGGCAAGGCTTCCTGTTCCGCGACTGCCAGCGGCTCATCAACCAGGACCGCAACCATTTCGCCGCCTCCATGGTGGCGCTCGGTGATGCCGACGCCATGGTCACGGGCGTGACCCGCAACACGTCGATCGCACTCGCCGATGTGTGCCGGGTCATCGATGCGAAGCCGGGTCATCGCATGATCGGCCTGTCGATCGCGCTGACGCGCGGACGCACCATCCTGGTCGCGGACACGGCGATCCATGAATTGCCGAGCGGGCAGGAGATCGCCGAGATCGCGATCGAGGCCGCGGGCGTGGCGCGCCGCCTCGGCTACGAGCCGCGCGTTGCGCTCCTCGCCTTCTCGACCTTCGGCCATCCGAAGGGAGAGCGCACCAAATTCGTGCAGGAGGCGGTGCGCATCCTCGACACGATGCGCGTCGATTTCGAGTACGACGGCGAGATGGCGGCGGATGTCGCGCTGAACCGCGAGCTGATGACTTCGACCTATCCGTTCTGCCGCCTCACCGGCTCCGCCAATGTGCTGGTGATGCCGGCTTTCCACTCGGCCTCGATCTCGACCAAGATGCTGCAGGAGCTCGGCGGCTCGACCGTGATCGGGCCACTGATCGTCGGCCTCGACAAGCCGGTCCAGATCGTGCCGCTCGGCGCGAAGGACGCCGATCTCGTCAACATGGCGGCGCTCGCGGCCTTCAATATCGGCGGATGAGCGTCCGCTCCCACCCTAAGGCGGTTCATCGATAGGGGAAGGACGATGCAGGATCGTACCGGGGTTTCAGGACAATACAGGGTTCCAGGAAGACGCTGGCTGATCGGGTGCCTGCTGGGGGTCGGCATCCTTATCAACTACATCGACCGCGTCGGTCTGTCGGCGGCGACGCCCGAACTGACGAAGCAACTGGGCCTGTCGGCGACCGAGATCGGGCTTCTGGCCAGCGCCTTCTTCTGGTCTTATTCGCTGCTCCAGGTGCCGGGCGGAATGATCCTCGATCGCTTCGGGGTGACGCTGGTCGGCCGGGTCGGTGCCTTCCTTTGGGCGGTGGCATCGGCCATCATGGCTCTCGCCAGCGGCCTCGCGGGCCTGCTCGGTGCGCGCGTCCTCCTTGGCATTGCCGAAGCGCCGGCTTTTCCCGCGAGCCAGAAGGCGACCGGACATTGGTTCCCGCGCGACGAGCGGGCGCGCTCCACGGCGATCTTTGATTCGGCGGCGAAGTTCTCGAACGTCATCGGGGTGCCGCTCGTCGCCTATGTGATCGTCCTCTACGGCTGGCGCTGGGGTTTCGGCGTCACGGCGATCTTGAGCCTCCTCTATTTCGTCGCCTACTACTTCATCTACCGCAATCCGTCCGAGGACCCGAAGCTCTCGAAAGCCGAGCACGAATATATCCTCGCCGGCGGCGGGACGCCCGAGGGCGCCGCGACGGGCGGCCAGGGCAAGATGCTCGGCTACCTCCTTCGCAACCGCAAGGTCTGGGGGCTCACCGTCGGTTTCTCGGCCTATGGCTACACCTTCTATCTCTTCCTGACCTGGCTGCCCGGCTATCTCGCCAAGACCATGAACATGAACCTGATGACGGCCGCAGGGTATTCGACCATTCCCTGGATCTTCGCGACCCTGGCGGACCTCTTGATTGGCGGGTTCCTCGTCGATCATCTCATCGCTCGCGGCTATGACAGCACGCGCGTTCGGCAAGGCGTCATCATCGTCGGCATGCTGATGGGGCTTGCGGTGATCGGCGCCGCCTTCACGACGGAGCCCGGCTGGGCACTTTTATGGCTCTCGATCGCCATCTCCGGCCTTTCGGCAGCCGCCCCTGTCGGGTCCTCCATCGTCTCGCTGATCGCGCCGAAAGGCGGCGCCGGCACGGTCGGCGGCATCGTGAACTTCACCAACAACCTGATGGGTGTGCTCTCGCCAGTCATCACCGGCATCGTGGTCGACTGGACGCAATCCTTCGCCGGCGCTTTCCTGATCGCCGGTGTGGTGCTGGTCGTCGGCATCTTCTTCTACGTTGTCGTCCTCGGCCGCATCGAGACGATCCCCGAACCCGCGCTGGAAGGAGCGGAGGCGGTGGGCGCGACCTAGGCGGGGCGGGGGTCGGGGTTCGGATCGAGTGGAAGCGAGGTCTTCGGTTTCCAAGCTCCGCGCGTTCGGGAGTATCGCTCATGGCGCAAGGCATCCTCATTCGAGATGCGAGGCTCATCGACGGGACGGGCGCTCCCTGGTATCGGGCCGATGTGAGGATCAGCGAAGGACGGATCGCCGACATCGCTCCGTCCCTGCCGCATGACGGAGCGCGGATCGTCGAGGCGCGCGGCTCCTATCTCACGCCGGGCTTCATCGACGCGCATTGCCATGACGACCTCATCTGCCTGCGCGAGCCCGATCGCCCCGAAAAGGCGTTGCAGGGCGTCACTACACTGGTCGTCGGCAATTGCTGCTTCTCGCTCTATCCCAAGACGCAAGACTCCGCCGAAATGTTGCGGCAGCATTTCTCGGGGCTGCTCGGAAAGACCGGCGCGGACGAGGTGTTCGACAGCTTCGAAGTCTATCGCGGTGCCCTCGAAGATCGAGGCCAAGCCCTCAACCTCGTTTCGCTGGTCGGTCACGGGCCGATCCGTCTTGCCGTGCTCGGCTATGAGCAGCGCGCCGCGAGCGACGATGAGGTCGCGCGCATGTGCGCGCTTCTCGAGCGGCAGCTCGATGAGGGGGCGGCCGGGTTGTCGCTTGGTCTCGTCTATCCGCCGAGCGCCTATGCGGATGCGCGCGAATTGGAAGCTCTCGCCCACAGCGTGGGCAAATGCGGAAAGCTGCTGACGGCGCATGTGCGCAGCTACGAGGCAGGTCTCCTCGACGCCGTCGACGAATTCATCGGCCTCCTGCGGGTATCGGGCGCGGCCGGCCTGCTGTCGCATCTGCAGGCGGCGGGACGGCCCAATTGGGGCACGGTGCCAAGGGCGATCGAGCGGCTGGAGGCGGCGCGGGCCGAAGGCATCGATATCAGCTTCGACATGTATCCTTACCCTGCGGGCAGCTCCTACATGCTGCAATTGCTGCCGCCCGCCATGCTGGCCGGCGGCATCGAGGCATTGCGCGAGCGCCTTCGCGACAAGGATAGCCGCGAGGAGCTGCGGGCGCTCGTGGAGGAAGGCGATCCCGACCCCCATGCCGCGCAGTCCAAGGTCGTGCTGATCGGCTGGAACAATGTGCTGATCTCAGGAACGAGCAATCCGGGCTTGAAATCGCTCGAGGGGAAAACGATGGTCGATGCCGCGCAGTCGCTGGGCACCACGCCGTTCGACCTGATGGCACGCTGCATCGAGGAGGATGATGGCCAGACGGCGATCATCATGTTCCAGCTCGACGAGAAGGACCTGCATGCCGCCTGCACGCACCGCCTGCACATGGTGGGCTCGGACGGATTGCCGCGGCCGGGCACGAAGCCGCATCCGCGTGCCTATGGGAGCTTCCCGCGCGTCGCGGGGCGGCTCACCAGGGTTGAGGGCTGGATGTCGCTCGAGGACGCCGTGCGCCGCATGACATCGATGCCCGCCCAGCGCTTCGGCCTCGCGGATCGGGGCGTCGTGAGGCCCGGCATGGTCGCCGACCTCGTCATTTTCAACGACACCATCCTGGACAAGGCGACATTCGAGACGCCGACCGACCTGCCGACGGGGATCCACTGGGTCTTCGTCGCGGGGCGTCCCGTGATCGCCGACGGGGTCCCGACGACCGAGCGCCCGGGAAAGGTGCTTTCGGGCCGCGTCTAGTCGCGGCTCGGGAGGGGCGCCTGCACGAAGGGGCCGTCATTACTGACGCGGTTGACGGCGTCCGAGATCTCGACGAGCGCGAGCGTCTCGTCGGGAGCCGGCTGCGCGAGCCGCACCGCCTCCTTGGCGTCGACCGCGTCGCAATCGAGCCAGGCCGCGTGGTCCTTCGCATCGAGGATCACCGGCATGCGCTCGCTGACGGCGGCGAGCGTGCCGTTCGCGATTGTGGTCAGGATGCAGGCCGTATCGATCTCGCTGCCATTCTGGCCCATCCAGCATTCGTAGAGGCCGGCCATCGCGAAAGGCGCGGCGTCGACACGGCGCACCATGAAGACGCGCTTTGGCCCCTCACCCGCTTGCCATTGGTAAAAGGCATCGGCGATGAAGAGGCAGCGGCGACGCATCACGGCCGCCCGGAAGCTCGGCTTCTCGAGCGCCGTCTCGGCGCGCGCATTGATGATGACCGGAAAGCCGCGCGGCTCCTTCACGAAGCTCGGGATGAAGCCGAAGCGCACCAGCACGAAATGCCGCCTCGTTGCGCCGTCGCGGCGCCGCTCATTGCGCAGGATCGGCACCGGCTGGGTCGGTGCGATGTTGTGGCGCGGCGGAAATTCGGCTTCCTCCGCATAGCCGAAGGCCTCGCGCAGGCGCTCGGGCGAGGAGGTGATGGCGTAGCGTCCGCACATGCGCCGGGCGGGGGCTTTGGCCTCGCGACTATAGCCACTTCTTCCAGCGGAAGAAGAGATAGGGAAGTATGGCCGTGAGCAGCATCAGGACAAGGGCGTATTGGTAGCCGTAGGTCCAGTCATATTCCGGGATATTCTTGAAGTTCATCCCGTACATCGAGGCAAAGAAGGTCGGCGGCGTGAACACCACCGTGATCACGGAGAGGATCTTGATGATGTCGTTTTGGCTCAGATTGACGAGGCCGAGAATGGTGTCGAGCAGGAACTGCACCTTGCCGAGCAGATATTCCGTATGCGTCTCGAGTGATGTGATGTCGCGCAGCATCGTGCCGATATGGCCGGGCGGTTCGCTCTCCTCGTCGCCTTTGGCGCTCGGCGAGCCGGCATAGCGCAGCATGAGCTCGATCGAGACAAGGCTCTCGCGCGCCTTGGAGATGCGGCTGCCCTCGCGGCCGAGCGAGGCGAGCGTCTGCTGATACTCGCTGGTCATGGGACGACCCTTATGGGCCGCGAGCTCGAAGATGCTGTCCGACAGGGAATCGATCGTATCGCCCGCGCTGCGCAGGATCTCGCCTGCACGACCGACGATCGCGTCGACGAGCCCGACGAACACCGCTTCCGCGTCCTTGCCGGCGAGCCCCGCGCGCTGGGCGCGCGCCGCGAAGCTCTGGAAGGGCTTGGGGTCGTCATAGCGCACCGTGATCAGCGTGTTCGCTTTGCGGATGAAGCTGATATTGGCGATCTTGGGCCGATGGGTCTTCGCGAGGCAGAGCACGCGCGCCGTCATGAAGCGCGCGCCGTCATCGGTGTAGAGGAGCTCCGACGGCTCGATCTCATCCATCTCCTCCGGCGTCGGCAGCGAGATGTCGGCGAATTCCTCGGCGGCGCGCTCCTCGTCGCGGGTCGGCTCGAAGAGATCGATCCAGACGGCGTCGACCGGAATCTTCTCGCCCATATTGATCTGATGCTGGACGAGGGTCGTCGCTTTGCCCGCAGTGTCCCGTCGCGGCTCGAGCCGGTGAATGATGATCATCGCGTCCTGAGCTCCGACTTCGAAGGGGGGTTGCATGAAGGGCCGGCAAGTGCTCGCCAGTTTCTTTGGGCCGGCGGTCCGAGGGAGCGTCGGCCCGATCGGACCGCCGGCCTCCGGCCGGCTCTTCCCTATATCGACAGCGCCGGAAGCGGTCTCAGGCCGAGGGTGCGAGGCTCGCTGGAGGCTGGCTGTCGTCGGGAACGAAGAAATCGACATGCAGCGGCTGCGTCGGATCGACTCGGTACTGGTCGAAATCGGTGACACCTTCTCCTGCGAGGAACGTGTCGTCGATCAGGAACTGCCCGGTGAACTGCCGCGAGGGTTTGGTGAAGATCCGGTAGGCGGCGTCAGCCAGGATCTCGGGCGTGCGCGAGGCGCGCATCAGCGCGTCGCCGCCGAGCAGGTTCTGCACCGCGGCGGTCGCGATGGTGGTGCGCGGCCAGAGCGCATTGACCGCGATGCCCTCTCGGCGCAGCTCGCCCGCAAGGCCGAGCACCACGATGCTCATGCCGAACTTCGCCATGGTGTAGGCGGTGTGCGGCGCGAACCATTTCTCCTTCATGTCGAGCGGAGGCGACAGCGCGAGGATATGCGGATTCGCGGAACGCGCGAGATGCGGGATCGCGTATTTCGACACCATGAAGGTCCCGCGCGCATTGATCTGATGCATCAGGTCGAAGCGCTTCATCTCGGTCGCCTGGCTCGGCGTCAGGCTGATCGCGCTCGCATTGTTGACGACGATGTCGAGGCCTCCGAAGGTCGCGACCGTCTTGTCGAGCGCGGCCTTGACGGCCTCCTCGTCACGGATGTCGACCTGTAAAGGCAGCGCCTTGCCGCCCGCCGCCTCGATCTCCTCGGCGGCCGTGAAGATGGTGCCCGTGAGCTTCGGATGCGGCTCGGCGGTCTTCGCCGCGATCGCCACATTGGCGCCGTCGCGTGCGCATTTGAGCCCGATCGCAAGACCGATGCCGCGCGAGGCGCCGGTGATAAACAGGGTTTTGCCTGAAAGCGGCTTGGTATCGACCATCGCGTTTCCTCCCCTATCGGTTCAGGCAGGCTTGTCCTTGTTGACGAAAGCCAGGAAGGCGGCCCGCGCCTCGGGCATGGTGAGGCGCGTCGCGAATTCCTGTCCCTCCTTGTCCATCACCAGGGTCAGCTCGGCGGGATCGCCGCGCAGCATCCTGCGGGTCGCGGCGAGCGCCTTCTGCGGCTTCATGGACAATTCCTTGGCTTTGGCGACGGCGTGCTCGCGCAGCTCCGCCGCAGGCACGATCGCATTGACGAGGCCGAAGCGCTCGGCTCTCTCGGCCGAGATGGCTTCGCCAAGCAGCAAGAGCTCGCTCGCCCGCGCCATGCCGCAGCGGCGCGGCAACAGCACCGAGGAGGCGCCCTCGGGGGTCAGGCCAAGATCGACGAAGGGGATCTTCAGCACGGCGCTCGGGCTCGCATAGACGAGGTCGCAATGGAGCAGCATCGTGGTGCCGATGCCGATGGCGAGCCCGTCGACGGCTGCGACCATCGGCTTTTCGAAACGCGCGAGCGCCTTGATGAAGCGCAGGCCCGGCGAAGCCGACATGTCGTCCCGATAGGCGAGAAAATCATTGATGTCGTTGCCGGCCGTGAACACCCCGTCGGTGCCGGTGATCACCACGGCGCCGATCGCCGTCTCGTTCTGGCTCTGGCTCAGCACCGCGGTCATCGCGTCGTACATGGCACCGGTCAGTGCATTCTTCTTGTCGGGCCGCGAGATGGTGATGATGGCGACGCCATCTTCCCGCGAGATCGTCACGTCCTTGGGCGCAGGCGTCATGTCGGAGGGTCCCCATTGCTCATAGGCTTGTAGCGTGCGGGTTGCGTGCCATCCACATCTTTTACGCCGTAGAGCTGTCCGAGATCGGCCGCATGCAGCGCCTGCCCGGCATAGCGGGCGACGCCTGAATCGGCAGCGAGCGCAGCCGCAACCCGGCCGATGAAGAGCGGGCTCTCGCTCGCAGCCTCGCCAAGCCCCGCGGCCACGACGCGTTCGGTGCGCACGAGGCCAGGCGAGAGCGAAAGCGCCGTCACGCCATGCGCCGCGAGGTCGCGCGCCATGACGAGGCCAAGGCGCGCAGTCGCCGTCATAGCGAGATCGTGAAAGGCATCGCCGAGATAGGCCCCGTCGGCCTCGAAGGTCGTGACGATGACGAGGCCGCTTCCTGCCGCCACCA